>Ga0209489_101232_pt1 | contig 52244 bp, 40 predicted proteins | sample SiratrowhiteBW_FD_187527 | JGI IMG/M metagenome (GOLD analysis project Ga0209489, IMG submission 187527) | Root nodule microbial communities of legume samples collected from California, USA - Siratro white BW (SPAdes) (version 2) | ecosystem: Host-associated > Plants > Roots > Nodule | place...
CTCTTGGGCCAGCTCCTTCTCTTCTCACACTCCTCAATCACTTTGCACACCCCAAAACCTCCATAGCCTTCCAATCCTCTCTCCCCAAAATCTTCGTACACACGACAGAATCAACCCACAACAGAAATGAGTCTGCTCCACTACTATGTAAAAGTGTTTTTGTCCCCCTGCAAAGTTGTTCATGTTCCCTCTGCAGCAGAAAACAGTTGTGATTGAGGCAATAATCCTTTTTGGCATTTTTTACACTCAGTGTCATCTCCTTTATATACGTTATCATTTTTAAAAAAGAGGAGAGAGTTTTTCAAGGGAAGGGAAATAGAATTACAGAGAGAGTTCCAAAAAATAGTTTACATTTCCAATATTCTCGAGTTCAGTAGGGGAGAAAATTGAGAAAACGGGTAATCATACAAAGAACCGAAAAACTAAAAAAAAAAGAGAAGGAGAGATCCGAGAAGGAATTATTTGGCGTTCAAAGCATTTACTGAAAAGAAGAACAAATTGCAAGGAAATTTGGGATTAAGATCTTCAACAGGTATTCATCTAGCATCTTGCGGAGTTTATGTTGTTGCTCTGTTTAGCTCACTGATAATTGTTTTCATCTGATATGCTTGTTGTTTTGTGCTGCTATTTGTGTTCCAACATTTTTGTCCTGAACATAAGCACCACAAATGATTAGTCATAGAAATCATTTTTCAGAGTTATAATCATGAAAAAAGTTCAGAATTTACAATGGTTTAATTTCAAGAAGAACAATATTTGCCACCTCGAACATGATTTTGAACCCAAAGTTTGGTATCGCTGCCTTAGGCATGGTGTTAAACCTTTATGTAACCATTACACTAGCTCGAGACCACTGTTGAATACAAAATCCCCAGTTAAATCCACAAGCCAATTAGAACCGAAACAACAAGCATAGTTAATATCAACGAAAAGAATTAATAGCAACACAAAAGGGTAGATAAAGGATTATATTCTGTGATAGGAACCTCCGCTCGCGAGGTATTTGCCATCCAGCCACCACGGGACAGCGATTTCGGTAACCAAATTTCCCTAAAATCATAGCCACCGTTGTTAACCGATGCCAACCCGCCACCCACTCCTATACCCTCTCACCTCGCATACGCCCAAAAACGACAACAAAAACGACTTCAATCACTAGATCCTTCACCCAATTGCATCGCGGAACCCACTGCCACCGTGGAGTGTCGCCTATCTCCTATGCCGCCGTCCGCGCAGCTAGGGAAGGTCGTGTCGTCACCCTCCAGCATCTCCGTCAAGCCTCGCGACCACCACACCACCACCGTCGCCTTACTCCACCATCTTCACCTTAACATCTTCAACCACCCAAACCTCCTCCGCCAAACCGAGAACCACATTTTTCTCTCTCTCTCTCTCTCTCGCCAGTAAACCCCACTACCTCCATTCCCAAGCCCACATCGGGACCCACCAGGACCCAAATTCCCCTCCGCGATGACAGCTCCTCCATTGCCGTCGTAGGCGTCACCTAACACTGCTGCCCAATTCTTCTTTTTGTCTTCCAACCCTAATAGTCAGTGGAGGCATGGTTTGCTTCTTAGTTGGGCTTGACCTTGTTCCAGGCACGAGTGAGAGAAATTGGAGTGTTAGGTAAGAAATGTTGTGGCATAGATATTGGGCTCAGCCCAACTTTCTTTTGGTGGTAAACAAAAAAAAAGAGAGAACGGTTAAGGCACTGCAATGAAAGGCAAAGAGTAAAAAAAAGTTTTGAGGGTTTGAATGACTAAAAGCATGATTCGCGTGGCAAGAATGATAAGAGAGTGAAGATGATTAAGTTTTTTAAATTGAATTAGCATTGAATAAAAAAATATTAAAAGGTAGATTTTATAAAAGGTAAATAAAAATAAAAAAATGAGACAATATTGGAAGTGTACCGTGTGAATGAGAAGAAGAGTGAATAGGGAACGTGCCTGTGAGTGTGGGAGAACGTGTTTAACCCATTAGTGTTTTGTAATATGGTTTCTTGAATAAAAAAAAAAAGTGAATGAGTATTATGTGAAAAAGATACATTGTTTATTATCAAAGGTGACTAGCATTAACAAATATAAAAAAATAGGAGAAAGTGATTAGGTTAGTCTATTAAATAAGTGCTGGAATAAAATGGCTATTTGGCTTTGGATTGGAAAAAAAGTGGAAAGTGCAGGACGTGACTTTTGAGTATAAATATGTATTAAAAAAAAAGAGAGATTGATTTGAAAGTGAAAAAGAATACGTGCAGGGCTGTTTCAACCACTTTGACATTTAATAGTCTAATAAAAATATTGAATAAAGTGTATAAGAGGTAGATAAGGCCCGTGGATGGTTAAAAAAAAAAGAGAGGCTAAGTTAGTTTGATGTGTTGGCACCCAATGATTGGAATTGAATTTGGTTTATTATAAATGAGTGCAGTATTGTAATTTTTTTTTCTTACTTTATTTTATTTTCTAATAAATTTTATATTTTATAAAAAATATATTAAAGTTAAATATTATACTTTCTTCTTCCTTTCGTAAGTATTTTATTTATATAAATTTTTGCTTAAATCTCTAAATGGCTACATACGTCATATGAGATTTTATTGAAAATAATTTTTTTTTCTCAATTGACCGCTCGCGTCATATGGGAATTAATTCAGAGAATTTTAAATTCATTTGGAATATCAAAGGGCCGTACGCGTCAAGCGATATCCAAAATGAAGTTTAATTTTCAAAAACACTAATTTTTTTTAAAATTAAAAATATATAAAAAATCCTAAAAATTAAAAAATATATCAAATTCTCAAACAAACAATTTTTCAAAAAAAGAACTACGTAACCCTGATTCTCTACCCGATAGAGATACGTAGGAGCGAGGTTAAACCTTGTCGGGCCCTTTCTAAAATAAAAAAATTGTTTGCCTTTATTTTCATTTTTGCGGAAAATAAACATCTTAAAGAAAATACACTCGTTTTACTTATTTAATTAAAAGGTACTGTCCCAGGACGGGCGTTGTGGGGGTGCTAACACCTTCCCCACACGTAACCGACTCCCGGACCTGCGGTCTGGTTTTCGCAGACCCGCCTTATCATTTCTTTTCGGGTTTTCCATAGTTTTCCCTGAAAAACTATTGGTGGCGACTCCATTTTCTTTTAAAATTCATTAATTTTTTTCGGATCGCCGTCCTCGTCGTGATTTAGGTCGCGACACAGGCGCTTGAGGTTGGTTAAACTTCAGCTCTTGGTTCTCATCATTTTCTCTCTTTCTTTTCACTTTTCTTTTCTTTTCTCTCATTTTTTTGTTCTCTTGCTCTCTTTTCTCTCTCAATTTTTTTTGATCCTCACACACCTCTCTGGGAGACAAAGGTACAAGTGTAACTTTCCGCTCATTATGCACAAAAGAATACTTGTTAGAGTATCCATCATGATTAGCCCTTTTGTCAAATTGCCAAGGCCTTCCAAGAAGCACATGGCTTGCCTCCATTGGTACCACATCACATAAAGCAGAACCATGATAGTTTCCAATATAGAAACATATTTTCACTTGCTTGTTCACACCTATCTCGCCATCTTTACTAAGCCATTGAAGCTTATATGGTCGAGGATGAGGCTTGCTTTCCAAATTCAATTTTGAAACCAATCTTGAACTAGCAACATTAGTGTATGGAAGATGTTCTCTCTTTGACTTATTTCATTCTCCTTTGAAAGGTTTCCCAATAACCTCCTCACCATAAATAAATCTCCTTCAACTGCAAATTCTTCATCATACTCTTCTTCACTTTCTGCAGCAGATTCTGAAGAGGATTCACTAACAATCTCTCCATCTTTAACCAACATGTTCCTTTCAGTTGGACATTCAGAAGCTATGTGACCTCTCCCCAAACATTTGAAACATTTAATATCACTAGTTCTTGTTTTCTTTGGAGCCTCAGTAAACTTATTTTGTGTCCTTTGAGGGGTAGTAGCAGATGCATTGGATGAAGTAGCTCCCTCCTTCTTTGATTTGTCTTTCCAACCTGTTTGGTAAAAGTTAGAAGAACCTCTCTTCATGGTGCCTTTTCTCTTTAGTTGTTGTTATACCTTGATAGCTAGATGTACTAATTCTTCCAACTCAACATAATTTTGCAACTCCACAACATCTCTAATGTCACTATTCAATCCATGTAGAAATCTAGCCATGGTTGCCTCCCGTTCTTCATTGATATCAATAGATATCTAATAGATAGATATCTAACAGATAGATATTTAACAGATAGGTAAAATGGAAAACCGGGCCAGGATGACTCAGTTTGCACCCAAAACATACCCACATAGTTTGTGGTGCAGTTCATATCGTTTTCAGTCAGTACAGTTGAAAACTATTTCGACCGAATTTTGGCGACTTTTCCAAGCCCGGGTACCACAGCAGCTGGCAAAGTTGAAAATCGGGCACGAAAGACTCGATTTTGCACCTGAAACATACAGACACACTTTGGGGTGCAATTCTTATCATTTCTCGTCAGTACGGTCGAAAAATGTTTTGGTCGAGTTTTGACGACTTTTCGGGTCTAGGCACCACCGGAGCAGGAAAACTTCAAAACACGCCCCAGATTTTATCAGAGAATTATGGAAAATTCTTGAATTTTGATTAAGAAAAATAGAGATATTGTAAATACAAAACATTTTCAGAATTTCATCGTTTACTATTTGCTTTTTAATTTTTTAGTATTTTTGACATCTTTTTTTCTATTTTACCTGTCTATGGTTTTTAAAAAACTGCACTCCAAACAGTGTGGGAATGTTTCGGACGAAAAATGAAGTCATCTGCGCCTGGTTTTCAGCTTTTCGTGCTCTAGTGCTTTCTGGGCCCTGAAAAGTCATTAAAATTTGACCGAAATATTTTTTCGCCGTACTGGTGGGAAACGATAAGAATTGCACCCCAAACATAGTGGGTATGTTGCGGGTGCAAAACAGATTCATCCGGGCCCGATTTTCAAATTTGCCTAATCAAGGCCTGTTCCTGTGATGTCCAGACCCGAAAAAGTCATCAAAATTTGAATAAAACATTTTTCAGCTGTAATGACAAGAAACGATAAGAACTGAATCCCAAAACATTGTGGGTATGTTTCAGGTGCAAAATGGAGTCATGCGGGTCCGGTTTTCAAGTTGGCCTGCTCCAAGCCTATTCAAGTGGTGTCCTATCTCGAAAAAGTAATCAAAATTCAAATGAAACATTTTTCAGCCGTATTGACAGAAAATGATAAGAACTACACCACAAACAGTGTGGGTATGTTTCAGATGCATAGCTAAGTCATCTGTGCTTGGTTTTCAACTTTTCTTGCTCTAGTGCTTTTTGGGCCCGGAAAAGTCGTCAAAACTCGACTGAAACGTTTTTCAGCCGTACTAACAGAAAACAAAAAGAATTGCACCCCAAATAGTGTGAGTGTTTTTCGGGTGGAAAACCAAGTCATCTGAGTCCGATTTTCAACCTTTCCTGCTCCGGTGCTTTTCGGCCCCGGAAAAGTCGTCAAAAATTCAATCGAAATATTTTTCAGTCGTACTGATGCGAAAAGATAAGAATTGCACCCCAAACATCATGGGTATGTTTCGGGTGCAAAACGGAGTCATCCGGTCCTGGTTTTCATCTTTGCCTACTTTAGGCCTGTTCCGGTGGTGTTCCGACCCGAAAAAGTCTGCAAAATTCAACTGAGACATTTTTCAGCGGTAATGACCTGAAACGATAAGAACTGCACCCTAAACATTGTGGCTATATTTAGGGTGCTAAATGGAGTCATCAAGGCATGGTTTTCAACTTCGCCTTCTCCAGGCCTCTTCCAGTGGAGCCCAATCCCGGAAAAGTAATCAAAATTCGATTGAAACTTTATTCAGCCGTACTGAGAGGAAACGATAAGAACTGCACCCAAATAGTGTAGGTATGTTTCAGATGTAAAACCAAGTCATTTGTGCCCGATTTTCATCTTTTGCTACTTTGGTGCTTTTTGGGCCAAGAAAAGTCGTCAAAACTCGATCAAAATATTTTTCGGTCGGACTGACGGGAAACGATAAGAACTGTACCCCTAACATTGTGGGTATGTATCGGATGCAGGACAGAGTCATCCGGGCCCGATTTTCAACTTTGCCTCCTTTAGGCCAGTTCCGATGGTGTCCAGATCCGGAAAAGTTATCAAAATTTGACTAAAACATTTTTAAGCCGTACTAACGGAAAACGATAAGAACTGCACCCCAAACATTGTGAGTATGTTTCAGATGCAAAACCAAGTCGTCGTACTCGGTTTTAAAATTTTGTTGCTCTGGTGGTTTCTGGGCCCTGAAAAAGTCGTCAAAATTTGACTGAAATATTTTTCTGTCGTATTGACGGGAAACAATATGAAATGCACAACAAACGTTGTGGGTATGTTTCGGGTGCAAAACGGAGTCATCCGGCCCGGTTTTCAGCTTCGCCTCCTCCTGGCGTGTTCTGGTGGTGTTTCAACCCGGAAAAGTAATCAAAATTCCACTGATACATTTTTTACCCGTACTGACGGGAAATGATAAGGACTACACCCCAAACAGTGTGGGGATGTTTCGGGTGCAAAACCACGTCATCCTGTTTTAACTTTTCTTGTTATGCTGCTTTTTGGGGCTGGAAAAGTCGTCAAAATTTGAACGAAATATTTTTCCGCTGTGCTGACAGAAAACGATAAGAACTGCATCTTAAACATTCTGAGTATGTTCCAATTGCAAATCGGAGTCATCCGGGCCCGATTTTCAAATTCGCCTACTCTAGGCCTGTTCTGGTGGTGCCCAGACCTGACAAAGTCATCAAAATTCGACCGAAACATTTTTCAATGGTACTGACAGAAAACAATATGAACTACACCCTAAATATTGTGAGAATGTTTCAGGTGCAAAACAAGTCATTTGTGCTCGGTTTTCAACTTTTTTTGCTCTGGTGCTTTCTGGGCCCCGGAATGTCGCCAAAATTCGAACAAAATATTTTTCTACCGTACTGACGTTAAATAATAAGAAATGCACCCCAAATTTTGTGGGTATGTTTCGGGTGCAAAACAAAGTCATCCGGGCTGATTTTCAAATTTACCTCCTCTAGGCCTGTTCCGGTGGTGTCCGGACCCAGAAAGTCATCAAAATTCAATTGAAACATTTTTCAGTCGTACTGATATGAAACAATAAGAAATACTCCCCAAACACTAATGCTATGTTTCGAGTGCAAAACCAAGTCATCTCTGCCCGGTTTTCAACTTTTCTTGCTCTGCTGCTTTCTAGGCCCGGAAAAGTCATCAACATTCGATCGAAATATTTTTCCGCCGTACTGACGGGAAACCATAAGAACTGCACCCTAAACATTGTGGGTATGTTTCGGGTACAAAACGGAGTCATTAGGGCCCAATTTTCAACTTTGCCTACTCTTGGCCTGTTCCGGTGGTTACCAAACCCGAAAAAGTCATCAGAATTCAACCGAAACATTCTTTAGTTGTACTGACAGGAAATGATAACAACTGCACCCCAAACATTAGGGATATGTTTCGGGTGCAAAATGGAGTCATCCGGGCTCGGTTTTCAACTTCGCCTGCTTCTGGCCTGTTCTAGTGGTGTTTGGACCCGGAAAAGTCATCAAAATTCGAATCAAACATTTTTCAGCCGTACTGACGGGAAACGATAAGAACTACACCCCAAATAGTGTGAGTGTGTTTCGGGTGCAAAACCAAGTCATCGTGCTCGGTTTTAAAATTTTGTTGCTCTGGTGGTTTCTGGGCCCTAAAAAGTCTTCAAAATATGACCAAAATATTTTTCGCCGTATTGAAGGGAAATGATATGAAATGAACCCCAAACGTTGTAGGTATGTTTCGGGTGCAAAACGGAGTCATCCGGGCCCAGTTTTCAACATCGCCTCCTCCAGGCCTGTTCTAGTGGTTTCCAAACCCAGAAAAGTCATCAAAATTTGACTGAAAGATTTTTCACCCGTACTGACGGAAAACGAAAAGAATTGCACCCCAAACAATGTATGTATGTTTCGGGTGCAAAACCACATCATTCGGTTTTCATGTTTTCCTACTCTGGTGCGTTTTAGGCCTAGAAAAGTTGTCAAAATTCGAACGAAATATTGTTCCACCGTACTCACGAGAAACGATAACGATTGCACCCAAACATTGTGGGTATGTTTCGGGTGCAAAATTGAGTTATCCAGGCTCGATGTTCACTTTCCCTGCTCTAGGCACGTTCTGGTGGTGTCCGGACCCGAAAAAGTCATCAAAACTCGACTGAAACATTTTTCAGTCGTGCTGATGGAAAACGGTAAGAACTGCACCCTAATCATTGTAGGTATGTTTCAGGTGCAAAATGGAGTCATCCGGGCCCGATTTTCAACTTCGCCTACCCCAGGCCTGTTTCGGTGGTGTCTAGACAGAGAAGAGTCATCAAAATTAGACTGAAACATTTTTTAAACGTACTGACAGGAAACGATAAGAACTGCACCCCAAACAGTGGGAGTATGTTTTGGGTGCAAAACCAAGTCATCTGTGCTCGGTTTTCAACTTTTCCAGCTCTGGTGCTTTATGGGCCAGAAAAAGTCGTCAAAATTTGTCCGAAATATTTTTCTGCCATACTAACGGGAAACGATAAGAACTGAACCCCAAACATTGTGGGTATGTTTCGGGTGCAAAATGGAGTCATCCGGGCCCGATTTTCAACTTCGCCTTCTCCAAGCCTATTCCGGTGTAGTCCAATCCCAGAAAAGTTATCAAAATTCGATTGAAACATTTTTCAGCCGTACTGAGAGGAAACGATAAGAACTGCACCCAAACAGTGTGGGTATGTTTCAGATGTAAAACCAAGTCATCTATGCCTAATTTTCATCTTTTGCTGCTCTGGTGCTTTCAAGGCCCAAAAAAGTCGTCAAAATTTGATTAGAATATTTTTCGGTCGTACTGACGGGAAATGATAAGAAATGCACCCCAAACATTGTGGGTATGTTTCAGATGCAAAACAGAGTCATCTGGGCCCTATTTTCAACTTTGCCTCCTTTAGGCCTGTTTCGATGGTGTCCAGATCCGGAAAAGTCATGAAAATTCGACTGAAATATTTTTCAGCCATACTGACAAGAGAGGATAAAAACTGTACCACAAACAATGTGGGTATGTTTCGGATGCAAAACCAAGTCATCTGTGCGAAATTTTCAACTTTTCCTGCTCTAGTGCTTTCTAGGCCTGAAAAAGTCATCAAAATTCTACCGAAATATTTTTCCGCCGTAAGGACAAGAAAGGATAAGAACTGCACTCCAAACATTGTTGGTATAGTTCGGGTGCAAAACAGAGTCATCCAGGCCCGGTTTGTAACTTTGCCTGCTCCAGGCCTGTTCTAGTGGTGTCTAGATTCGGAAAAGTCACCAAAATTTGACTGAAGCATTTTTCAGCTGTACTGACAAAAAACGATAAGAACTGCACACCAAACATTTTGGTTATGTTTCGGATGCAAAACCTAGTCATCTGTGCCCGATTTTTAACTTTTCTTGCTCTAGGCCTGTTTCGGTGGTGTCCGGACACGAAAAAATCAGAAAAATTTGACTGATACATTTTTCAACTATACTGACAGGAAACAATAACAACTGCACCCCAAAAATTGTGTGTATGTTTCGGGTGCAAAATGGACTCATTCGGGCCCGGTTTTCAACTTCGCATGCTCCAGGCCTATTCTGGTAGTGTGCAATCCCGAAAAAGTAATCAAAATTCGATTGAAACATTTTTCAGCCGTACTGACAGGAAACAATAAGAACTTCACCCCAAACAGTGTGGGTATGTTTCGATGCAAAATCAAGTGAATTGTGCTTGGTTTTCAACTTTTCCTGCTCTAGTGCTTTCTGGGCCCAGAAAAGTCATCAAAATTTAACCGAAATATTTTTTCGCCGTAATGACGGGAAACGATAAGAACTGCACCCCAAACAGTGTATGTATGTTTCGGGTGCAAAACCACATCATTCGGTTTTCAAGTTTTCCTGCTCTAGTGCTTTCTGGGCCCGGAAAAGTCGTCAAAATTCGAATGAAATATTTTTCCATTGTACTAACGGGAAACGATAAGAACTGCACCCCAAACATTGTGGGTATGTTTCGATTGCAAAACAGAGTCATCCGGGCCTGATTTTCAAATTTGCCTGCTCTAGGCCAGTTCCGGTGGTTTCCGGACCCGAAAAACTCATCAAAATTCGATCGAAGCATTCTTCAGTGGTACTGACAGGAAACGATAAGAACTACACCCCAAACAGTGTGAGAATGCTTCGGATCCAAAATTTGACCGAAATATTTTTTCGCTGTACTGATGTTAACTAAAAAGCACTGCACCCCAAACAATGTGGGTATTTTTCGGGTGCAAAATAGAGTCATACGGGCCCGATTTTCAACTTTACCTCTTCTAAGCCTGTTCCGATGGTGTTCGGACCCAGAAAGTCATCAAAATTTGACTGAAATTTTTCAGCCGTACTATCAGGAAACGATAAGAACTGCACCCGAAACACTGTGGGTATGTTTTGAGTGCAAAACCAAGTCATTTATGCCTGGTATTCAACTTTTCCAGCTCCGGTGCTTTCTGGTCCCGGAAAAGTCATCAAAAGTCTTCCGAAATATATTTTTTTGTCGTACTAATGGGAAACGATAAGAACTGGACCCCAAACATCGTGGGTATGTTTCGGGTGCAAAACGCAGTCACCCTGGCCCAATTTTCAACTTTCCTGCTCTAGGCCTATTTCGGTGGTGTCTAGATCTGGAAAAGTCATCAAATTCAATTAAAACATTTTTCAGCCGTACTGACAAGAAACGATAAGAATTGCACCCCAAACAGTGTGAGTATGATTCAGATGCAAAACAAAGTCATCTGCGCCCGGTTTTCAACTTTTCCTGCTCTTGTGCTTTCTCAACCCGTAAAAGTCGTGAAAACTGGACCGAAATATTTTTCTGCCGTAGTGACGGGAAACGACAAGAACTGCATCGCAAACATTTAGGGTATGTTCTGGTTGCAAAACGGAGTCATCCAGGCCCGATTTTCAAATTTTGCTTGCTCCAGGCCTGTTCCGGTGGTGACCAGACCCGAAAAAGTCATCAAAATTCGACCGTAATATTCTTCAGATGTACTGACGGGAAACAATAAGAACTGCACCCCAAACATTCGGGGTATGTTTCGGGTGCAAAATGGAGTCATTCGAGCCCGGTTTTCAACTTCGCCTGCTCCATGCCTGTTCCTGTGGTGTCTGGACCCGGAAAAGTCATCAAAATTCGACTGAAACATTTTTCAGCTGTACTGACGGGAAACAATAAGAACTGCACCCCAAACATTGTGGGTATGTTTCGGGTGCAAAATGGAGTCATCCGAGCCCGGTGAAAGGGTCAACAACTTAGCTCTTGAAGACCAAAGCTCTGATACCAAATGATGGAGCAGCTTCTAGGTGCCTTAACTACTTGCGCAAGCTTCAATGGAAGTTGAGCATGATGAAACCTTGAAGCACTGAATAGAAGAAGTGGATGAAACTCGTCATGATGCGGAAGCCATGGAAATGCAAGGTTGGAAGCGTGCAAGGAGGTTGATGGTGAAGTAGATGGCGAAAGCCTTCAAGAAGGTTGGCCCAACCTTCAAGAGAGAGAGCTCCTAGCTTCTAAGAGAAGAAACTCAATGTGAAACTTGAGGCAATGTGCTGAAAATTTGGCAGCATATCATTACTCAAAATCAAGTTTACAATGGAGGTTCCTAAACCTCTTATTTATAGAAGAAGAAAAAGCTAGTAGCTTCTCTAGCAAGCTAAGGTAGCGTATACAAGAAGCTAGGGTTAGAAACCCTAGCTTGCCTTGCAAGCTTCCTAAGTAGCCTATGGAAGAAGCTAGGGTTGGTAACCCTAGCTTGTGCCACACGTTAGGGTTAGGGTAACCTAGCGTGTGGAGCAAACTACTCTTTCCTAAACTAGGTGTCATTTGATAGGCGCCACATGTTCAAATCCTATGCGTCTAAAACCCTAACCTAGGTGTCTTTAATAATTTCTAGGGCACCTAGGATTATTTACAAAACCCAAATTTTCCTATTGTACTTTTCACAAATTTTACAAGAATCCTCAAAGCTCAAAATTGTCAGCATTTTAATCTGCACAGGTGTCTCTGACTCTTTGTTTGCTTCAAGGTGCTTGAGCATTGCTCTGGTGATTGGACCTTGCCTGAGCCAATTGCTACCTACAAAAGGAATGAGATCAATTACATTAAAGGTAGTATGTACTCCGTAATCTTTGATAAGCATTATTATTTATTTTCTTTAAAATTTGAAAAGGCCCATCACCACGGGGACTGAGTTTTGACTTTCTCTGCTTTTGGAAATCTATCTTTTCTTAAGTGAAGCCAAACCCAATCTCCCTCTTCAAAACTTATTGCTCTCTTCCCCTTATTGTTTTTCCTAGTATACTTATCACTTTGTTGTTGTATTTGAATTTTAACCTTCTCATGTAACTTTTTAACAAAATCAGCCTGTGATGGCCCTTCTTTATGAATAAACTCAATAGGATTGGGCAAAGGAATCAAATCTTTTGGTGTGAGAGGGTTAAATCCATATACAACCTCAAAAGGTGAAAGTTGGGTAGTCTTATAAACTACCCTATTGTAAGCAAACTCAATATGAGGAAGATACTCATCCCATGATTTATGATTACCCTTCAAAATTGTCCTCAACATAGTGGATAGAGACCTATTAACAACCTCGGTTTTTCCATCCGTTTGAAAATGACATGAGGTAGAAAAATTGAGTTTAGTTCCTAGCCTTCCCCAAAGAGTTCTCCAGAAATGACTAATGAACTTAGGATCTTTATCGGACACTATAGTTTTAGGTAATCCATGAAGCCTAACCACTTCTCTTAAGAAGAGCCTACAAATGTTACTTGCATAATCTATTTTGTGACATGGAATGAAATGTGTCATTTTACTAAAACGATCCACAACCACAAAAATAGAGTCAAACCCCCTTTGAGTTCTAGGTAGCCCAAGGACAAAATCCATACTAATATCCTCCCAAGGTGCACAAGCAACAGGTAGTAGGGTATATAATCCATGAGGCATAGTCCTAGATTTGGCCTGTAAACAAGCAATGAACTTATAACAATACCTTTGTACATCTCGCCTCATATGAGGCCAATAGAACTTTTCTCTCAATATGCTCAAAGTCTTTTCTACCCCAAAATGACCCATAAGTCCCCCTTCATTTGATTCTTTTACAAGAAGTTTTCTATGTGAACCATGAGGTATGCATAACTTTCCTTCTCTAAAAAGATAACCTTCATTAACATAGTACCCTCCTTGCGGTTTATGTTGACTTTTGGTGTAAATGGATGAAAATTCAGGATCTTGTGAGTACAATTCAATAATGTTATCAAATCCAAGAATTTGGGCTCCTAATGTAGAAATCAACAATTGTTTATGAGATAAAGCATCAACCACAATATTACTTTTGTCCTTTTTGTATTTGATTACATATTGAAATTGTTCTAGAAATTCCACCCACTTAGCATGTCTTTTGTTCAGTTTATGTTGACCCTTCAAATATTTAAGTGACTCATGATCACTATGAATAATAAACTCTTGGGACACAAGATAGTGTTCCCATGTTTGAAGGGCCCTTATCAAAGCATAAAGTTCCTTGTCATACGTAGGATAATTTAAAGTGGCACCATGTAGTTTTTCACTAAAATAAGCAATGGGGTGACCACCTTGAATTAACACAGCACCTATACCTACTCCTGATGCATCACACTCTAGCTCAAAAGGTTTAGTAAAATCAGGTAAAGCTAGAATAAGTGCATTAGTAAGTAAGAACTTTATCTTTTGAAAGGCATTTTCTTTTTTTTCGCCCCAATGGAATGTAACATCTTTCTTCACCAACTCATTGAGAGGTGAAGCTAGACTAGAGAAGTTAGGAACAAACCTTCTATAAAAACTTGCCAATCCATGGAAACTCCTTACTTCTCCTACATTCTTTGGGGTAGGCCACTCTTGTATAGGTTGTACTTTTGAGGGGTCCACATGAACCCCATTTTTATTGACAATGAACCCTAAGAACACAACACTATCTACACAAAAGGTACATTTATCTACATTGGCAAAAAGTTGATTTTTCCTAAGAACTATTAAAACTTCCCTAAGATGGTGAATATGAGATTCTAAACTAGTGCTATACAAGGATATCATCAAAATAAACTACTACAAACTTTCCTATACAATCCCTAAGTACATGATTCATTAGCCTCATAAAAGTGCTAGGTGCATTAGTGAGTCCGAAAGGCATTACTAACCACTCGTATAGTCCAAATTTGGTCTTAATAGCGGTTTTCCATTCTTCACCTTCTTTGATTCTAATTTGGTGGTATCCGCTCTTTAGATCAATTTTAGAAAATACAGTGGACCCATGCAATTCATCAAGCATATCATCAAGCCTAGGAATTGGGTGCCTATATTTCAAAACGATATTGTTAACTGCACGACAATCACAACACATTCTCCATTTCCCATCTTTTTTTGGCACCAACAAAACTGTCACGGCACATGGGCTAAGACTTCTTTGCAGCCAACCTTTGTCTAATAACTCTTGAACCTGAGATTCTATCTGCTTAGTTTCTTTAGGATTTGTTCTATACGCCGGTCTGTTTGGCAGACTAGCACCCGGAACAAAATCAATTTGATGTTCTATTCCCCGAAAAGGTGGCAATCCCGTAGGACCATCACTAGGAAATACATCATCAAATTCCTTCAAAAGTTTTTCAATAGAAGGAGGTAGAACCTTAGATCCAGTTTTATCAGAATGTGCACACATGAGTGTTCCTTTACATAACAAGAGATAGGGTGGTTGCTCAGTAAGGAGGCATGTTTTTAAAGAATTTTTAGTTAATAAAGACTCCTTTTGAGTAACCTCGTGGGAAGGAACACCAACCTCCCACACCCCATAAGTATCTTTAATAATACTAAGATTATGATTTCTTGGAGTTTTGCTTTTCCTTTCATTGTGTAATTTATTTTTTATTTGTACTTGATCTTCCAACACTTGAGTAGGTGTCAAAGGATGAAGTACAAACTTCTTGTTGTGTGAGTAAAGGTGATTTCGTTGGTAAGACCATCATGAATAGTTTGTTTATCAAATTGTCATGGTCTTCCCAATAAAACATGACAAGCTTCCATGGGTACTTCATCACATAAAACATTATCAACATAGTTCCCCATGGAAAACTTGACCTTTACTTGATTTGTAACATTAATGTCCCCCCATCATTAATCCAATGTAATTTATAAGGTTTAGGGTGGGGCAATAATTCAAGTTTTAATTTATCAACCATCCTAGCACTACAACAATTATAACACGACCCGTTGTGAATCTTGTGTGGAAGATGTTCCCTCGTTGTGACTCGGGTTGTGGGCTAGGTTGGCTGTTAAGGAAGCGTCTCATCATCAATAATTCTCCCTCATGAGCATAACCATCCTCCCCTCTTTCATTATCCGACCCCTCACTAGTGTTTTCATCATTCTTTTCCTCCTCACTACTATATAGGTCTTGGCCTCTCATCAAAATGGTTCTCATAGATGGACATTGAGATTGTATATGACCTCGACCCAAGAATTTAAAACACTTAATACCACTAGTTCGGTCAGAGGGTGTGAATTCTTCTTTTCTTTTGGTATTTTCTTGAACTATGACTTTAGGAGGATTCTCTCTTGGTTTTTCTTTCAAAAACTTTCCCTCCCTTTTATGATCAGTCTTGGAGTAAGAGTTAGAATAAGAACTTCGATTTGTGCTTTTCCTCAAAACTTGTTGTTCCACTTTAATACAAATTTGCACTAAATCATGGAAATCCCTATAAGGGAGAAGTTCTACTCTATCTCTTATCTCTAGACTTAATCCACTCAAGTATCTAGCCACAGTTACATTTTCTTCTTCCCTAAATCCCGCCCTCATCATGTACAACTCCATTTTCTGCCTATATTCTTCAATACTCATGTTCTTTTGATTAAATCTATGGAGCTTATCCATGAGTTCTCTATGATAGTAGGAGGGAATATGTCTTCTTCTAAGTGCACTTTTAAGATCATTCCAATACACTATGGTTGGTTCATTGTGAAGACGTCTATCCCTTACCAAGGCAGTCCACCAATGCAATGCATGTCCTTGGAAACTAAGAGTAGCTAGAGGAACTTTGTTTTCTTCACTCACTACATAACACTCAAATAATTGTTCCACCTTCATCTCCCAATCTAGAAATGTATCTATATCATTAGTTCCATGAAAATGGAGAAGATCTACTCTAATCTGCTTGGATTTTCTCTCTCTTTTATGGTGGTGATAAGGGACAGGTTGGTAGTGTTCAGTTGCTCTTAAGCTATCCTCTCTGGTCTCTCATCCTTACTACTAGAATAACCCGAAGTTCTTCCAATATTTTCTGAAAGTCTAATGTATTGTCTTGCGACTCATTGCTACTAGGGTGGAAAGAATGTTTAGACATCTTAAATTTTGTGAAGAAGTGTTCTCAAGATAAGACAAACTAGTCTAGAACACTAGGGGGTCTCCCAAGAAAGTGAGGTGCGTCACTTGGACAACTTAAGTACCAAGACTTTCCTTAGCCAGAGCCTCCCAATGTACCTTTCCAATTGTTCTTACAATGAGATCACAAACGAAGGTGACTCAAAGAAAACAAAACTAGTCGGTTTGCAAAGAAAGAAATTAAAGAAATAAACTAATGCTTAGAAAACTTAAACTAGCCGAGTCCTATGGTGGAGTTCTTGGGCACCAAGGACCTTAGAAACACTCCACCGTCTACACGTAATGCTTAAACTAGCCGAATCCTAAGGTGAAGTTCTTTGGCACCAAGGACCTTAGAAACACTTCACCGTCTACACGTTTGAATTATTCCACTAATGATAAGGAGTTTTGCAATTACAACTCAAATGAATATAATGAAAGATTGTTGCTAAAAAATTAAAATTTCCTTTACTATGCACTCCTTGTGTTGTTTCTTTGTCTCACTAGTGTATTAGTCTTTGCTTTTGGTGTGTTTGTTCAAGAAGCTTTCTACACATAACCTTCGTTCCTCATTGTGTATCATTCTCCAATAGTGTTTGGGAGTTTCACTCTTGATGTATTGGCCAATTCAACTCAAGTGCTTCACCAAAGTACTATTTCACCATCAGGTCACAAATACAAAGGAATAAAAGCTAATTTGAATAGCACAACTTAAAAGGATTATAACAATTGACAAACTCAAAGAATGCAAATAAAATTGACAAGCAAGAAATTAAAGCTTTAGAAAGAAGTTTAGCACTTAAAGAGATGATCTAAGAATGGCTCTAGAGTAGATTAACAAAAACAACCAGTTCTGACAGCAGCTCTTGTGTGATTCATGATTTTCTCTATAGTTCTCCTTTTGTCTTGAAAATTTGATCACAATCCACAACAGCATAGGGATCATTCACACAAAATTTCAGAAATTTTGGACTAGTACTGCCTTCACAATAAATCCAGAACAAAGACTTATTTTCAGTTCCAGTTTCAATAATCTTCTGGCAGCAGTATTTGTAAAATTTATCATGGTCCGAATTCTTGGAATTAGGTCACAAAAGTTTTATCATACACTCACAACTCAATAATGAACGTCCACACCAAATTTTAGTTCAATCTGAACACTTAATCATTCCAGATAAATCAAAAACAGAGTGTGTTTCTTTAGGTCCAGTGCAACAGTCCTACTATCATACGTTAAGTTTTTGGCAACACCGATTCAAATTTATTGCATCTAAACCATAGCGAATTAAATCTCTAAATCTTAACCACATACTAGTAACATCTCAAGGCTATGGTAACTCCAAATTTAAGCAATTAAAAATCACTGATCAGTTGCAGTAATTCAAACACAAAGGCATTTTTACACTATCATCAGTTTGTTAACCAACAGTGAGCATTCAACTTTTACAATTTATCATTTTTTCTACAGAATGAATTAGAATGCGCCTTTTTCACATTATCTTTTTCACATTCCAAAGTAGCCTCACACAAATTTTCAATTACAAATACACAATACTCTGTTCTCAGTAATTTCTCAAAGTCTAGTGACCTTAATTAACAAATAACAGTGCAGGAAAATGAAACCTATGGATTCCAACAAAATTTAGAACAAACTACAAGACATATAGGAATGATATGACTCAAGGAAACTCACTAATGATCTAATACTGAATTAAAGGAACTCAAGATTGCAAAAATTAAAAGGCACACAAAGCACATTATGACACAAAACAGTAAACACATTCTGTTTACAATTTCAGCAAACGCAAACTGCTCAAACCTATTCTACAAGCATAAACCTAAGGACTTGATAACAATATGAGATCATACATGACTTGACATATACTATGGATCATAAAAACAAAAGCTAGGACACAATTGAACACTTTGAATCGATTAAAATCAACAAAGACTCAACAAAATAAAAGATAGCTTGCGGCACACACAAGAACTCCTTGAACAATGTATTTTTGGAAGGTTCAAGAAGATTGATGCTATTTGAACTGTTTAAACTCAAGAACACAATAATTAATCGGTACAAAACAATCAAGACATGTAAATACAGTGGTATACAATGCAAAAAAGCCAAAACAAAGTGAAAAGGATCAAGAACTTAGCTCTTGAAGACCAAAGCTCTGATACCAAATGATGGAGGAGCTCCTAGGTGCCTTAGCTTCTTGTGCAAGCTTCAATCGAAGTTGAGCATGATGAAACCTTGAAGCACTGAATAGAAGAAGTGGATGAAACTCTTGATGCGAAAGCCATGGAAATGCAAGGAAGGAATAGTGCAAGGAGGTTGATGGTGAAGTAGATGGCAAAACAACCTTTAAGAGAGAGAGCTCCTAGCTTCTAAGAGAAGAATCTTAATGTGAAACTTGAGACAATGTGCTGAAAATTTGGCAGCATATGATTACTCAAAATCAAGCTTACAATTGAGGTTCCTAAACCTCTTATTTATAGAAGAAGAAAAAGCTAGTAGCTTCTCTAGCAAGCTAAGGTAGCGTATACAAGAAGCTAGGGTTAGAAACCCTAGCTTGCCTTGCAAACTACCTAAGTGGCATATGGAAGAAGCTAGGGTTGATAACCCTAACTTGCGCCACACGTTAGGGTTAGGGTAACCTAACGCGTGGAGCAAGCTACTCTTTCCTAAACTAGGCGCCATTCGATAGGCGCCACATGTTAAAATCCTATGCATCTAAAACCCTAACCTAGGTGTCTTTTATAATTTCTAAGGCACCTAGGATTATTTATAAAAACCAAATTTTCCTATTCTACTTTTCACAATTTTTACAAGAATCCTCAAAGCTCAAAATAGTCAGCATTTTAATCTACACAGGTCCCTCTAACTCTTTGTTTGCTTCAAGGTGCCTGAGCCCTCCTCCATCAAGAGCTGCACCCCAAACATTGTGGATATGTTTTGAGTGCAAAACGGAGTCATCCGGGCCTAGTTTTCAACTTCGCCTGATCTAGGCCTGTTCCTGTGGTATCCGGACCGGAAAAGTCGTAAAAATTTGACTGAAACATTTTTTAGTCGTACTGGCGGGAAATGATAAGAACTGCACCCGAAATATTGTAGGTGTGTTTCAGGTGCAAAATGGAGTGATCCGGAGCCGATTTTCAACTTTGCCTGCTCGAGGCCTAATCCGGTGGTGTCCAATCTCGAAAAGTCATCAAAATTCGACTGGAACATTTTTAAGGCATACTGACAAGAAACGATAAGAACTGCACCCCAAACAGTGTGGGTATGTTTCGGGTGCAAAAGCAGGTCATATGTGCACAATTTTCAACATGTCCTACTCTAGTGCTTTTTGGGCCCAGAAAAGTCTTCAAAATTCGACCGACATATTTTTCCGTCGTACTAACGGGAAACGATAAGAGTTGCACCCCAAACATTGTGGGTATGTTTTGGATGCAAAATGGAGTCATCTAACCCCGATTTTCAAATTTGCCTGCTCCAGGCCTGTTTTAGAGGTGTCCAATCCCGGAAAGGTCACAAAAATTTGACTGAAACATTTTTCAACAGTACTGATGCAAAACGATAAGAAACGCATCCCAAACGTTGTGGGTATGTTTAGGGTGCAAAACAGAATCATCCGGGCCAAGTTTTCAACTTTGCCTGCTCCAGGCATGTTCCAGTGGCGTCCGGATCTGGAAAAGTCATCAAAAGTCGACTAAATCATTTTTCAGTTGTACTGACAGGAAACGATAATAACTGCACCCCATACAATGTGGGTATGTTTCAAGGACAAAACGAAGTCAAATATGCTCAGTTTTTAACTTCCCTTGAACTAGTGCTTTCAGGGCCTAGAAAAGTTGTCAAAATTCGACAGAAATACTTTTACGCCGTAAACTTTTCCTTCGTACTGACAGGAAACAATAAGAACAACACCATAAACATTTTGGGTATGTTTCGAGAGCAAAACAGAGTCATCCGGCCCCGTTTTCAACTTTGCCTGTTCCGATGGTGTCCAAATCCGGAAAAGTCATCAAAATTGGTCTGAAACATTTTTCAGCCGTACTGACATGAAACGATAAGAATTGTCCCCCAAACAGTGTGGTTATGATTCGGGTGCAAAACCAAGTCATTTGTGTCTTGTTTTCAACATTTCCCGCTCTGGTGCTTTCTGGGCCCGGAAATGTTGACAAATTTGGACCGAAATATATTTGCGCCGTACTGACGGGAAACGATAAGAACTGAACCCAAAACAATGTTTCAACATCTTGAGGAACAAGTGGAAGATATCCAAGGGAAGCTTGGTTAGATGTTTTATGGGCCAGATGACTAGTGGTCACACTGCATTTTCTGTGTGTTCCCCTCCATTTGATGAACTCAATGGGGGAGAAGTAATTGTGTGTGTTTCGTGTCTGCCATGTATGTTTTGTAGTTTGTTGTGTTTCATGTTTTACTTAAGTTTGCTTAAGTTTAGTTATGCTTAGTCTAGTACTGAGCTTGGTTTGATTGAATATTTTTAAATGGTTTATTCAATTAATTGAAACTGTGACAGCTAAGCTATTTTAAAATTGATTTGGCTATAAAAAGGAATTCACACTATCATTTTCAGATAACTAAGATTTTCGAAAAGCATTCCTTGAGATATTCTAAGTGAGAAATAGCGCCCCTTTTGTGCAATCATCTTTGTCAAAGCTTTTCAAAACAAGAAACCTCAAAGAACGTGAATCTTGAAGCATCCTTGAGTGAGGTTCTTGCGACTTTGGTTCTGGACCAAAGCTAAGTCTTCTACACTTGATCTTTAGTCATTGTAATACGTTCTGTGTAGAAGTACTGTGTGATCAATTGTTGATCTTACTGTTTTTGTAATATGTTTGTTGTTTTCAATTACTGAGTTTGTAATTGAGTTGGTGCAGTGGGTTTCTGCACTGATCTCACATCTGTTGAGGGTTTCAGTAGTGTGTGAGTGCTGCGGGGAGCAGTGTTTGCTTGCGAGTTGCAAGTGGTGTTGGTGCAGTGGGTTTCTGCACTGGTTTCACACTAGCTGAGGGGTTCAGTGAGGTGTGAGTGTTGCGGGGAGCAGTGATAACTTGCTGGGAGCAAGGGTTGTAAACTGATCTTGTGATCTTTTTAGGGGAAATCTTTGCTAGTTTGCAAAGGACTGGACGTAACCCTTGAGGAAGGGTGAACCAGGATAAATCTTTGTGTCTTGATTTCTTCTTCTCTCTTCTTTATCATTTTATTATCTGCTTGCATTCACTTAATAAACTGATCACTGAATCTTGCTATTCGCTAAGAATTTCTGGGTGTATGTTTGTGTTCTGAATTTGTTTACATATATTCGAATCAACTGTGCTTCTGGGTTATTTCTATTGTTCATTCTTTAAATCTACTAGACTGTGTTTAATCATCTTGATTCTGGAATAACATATCTCTAGACCGAAAACTATATTCTGGATTTATTTCTAACAACTTCCGCTATGCATAACTGATTGTTTACTGGACAGTCCAGAATTTTCATTCTTGACATGAAAGTTCAATTCACCCCCTCTTGAACTCGGTCTAAAGCTTATTTTACACAGGCCTGTTCCGGTGGTGTCCCGAGTCGGAAAAGTCATCAAAATTCGACTGAAACATTTTTCAGCCGTACTGACGGGAAATGATAAGAACTGCACCCCAAACATTGTAGGTATGTTGGGGTGGAAAATGGAGTCATCCGGCCTCAGTTTTCAACTTTGCCTACTCCAAGCCTGAACCAGTGGTGTTCGGACCCATAAAAGTCATCAAAATTCGACTAAAACATTTTTCAGCCGTACTGACGAAAGAAACGATAAGAACTACATCCTAAATACTGTAGGTAAGTTTCGGGTGCAAAACCAAGTCATCTTTGCCCGATTTTTAGCTTTTCCTACTTTGGTGCTTTTTGGGCCCGAAAAAGTCGTCAAAATTCGACCGAAATATTTTACCGTCGTATTGACGGGAAACGATAAGAACTACACCCCAAACATTGTGGGTATGTTTTGGGAGCAAAACGGAATCATCCGAATCCGTTTTAAACTTTGTCTGCTCCAGTCTTGTTCCGGTGGTGTCTGGACACGGAAAAGTCATCAAAATTTGACTGAAACATTTTTTAGCTGTAATGACGAGAGAGGATAAGAATTGCACCCCAAACATTGTGTGTGTGTTTCGGGTGCAAAATGAAGTCATTCGGGCCCGGTTTTCAACTTTGCTTGCTCTAGGCCTGTTCCGGTGGTGTCCCGACTCAGAAAAGTCATCAAAATTCGTCTGAAACATTTTTCAGCCGTACTGATGGGAAACGATAAGAACTGCACCCCCAACATTGTTAGTATGTTTCGAGTGCAAAATGGAGTCAGTCGGGCCCAGTTTTCAACTTTGCCTCCTCCTGGCCAGTTCCGGTCGTGTCCGAACCCGAAAAAGTTATCAAAATTTGACTGAAACATTTTTCAGCTGTACTGACGGGAAACATTAAAAACTACACCCCAAACAATGTGGGTATGTTTGGAGTGCAAAACCAAGTCATTTGTGCCCGGTTTTCAACTTTTCCTACTATGTTGCTTTCTGGGCCCGAAAAAGTCATCAAAATTTGACTGAAACAATTCTCATCCGTATTGAGGGGAAACGATAAGAACTGCACCCCAAACATTGTGGATATGTTTTAGGTGCAAAACGAAGTCATTCGGGCCGGGTTTTCAACTTTGCTTGCTCCAGGCCTGAACCGGTGGTGTCCAAACCCATAAAAGTCATCAAAATTCGACTAAAACATTTTCAGCCGTACTGACGGGAAACGATAAGAAATGCACCCCAAACAATGTGGGTAAGTTTCGGGTGCAAAACCAAGTCATCCGTGCCCGATTTTGAGCATTTCCTGATCTGGTGCTTTCTGGTCCCGGATAAGTCGTCAAAATTCGGCCCAAATATTTTACTACCATACCGACAAGAAATGATTAGAACTGCACCCCAAACATTATGGGTATGTTTCAGGTGCAAAACCAAGCCATTCGGGCAGGGTTTTCAACTTTGCTTGCTCGAGGCCTGATCCAGTGGTGTCCCAACTCGGAAAAGTCATCAAAATTTGACTGAAACATTTTTCAGCCGTACTGACGGGAAATGATAAGAATTGCACCCCAAACATTGTAGGTCTGTTTCGGGTGAAAAATGGAGTCATCTGGCCCCGATTTTCAACTTTGCCTACTCCAAGCCTGAACTGGTGTGTTCGGACCCATAAAAGTCATCAAAATTCGATTGAAATATTTTTCAACCGTACTGACGGTAGAACGACAAGAACTACACCCCAAACAGTATGGGTGAGTTTTACGTGCAAAACCAAGTCATCTGTGCTCGGTTTTCAGGTTTTCCTGCTCTGGTACTTTCTGGGCCTGGAAAATTCGTCAAGATTCGATCGAAATATTTTACTGCCGTATTGACGAGGAACGATACGAACTGCACCCCAAACATTGTGGGTATGTTTTGGGTGCAAAACGGAGTTATCCGGGTCCAGTTTTCAACTTTGTCTGCTCTAAGCATGTTCCGGTGGTGTCCGGACACGGAAAAGTCCTCAAAACTTGACTGAAACATTTTTTGGCTGTAATGACGGGAAACGATAAGAACTGCACCCCAAACGTTGTGGGTATGTTTCGGGTGCAAAATGAAGTCTTTCGGGCCCGGTTTTCAACTTTGCCTGCTCCAGGACTGTTCATGTGTGTCTCCGACTTGGAAAAGTCATCAAAATTCGACTGAAATATTTTTCAGCTGTACTGACGGGAAACGAGAAGAACTACACCCCAAACATTGTTAGTATGTTTCGGGTGTAAAAAGGAGTCAGTCGGGGCCGGCTTTCAACTTTGCCGTCTCCAGGCCTGTTTCGGTCGTGTCCAAACCCGGAAAAGTCATCAAAATTCGACTGAAACATTTTTCAGCCGTACTGATGGGAAACACTGAGAACTGCACCCCAAACAGTGTGGGTATGTTTCGGGTGCAAAACCAAGTCATCTGAGCCCGGTTTTCAACTTTTTCTGCTATGGTGCTTTCTGGGCCCAGAAAAGTCGCCAAAATTCGACCGAAATATTTAATCGCCATATTGATGAGAAACAATAAGAACTGCACCTCAAACATTGTGGGTATGTTTGGGGTGCAAAACGGAGTCATCCGGGCACAGTTTTCAACTTTGTCTGCTCTAGCTCTGTTCCGGTGGTGTTCGGACACAGAAAAGTCATCGAAATTTGACTGAAACATTTTTCAGCTGTACTGACGGGAAATGATAAGAATTGCTCCCGAAACATTGTGGGTATGTTTCGGGTGCAAAATGGAGTCTTTCGGGCCCGATTTTTAACTTCGCCTGCTCGAGGCCTGTTCCGGTGGTGTCACGACTCGGAAAAGTCATCAAAATTTGAATGAAACATTTTTCAGCCGTACTAACGAGAAACGATAAGAACTGCAGTCCAAAGATTGTGAGTATGTTTCGAGTGCAAAATGGAGTCAATTGGGCTTGGTGTTAAACTTTGCCTGCTCCAGGTCTGTTCCAGTCGCGTTCGAACCCGGAAAAGTCATCAAATTTCGACTGAAACATTTTTCAGCCGTACGGACAGGAAACGTTAAACAGTGTGGGTATGTTTTTGGTGCAAAACCAAATCATCTGTGCCAGGTTTTCAACTTTTCCTGCTGTGGTGCTTTCTGGGCCTGGAAAAGTCATCAAAATTTGACCGAAATATTTAATCGCTGTATTAATGGGAAACGATAAGAACTGCACCCTTAACATTGTGGGTATGTTTTTGGTGCAAAACGAAGTGATTTGGGCCCGATTTTCAACTTTATCTGCTCCAAGCCTGTTTCGGTGGTGTCCGGACATGGAAAAGTCATCAAAATTTGGCAAAAAGATTAATGAACTACTGGATTCCATATGTGGTGCTCATCCCAAAGTTTATTCAATACTTCAAGGTACCTGATGAGGGAGAGCTCGTTGAGCCTGTAAAGCAAGCCTTTGAAATGAATTCCACCAACTTCAACAAAATGGGACTGATCAAAGTGAATAACTAGTGGAGGTTCCCAATTGAAGAAGAGGAAGATACTAAAGAATCCATTGAAGCTGCTGCTGATGCTGCAAAAATGTTGAAGGTGGAGCACCTGGAGCTTCTATTGATGTTGCAGAGAATGTTAAAGGTGGAGCTACTGGAGAAGCTACTGGTGACACTCCAATGGATGAGAATGAAGATTATGCTATGGGTGAGACTAGACAGAATTCAGATTTTTCCAAATTTGCACAGTCCATATTAGACAAACTGGACACTATCTCTGCTGAGCAAAAGAACAATCAAGAGATTAATATGACTCAGTTTGAACATATGGATCAATAGATCAAGGCAGTGTTGGACAAATTGGCTACTATGGCTGCTTGGAATGAGCCACTTGAGTAAATCATACATATCGTAAGCATTATCTCCCATTTGATGAAAACATAGGGGGAGAATTAGTGTAGTGTGTGTGACCTGTCCTGTTTTGTTCTATTATTTGATGTTCTGTTGTTAGGTGGTTCTGTCTCCCAGTTCTTAGTCTGTTTTCTGATATTTTGCATAGGTCTACCTAGGTTTAGGTTATCATTTTGATTAGCATGTAATCCTGCTGCTGTTGTTGCATAACTAGTTCTAGGCTAAAATCTAATTCAAATGATGTGATGATGTAATGCTTTTCTGTGTTGAATTGGAGTAATCATGTGTAACCATGCTTAACAACAAATATGAATGAAAGTATATGAACATTTATGTGTTATAAGTTCTATGACAAGCTATTGCTTTCACTAGTTTCTTTTATGCAGTTGCAGATCTTAAGCCACTCACACACTGGATTGTCTTCAACAAATAGGGGGAGATTGTTAGTACTCTCACAATACTAAAGGTTTTGATGAAGCCAAGCAAGCCAAAGTAAGCAAGAAGTTGGAAGTATGTCTTAGGCTTTGTCTTAGAGTGTGTGAGTGTGTGTGATTGGTGGTGAAACAGAACCTATGAACATTTGAGAAGAAATTCACTAGCACATGGTCTAAAATGAGTAAATCAAACAGTAAAGTGTAAGGTAAAACTTCGGTTAAAAATAGTTTTGAAAATAACGTACTGGATGGAAATAAGTTGATTTCAGGTTTAGTAAAATCAATTTATTCGTGCCTGGACAGAACTAAATTAACTGTAATTTTCAAAAACTGCCTTGGGCTTTTCTCTTATAAAAACAAAAAAGTTTTCTAACGTGCATCTAAGAGAAAACAAAAAAGATTTTGAGAATCAATTGTGAGATCAGTGTGAGAAAATCATTTTTTGTTTAGAAAACCTAGAGTTTTTCTTAGATCATTTTTTAAAGGTGCTTTTTACTTGAAGAATCAATCTTGACCAAAAGTACTGTGCTATTGGATCGCTTCAAGACTGTGTACAGGCCTCTCTTGTTGCGCAAATCAGGGAGTTTTTTCTCAACCCTTCTTGATCCTGTTTGAGTCAAGATATGCGTTGATTCATTGTAATTTTGTGAAATTCTTGAAACAATTGTATTGGTTTTGCGCTACACTAGTAGAAAAATAGGCTTGTACGTCGTCAACACAACGTCCGTTAAACCAAAAACCGATGTTGCGAAAAACGCGGTGGCACTGAGTGCACAACGTCTGTTGGGAGAGGCCAACCGACGTTGTGTGAAGGTTTCACGACGTCGGTTATAGCCCAGTAACTGACATCGTGCTTGCAGTAAACAAAATCTTGGTGAATTGGGGCTGAAATGGGGTCAAATTAGGGTTTTTAACCGACGTCGGTTGGCTCTTTTTAACCGATGTCATGGAGGACAATGTCGGTTAAGAGGTTGGAATCGACGTTGTGCTCCTTCTTTATTTTTCCAGCGTGCATTTTCTCGTTCACTTTTTCTCCTTTCTTCCACTGCGCGCCCTCCTCCGTCATTGTTCCGAGACTTCGTTTGCCATTTTCGACCTCCATTCTTGCTTCAATTCACCTCCATTTGTGGTTTCCTCCTTCGTTACAGTTTATTGGTTGCTTTGAATGGTGCCACTCTCGTTGAAGCTTCATTTAAGGTAGGCATTGCTCTATATACTTCGTTTCTTCATTCTTTATGTGTCATTTCACTCGTTTACATGTTTTATGAACTATTTGTTTTGTTTTGATTGTTTTGCAAGTGTTTGTTTGGCTGCATTTGCCTTTTGGAGATAATCTCTTTGTAAAAGCCGTCGCCGCTGCACCACTACTCTACAAGAGGTATGTATTGAACCACTATTTTGTATTTTCTTTTATCATTGTTGAATATTGAAGTGCTTGATTGATTGGAATGCTTGTGTTTATTAAAATACTATTTGTTTGTAGTTTGATATATAACAAACGTGTTTGGGTTGAGTCCGGGGATGTTCGATCCCCGACAATTTTGTGTGTTTTTTTTAGCATTCTTGAATATTAGAATGCATATTAGAATGCTTGTATAGTTTGATAAATAAGAAAGGCGTTTGGGTTGAGTTCGGGGATGTTCGATCCCCGACAATGTTTTAGTTTATTTTGACATAAAGTAATGTGTATGAAAATCTTTAACTAAATGTAGTGATGGATCGGGGTTGGATAAATGATAATCGGATCAGTGATGTGTATGAGAAAGGTGTTGAGGATTTTTTAGAATTTTCTAAACGGAATGGTGCAGCAATAAGTGGAAGATATTATTGTCCATGTGTGAAGTGTGTGAATTTAAAAAGACTAGATATTGAGTTGATACGAGAGTATGTACTTTGTGATGGTTTCTTGAAGAACTATACAACGTGGACTTGGCATGGTGAAGTTCTAGACTTACCATTTGGATCTGAGCAAAATCGATGTGAACATTCTAATCTATATTCTGAAGATTGCATGGATAACATGATTCGTGATATTGGAGGAGAGAGTGTCCACCAAGCCCATATGTTTGATTCTATGAAAGATGATTCACTAACACAATTGTATCCCGGTTGTTCAAGTTTCACACGTTTGTCAGCAATATTACATTTATTTAATATGAAGGCAAGAAATGGATGGACTGATAGAAGTTTTACTGAATTACTTGAATTTTTGCATGAAATACTTCCTCAAGATAATACATTGTCGACCAGTCACTATGAGGCTAAGAAGATATTGTGTCCCACGGGCTTGGAGTACCGAAAAATACATGCTTGTCCAAATGATTGTATATTGTATAAAAAAGAATTCGAAGGATTGCATAAGTGTCCCAGATGCGGGGTATCAAGATACAGAGTAAATGATGATGACGGGGATGAAGATGACATGAAAAAGAGTCCTCCTGCCAAGGTATTGTGGTATCTTTCAATTATACCACGTTTAAAACATTTTTTTGCCAATGTTAACGATGCAAAGAACTTGAGATGGCATTCAAGTGGAAGAAAATGTGATGGGTTGTTACGACATGCTGCCGATTCACCACAATGGAAGAAAATCGAGTCTTTATATCTTGAGTTTGGTAGTGATCTAAGAAATCTCAGACTTGGTCTTGCAACTGATGGAATGAATCCATAAGATAATTTAAGTAGCAAACATAGTTCATGGCCTGTTTTGCTAATTATTTATAATTTGCCGTATTGGTTGTGCATGAAGAGAAAATATATGAAAATATATAGTGGTGTCACCCTTGAGGCAGAGTCAATGCACTTTGCTAGTTCAAAAGACAACAATCCTTTTATGGCTACAATAAGTTACTACGGAGTAATTGAAGAAATATGAGAAGTTAACTACGTCAAATTTAGAGTTCCAGTATTTAAGTGTAAATGGGTTGATAGTAACACAGGAGTGCATGTTGATGATTTGGGTTTTACCTTGGTTGATCTTGCAAAGATAGGTTATAAGGAAGATCCTTTCAGCATGGCTTACCAAGCAAAACAAGCTTTTTATGTCAAAGATCCTTCTAATGAAAGGTGGTCAGTTGTTATACAAGGGAGAACTGAATATGATTTTGAGAACCATGATGACTCAATAGTCCAACATGATGACTACTCATTATCAAGACATGTATCTCCTATCAACAAGGAAAATGATGTTGATGAAGTACATGCAACACGAACTGATCACAATGAAGGAATATGGGAAAACATTGTAACACTGCCAAAATAAGATAAAGTAATGTTTAATTATTTGTTGTTTTTATTTTAAGCATTTAATGTTAAGTTTAATTAATTTTGTAAGTTTTAATCTTAGGTTTATGTTCTTTTTAGGCCATGGCTGATTCACAGGGTAAGAGTAAACCTACACGTTTGAGGGATATTACTGTTAGTAGACTTGGTGGTTTCAAGGTTGTAGTAGACCTGGACCCTCAAACAGCTAGGGCTTCAGGCCCTAATCATGTCGTGTTTAATAGCTATTTGGGTGTTTTGGTATGTACAAAGGTGTCTATTTTGCTTTCGTCTTGGGATCATGTCACTAAAGCTGAGAAAAATATGATATGGCAGGATCTTACTGTAAGTCATTCATTTAAAGTTTATTATAAGTCATTAATGATGATAATTATGTATTATATGTCTCATCACTTGTTTATTTTATTTTGGAGACAAACTTTGAGTTTGAAACATCTCCATACATAAGGAAGAAAATTATGTCATATATTGCTATCAAATGGAGAAATTTCAAGACAAACTTGACCAAGTGGTACATCTTTGGTCACCTCAAAGGAAAGTCCCCATGTGAGAAATATACTATTGATGAAGAGACTTAGACACAATTTGTCCAAGCTAGAGAGGACCATTCTTGGCAGGTTTGTTTTATCCATCATAATTTCATTAAATAATATGACTTGGGAACAAAATTTTTAATTTATTGTGTAGGAGAAGAGGAGAAAGCACAAGACATTCAGCAGAGGAATGTCACCCCCCACCGGTTGTCTCGGGAAGGGGGCTATCATTTATTAGAAAAGAAAATAATGGACAAAAAATTGCAAAAATTAAGAAAAGCCTTAGGTTCAGATGAAGTCATTTCTCCTCCATCCCCTCCTAGTCGACATGAGAAATGGAAGTTGGCTAGGACTAAACCTGGAGGGCAGATGACATCAACTAAGGCTTATGAGATTGCACAACGCATTGTAAGTTAATAACAATTTACTCATGAATTGTAATGTGTTACTATTATACAATGTTGATATATTGTATTCTTGTTTTCACATGATTCTCTAGTGGAGCAGAGTTCTCAGGGCAGTTTTGTCATTCAAGGAAGACAAGATATATTGACTACTGCTCTGGGCACAGAGGAAAACCTCGGTCGTGTACAGACTGATGACTATGGTGTGGGTGTGAGACAATATTTTGGTTCTGCTCCACGGTCTACCTCATCTCAAAATTCAAATATAGCCATGGAGATATCTCGACTTAAGGAGGAATTGATGTCTCAACTTAAAGATGAATTGACCTCTCAAATAGAACAAAAAGTATGAGATAAGCTAAAAGATGAGTTGAGACGTGAAATTAGAAGAGAATAGGAGGAGTTATCACAGCAGCAAACTCCTTTGCAGGAAGGTGTAGTATTACCTACACGTGGGAGAGCTAGCACAAAGGGCAGTTGTGCTGCATCAGACGAGGAGGAGGAGGAGGACACCAACACTAATACCTCATATCGGTGTAAATTATTTGTTGCAGATCCTCCTTGATTGGTGGCGATTGGGAGAGTGTTTCCCACATCTTCGACGCTCCATACAGTGCCTCTTGGAAATGATTTTGCTAGAGTAGTCGTCGAAGAAGTTAGACAGGCAGATACCGAGGTGCCTGTGCCCACATCAGAGGTCAGACTTGAGGGAGAGGCACTTGGTACATTTATTGTGCGGCCTACACATCTCCTACAGGCCATTTCTAAAAGGACTCAGGTATTGTGGCCTACATATTTCTAATCTTATTTAAATTCATAATTAATGTTAAATAATACATTTTGTTTGTATTACAGGACCAAGGGAGTAAAGGGAAATCACCAGCTCATGATTTAAGTCCTAGGTCTCCACCAGCTGAGTCACAAGTGAATCCACTTCAAGAGTTGACTCGTATACTACACTAGTATTTTAATAATCCAGCTCAAATTCCTTGGAAAGCATCTGTCTTTGAGATTGAAAGTGTCCCACTATATATATCGATGCAAGACATATGGAACTAGTTAGTGGTTCGCAGATGTTAAACATTAATATAATTCAGTTATGGATGATGTAAGTATAATTTTTTACATGTTTTCTAATTATTTATTTCATCAACTTATCCTATTACTAACATTGATTTTCACAATGCAGGTATATAAATGATTTAGTTTATAGCACAGGAAATCCTGATATTTATGGATTTCTTGAACCACAAAGTCTACAAAGGTCTGGAAATAAATTCATTGAGACTCAGACCTATATACAAAACTAGATTTCAGAATCGAGGAAGAGAATTTACTTTGCCCCAATTATCCATCAGTAAGTTTCAAATCTTTATATTTTGATCTTATGTCAATATTGAATATATTACATTATTAATACATTTTCTTATTTTAGGTCTCATTGGCAGTTGATGCTTGTGTGTCTCGTGAACAATGCAATTGTTTGGTTTTGTTCGTTGCATAAGAAGCCACAAAACGATTTGAAACAAATTGTACAAAGGTATCGTTTAATTAACTTTAAGTATTATATATCACTATTTTAATTAAAAATAAGCAAATTACTAAAAAACTTGGATTTTAGTGAATGAATGTGTGTAAGGTTTGCGGGAGATCTTCATCCGCAACCCAAAACCTCCAATGGATACAGACTAAGGTATTTAACTCTAAATTTAATTAACTTTATTAAAATTAGCATTATTCAAATTTTTGATGATTGAAACATTAATGAAAGTGCAATAAGCAACGAGGAAGTTGGGAATGTGGATACTACATTATGCACTGGATGAGAACCATAGCAAGAGCTGCTCTCATGGATTCTTGGGAGCATGTAAGTTTTTCTCTTATAAGTTTGTAAATGTGTCAAATGTTTGTTAATTTTAATGTTCTAAGATTAAAATTTATAGATATTTCAGGCTTTTCAAGATACAAAGCCATTGGATAAGAATGATATAGAAGAAATTCAAAAAGAATGGGCAAAGTACTTTCTCAAAGTTAGGAGTCAATCTTAGTATAGATTAGAATTAGTTCTTATTGTAATATTGTACATTTTAGTGTAAATTAGTGTATGTACCAAGTAAGAACTATAATTTCATATCATTTTGTGTATTGAAATGGCTGGTTTCTGAAATTTATGCAGGGAGGTTACCAGCTTATTTATTCTGTATATTTTAAAAAAAAACACAAACACAACGTCTATTATGGCTATAACCGTCATTGTGATTGAATCACCACGTCGGTTATGGTCAAAACTGACGTGGTGTTTCTTATGTTTACAGGTTCCAGTAAAATCATGATGTCGGTTATCTGGTCTCCACCGACGTTGTGGGGAACTACGTGACGTCAGTTCTTCAACTGACGTCTGAATCAACGTCTCCTGGGTCAACATCGGTTCGAGAACCGACGATGAAGGCCTTTTTTCTACTAGTGCTATAGGAGTTAGCCTTGTGTGTTTGCTGAATTGATTGGGAGCTACGGGGAGTAGTTGATTCTTACAGGGATTAGGAATTGTTTGATTGATTGTAAGTGAACAATTGATTGATTTAGTGGAACTTTCTTTTGTTGATGTGCAAAGGAGACTGGACGTAGCCCTTGAGGAAGGGTGAACCAGTATAAATTGCTTGTGTCTCTCTTTCTTGACCCTTCACTCATAATCTTGATCTGTTCTTGCGCTGCCCATTGAAATTAGTTGATAATTGTTTTTGGTCTGATTAATCTATTGTAATTGCCACTGAATTTGTGCTTACACTGATAGGCTCTTTTCTAATCTTGTATTACCTATAACATTCTGTTTTGTGACCTTAAAAAGATTTCAAATTGTGTTTTATGTTGGGTTTATCTTGTAGAATCTGTGTTCATATTGTATTCTGCATAATAGATAATTTTTTTGCATAATCGGTTAATCTGAATTTGTTGCTGGATTATAGGATCTTATTATGTTATACCTTAACTGAATTTCTATCAAAGTTAATTTTGTGATTCATTTCTTGCATATTTCTTTGGCTTATTTGTGATATATTTGTTATAGCACTAGCAAAAGTTTATGTAAAATATGTTTTGGCCAAGTTCAAGAGAAGGGGTGAATTGAACACTTGAAAATTTTCGCAAACTGTTTGGAGAATGAATAATTTTTATGAAAACTACTCAAGAAGATATGTTAAGCAAACAACAAAGGTTCAGCAAACAATTTCAGCACAATATTAATCAACCAGATACAATAAACTGTAATCAGAAAACAGTTCTTGAATACACAGTATACTGTAAAAGCAGTTCTTGAAAAGTTGAATCAAGAAATCAAAGAATTAGATCAACTTCAAATTTGTAATGATTCACTGATTAAAGAACTTTTTATTAAACAATACAAACTATGTTAAGTGTATGAAAATAGTCTTTAATCAACAACAATGAGAGATTGAGTTTTCTGGAAAAACAAACTGATAAACAGTAAACCCAGTAAATTGCGAAACTGCAGATTTATAGAAAACTGATATATTGGTTAATAACAAATTCAAAACAGTTCAGAGTAGACTGTGTTAAAACAAAATATATGTTTTCAGTTGATACTAAAAATGCTTTCAGAAAGTTGATGAAGTTATTCAATTAGCAAGATTCATTGATTCTGAAAATTCAAGAAACACAACAAGCTTTAACAAGAACAGTAAAGAACAATCAAGAAAGAGCAAGAGAGAACAAGACACAGGAGATTTTATCCTGGTTCACCCTTCCACAAGGGCTACGTCCAGTCCCTTACACCACTATAAGGATTTCCACTATAAAAAGATCAAACTAGATCAGTTTACAAAAAAACAACTTGCTCCCAGCAAGTAAACACTACTCCCCGCAGTAAACAATCTGCTGAACCTACAACAAAACCCAGAACTATACAGACTCCACTGTATAAATTGGAAAACCCCTTGCTGATCCCCTCAACAAGTCTTCAATCTTCATGAAATCTTTATGCATTCCACATATGATCACAAGGTCTTGAACTTCTTCACTTGGTTGGCTTCGTCAAATCATCACAGTAGCCCACTGGTGCTAACAATCTCCCCCAATTTGATGAAGACAAACAATGGTGTGTTGAGTCGAAATGCATGTTTGTCCTTCTTTTAATCAGTCTACTGGCTTTCACAAAGCTCCCCCATAATTCAATATCATATTTATAATACTTCACAAAACATAGTGAAGAAAAACAGTAACACAAAGGATAACAACTTTCATTGATATTAAGCACGAGTACATGATAACCATAGAACAATACAAGTCGTGCAACAAACTGATACAAGCATAACAAACTAAAATTTGGATTGGGCTGGATAAACCAGCAAATCAGAGTAGTAGCAGTAACATAAAACATGAAACAACAAACATCAGCAGCAGAAAAATATCACAAACAGTAGGCAAGCAGTAAACTGAACATAAACCTAGACTCCTGGAACACAACCACAACGCTTCCTACACAAACACACCTAATTTTCCCCCATTGGATTCATCAAATGGACGAGAAACCACCACTAGATATGCAATGCAAATGCCCTATTCATCTAGTGGAAAGAACAAAGTCCCCATCTTGGACTGGATATCTTCAACTTGTGTTTCAATAAACTGGAAGTGTGTTTCACAGTACTGGTGATGACTACAGTTCTGGTTTTCCAATTGATTGAACTGTCATCATGAGTTGTTCAAGTCTGGAGAAGGAGTCTTGACTAGGAGCAGCAGGTGTTTCTGGTTCTGGTTCAGCTTGATCAGCATTTTTATCCTCATCTTCGTCATCCTTATCATCATCATCAGTGGATTTTTCTTCTTCTTCTTCTTCATCACCTACTGAATCTTCATCAGCTTTGCAAATCCATTTCTTATTTTTAATCTTTTTCAGTCCAATCTTGGTGAGATTTGCAGTAGTAATCTGGTTCAACGCCTTGATTTCTTCAACAACTTCAGTTTCCACATCTATTTCAAAATATTCAATAAATTGCGATAGTAGTATCACATATGGGATGCGATATTCCAGTTTCTTCCCAACTTTGAATAGATGCTCACGAATCATATTAACCCAGTTGATTTTGATCTTATTCATGAGACAGTACATGAGTATAAGATCCTCCTCAATCAATGTTGCATGGTTGAAGCCATGGGGGTTCAACACCTAGATCACAATATACGCCAGTATTCTCGGAGTAGCAGCAAGTCCTCCTACATTGAACGTCCTTGAGGCAGACTCTAGGTTCCTCAAGCATGATTTGTAGAACTGAACTTTGTTAAAGTTTCCCAGTTCTGATGTGTTCCCTCTGCTAACAGTAGCTCCTTCATTTCTCAGGCCAGTGACACTAAGCCAAACCTCCTCATTGATTGGTATGTCAATGCCCTTTACCTGTGAGTACAGATTCTCCTCATCATACCACATGTTGGTCAGGAAAACCTTAACCAAATCTGGGTAAGTATTCCCAGTCAGCTTCAAGAATCTGTCCAGCTTTTGAAACTTGAGCATGTCACGAACTTCATCAAGTTTCTCCTCCTTGGGCCACTCAAGACTCAACACTTTCGGAGTAATAATGATCTTCCTGTTGTACAACTTGTAATACTCTTATATACTCTCCTGGTTTCCAACAAACCACCTATCAAGATAATAGGGTTCATTGTTGTCACTGTCTGACCCAGCATGTTTAACCATAGCCCTTTTGGTTCTTTTTCGTAGGTTGTAGGAAAACTGAACTAGTGGAAGAGTGGGTTGTAGGAAAACTGAACTTTACACACAGAACGAATAAGGCAATGAATTAGTGTGCGAGTGAATGCATGTTCAGCCCTCTACTTAATGCAAGAATAATTCTATAGAAAACAACACATTGATTGACAATTCAAAAACGCAAAACAACTTTTGCAGTTTGTTGAGATTCTACAAGTAATCAATTCAAAGCAGATTATACTTAGCTGCAAAACATCTTAAAAACATCTTTTTGACTCGTTGACTCTCCATTGTTATAGCGCCATGTGGCATCTCGAGTTGTCTCTCTCTTCACATGCTAAACATGAGCATTGTGTTGCTTTGTCTTATTTAGCCCTTCAACTAGCATAATTGCAATGTTGTTGGTTCTGTTCGAAAACTTTCAGTTACGCAGAACCACTTTAGTTGCATTGTAACTCCAACACAGTTCCACATGCATCCATAATTAACATTTAATCAGATACCTATATCCAGTCAGTTTTAACATTGCTATTAATTGTATTTTAAAAGTTGATCCAGAAATAGTGAATAGTCATGTGAACCTGATACAGTAAATGAAAGACTACAACTGATACAGTAATAGAAATTGAAACTGGTAAAGTAATCTGTGAAACTAAAACTGATCTAGTAAACTGTTCAGAAATGAGATTAATACTGAAATTTGTAAAACTGTCATGTCATAAAATCAGCCAATAATCCATTCAGCATAAACTGATTTATTTCACAAATTTAAAATCAATAATTTCAAGTTCATTTCGAAGAAAGTTAAATCTCTCTTTATTAAGTGGTTTTGTAAAAAGATCAACAAGCTGATTTTCAGTACTAACAAACTGAATTTCACAATCACCATTATTGACATGGTCTCTAATGAAATGATGGCGAATTTTAATATGTTTAGTTCTTGAATGTTGAACTGGATTCTTTGTAAGATTAATGGCACTGGTGTTGTCACATAATAATGGAATTTTAGATAAGTTAAGCCCGAAATCACTTAACTATTGTTTAATCCATAAGCTTTGAGCACAGCAGTTACCAACTGCAATGTATTCAGCTTCAGCAGTAGACAATGCAACACATGCTTGTTTCTTACTATGCCAAGATATCAAACTTGATCCTAACAGATGGCATGTTCCACTGGTGCTTTTCCTGTCAATTTTGCAACTTGCAAAATCAGAATCAGAGTAGCCTACTAAATCTAGACATACCTCACTTGGATACCATAGTCCAACAGTTGTAGTTCCCTGTTGGTATTTCAGAATTCTCTTTGCTGCAGTGAAATGTGATTCCTTCGGATTGGATTGAAATCTGGCACAGAGACAAACACTAAACATGATGTCTGGCCTGTTGGCAGTAAGATACAACAGTGAACCGATTAATCCCCTGTACTTGGTTTGATCCACACTGGTTCCTTTTTCATCCGAATCCAAGTAACAGTTAGTGGCCATAGGTGTTGAAATTTCTTTGCAGTTTTCCATGTCAAACTTCTTCAATAATTCTTTGCAATACTTGGTTTGACTAAGGAATGTCCCATGATTTAGTTGCTTGATCTGCAGTCCCAGAAAGTAGTTAAGTTCACCCATCATGGACATCTCAAATTCTCCCCGCATAGCTGCAACAAACTGCTCACACAGATTTTGATTAGTGGATCCAAATATAATATCATTAACATATACTTGAACCAAAATAATATCATTGAGTGCTTTCTTAATAAACAATGTCTCATCTGTTTTGCCTCTCTCATATGCATGAGATAGCAAGAAGTTGCTCAACCTCTCATACCACTGTCTTGGGGCTTGCTTCAAACCGTATAAAGCTTTCTTCAGTTTGAAGACATAATCTGGATGCTTATGATCTTCAAATCCAGGAGGTTGACAAACATAAAGTTCTTCATCAATATACCCATTAAGGAAAGCACTTTTGACATCCATTTGGTGAAGCTTGAATCTATTCATGCAAGCATAAGCTAAGAGTAGTCTAACAGCTTCAAGTCTTGCTACTGGTGCATAGGTCTCCCCATTATCAATTCCTTCTTCCTGATTGTAACCCTTTGCAACCATCTAGCTTTGTTTCTCACAATAACACCTTGTTCCTATAACTTGTTCTTGAACACCCACTTGGTGCCAATGACATTCATCTCACTGGTTCTCTGAACAAGTGTCCAGACCTCATTCCTTGCAAACTGGTTCAGTTCTTCATGCATAGCAGTTATCTAGTTGCTGTCTTCCAGTCCATCAGCTACAGTCTTTGGTTCAGTTTGTGAAACAAATGCCATATCTTCACAGAATTGATTCAGTGTACTTCTGGTTGAAATTCCTTTCTGCACCTGTCCAATTACATTATCCAATGACAAATTCCTAGGAACTCTGCACTTCTTAGGCAATCCGAAAATGATCCTGTCAGTAATAACTCCTTGTTCAACAGATTGATCTTCTGGTTCTGTTGACTGAATTTCTGGTAGCACAGTGGTTTCTTCAGTCTTATTTTCTAGTTCAGTACCAGCTTGTTGAATAATTGGAATTTCATCATCTGCACATGTCTTAGATCTTTCCTGCATATCTTGGTTAGTTTCATCAAAATTTACATGTACAGATTCCTCTACCAGCATAGTCCTCTTGTTATAGACATGATAAGCATGACCATGTTGTAAGTAACCCAGAAAAATACCATCATCAGACTTGGAATCAAACTTACCCAAGTTGTCCTTACCATTATTAAGTATGAAACACTTACAGCCAAAGACCTTTAGGTGAGACAAATTCAGTTTTCTTCCTTTGAATAGTTCATAGGGAGTTATTAGTCTTATCAGCACTCTATTTAGTACATAGCACGCTGTGCTACAAGCATCTGCCCAGAAGTATTTAGGTAGTCCAGTCTCATTCAACATCATTCTGGCCATTTCCTCCAAAGATCTGTTTTTTCTTTCTACAACTCCATTCTGCTGTGGAGTTCTTGGTGCTGAAAAGTTGTGCTTGATTCCCAGCTTACTGTAGAATCTGTTAAACTTCTCATTCTGGAATTCTCTATCATGATCTGATTTGATAGACATTATGTTGCTGTTTTTCTCATTTTGTACAACTTTGGCAAAATTCTTAAACACATGGTAAGTCTCATCTTTTGAAGAAATGAATAAGGTCCATGTAAACCGTGAGTAATCATCTACAATTACTAGACCATAGTAATTACCACCTAGGCTTTTGGTTCTTGAGGGACCAAATAAATTCACATGCAGCAGCACAAGTGGTCTAGTTTTTGAAACAACATTAATTGGTTTAAAAAAGCTTTTAGTTTGCTTACCCTTCACACAGTTTGTTCCTCTCAAACTTAAGCTTAGGAAGACCAATTTCAAGATCCTTAGATGTAATCCTATTTAGATGATGCATGTGAATGTGTGCAAGTCTCCTATGCCACAACCAAGATTCATCATCTCGGGATAGCAAACAGTTCATACTAGGAATGATGCTTGAGACATTAAGCATATAAACATTACTTACTCTTTTACCTACAAGAATTGTTTCAGTACATTCTGAGTCTGCTATAGTGCATTGCTCTGGTTCAAATGTGATCTTGTATCCATGATCACACAGTTGACTGATACTCAGCAGACTATGTTTCAGACCTTTTACCAGCAACACATCCTTTATGATCACTTTATTCTCGCTTCCTATATCACCAACACCAAGAATTCTTCCTCGATTGTTGTCTCCATAGGTGACAAATCCTGTTGGTTTCCATTTCAAGTTAATCAATTGTGAAGCCTCTCCTGTCATGTGCTTTGAGAATCCACTGTCCAGATACCACATCAGTTTACTAGATGTTGACTGTTCCTGCAAAACAGATTAAATTTGAGGTTTTGGTACCCAGTTAAATTTGGTTCCAGCAGTGTTAGATGTGCTTATGGGCACCCACCTAACTAGTCCTTTTGGCACATAAAACTTTCTAATTTTACAGTTCTTCACAGAGTGGTCGTTTCTCATACAATAAAAATAGGTCAATGGTGATGAAAATTGTTGTGCATCTGTTTTAGAAAAGCTACCATACTTCTTCTGTTTTCTTTGAAAACCAGTTTGATAACCAATGCCTGCTTTTTTGAAAACACAGTTTTGATAACCCAAAATGGCATTTAAGTTTGTAGTACCCATTGAAAGTTTAGAAGCAGTAGTGATTAAGTAATTTACTTTGTTCTGCAGAGCTTCACAGTTTTCACAGTTAACTGGCTGACTAGAGTCAAGACTGCTGAAAGCTTTGTAAATCATTTCCAAATGATCAAAATCAGTTTTCAATTCTAAAATTTCATCTTCCACTTTTAACCAATTATTCAAAGTTTTCAGTCTATTGTTAGATGAGGCCAATCTATTTGCTTCTTCATGAGTTTCATGAAAAGCTTGAAGCAGTGAACTGTAATTTGCACTGTTAAATGAAATGCTGGAATCTTCACTACTAACATCAGAATTCTTTCCAACCATGAAACACAGATTTGCTTCAATGTCTTCCTGTGAAGAGCTGCTGGATGAAGATGCATTGTCTTCCCATGCAATGTATGCCTTTCTTTCCTTTCCAGCTTTGTAATTCTTTTTTTCAATGCTCTTCTCTTTGTTAGCCAGATTTAGACAGTCTGCTTTCATGTCCTTTTTGCCACAGCCATAACAGGTTAGCTTATTTGAATTTGAATCAGGTTTTCTAGTATACCTTTTAGATTGTTGATTCTTTGCCCTGCTCTTTAGCTTGATGAATTTATGGAATTTCTTTGTCAGCAGACTGAGGTTCTCAGTATCACTATCTTATTCTGAGTTGTCCTCACTAGTTTCAATTTCAGCAGCCTTTGATTTGAGTGTGAGGCTTCTAGTTTTCTTCTCAACAGATTCCATCTCTTTCAACCTCGTCATTTCTAGTTCATGTTCTCTCAACTTTCCAAAGAGTGCCGCTGTGGTGAGAGTTGTCAAATCTCTGCTCTCTAAAATTGTAGTGACCTTGGGCTGCCAACTTCTGTCCAAACATTTGAGGATCTTGATATTCAGCTCCTCTTTGTCACACTACTTTCTAAACCCGATCAAGTGATTCACTATGTGAGTGAATCTCTTCTGCACATCAGCAATTGACTCACCTTGCTGCATTCTGAATAATTCATATTCTTGAATCAGCGCATGCTTTCTAGCCCGTTTGACTTCAATAGTGCCTTCATGAGTAACCTCAAGTATATCCCACATCTCCTTTGCAGAACTGCACTGCGAGACTCTGAAAAACTCATCCAGATTCAAAGCTGAAGTTATTATGTTCTTGGCTACACAATCATATTGAACACGTTTATTTTCAACATCAGTCAACTCATCAAATGGCTTTGCAACAGATATTCCATTCACAACAGAAACTGGAATGTAAGGTCCATTCACTATTGCATTCCATATACCTCGGTCAATAGATTCAACAAAAATCTTCATTCTCACTTTCCGAAATTGGTAATTAACCCCAGAAAACATGGGTGGCCTATGTATAGACGCTCCCTTGGCAAAAGGCAACTTGTTCTCGGCCATGGATCGAAAAACTTGACTAGGATTCAAGTCCTAGCTCTGATGCCAATTGTAAAATATGTTTTGGTCAAGTTCAAGAGGGGGGTGAATTAAACACTTGAAAATTTTCGCAAACTGTTTGGAGAATGAATAATTTTTATGAAAACTACTCAAGAAGATATGTTAAGCAAACAGCAAAGGTTCAACAAACAGTTTCAGCACAATATTAATCAACCAGATACAATAAACTGTAACCAGAAAACAGTTCTTGAATACACAGTATACTGTAAAAGCAGTTCTTGAAAAGTTGAATCAAGAAATCAAAGAATTAGATCAACTTCAAATTTGTAATGATTCACTGATTAAAGAACTTTTTATTAAACAATACAAACTATGTTAAGTGTATGAAAACAGTCTTTAATCAACAATAATGAAAGATTGAGTTTTCTGGAAAAACAAATTGATAAATAGTAAACCCAATAAATTGCGAAACTGCAGATTTACAAAAAACTAATATACTGGTTAATAACAGATTCAAAACAGTTCAGAGTAGACTGTGTTAAAACAAAATATGTGTTTTAAGTTGTTACTAAAAATGCTTTCAGAAAGTTGATGAAGTTATTCAATTAGCAAGATTCAATTGATTCTGAAAATTCAAGAAACACAACTAGTTTTAACAAGAACAATAAAGAACAATCAAGAAAGAGCAAGAGAGAACAAGACACAGCAGATTTTATCCTGGTTCACCCTTCCATAAGGGCTACGTCCAGTCCCTTACACCACTGTAAGGATTTCCACTATAAAAAGATCAAACCAGATCAGTTTACAGAAAAACAACTTGCTCCCCACAAGTAAACATTGCTCCACACAATAAACAATCTGCTGAACCTACAGCAGAACCCATAACTATACAAACTCCACTGTATAAACTGGAAAACGCCTTGCTGATCCCCTCAACAAGTCACAACCTGTACAGAACCCACTATACAAAACATAATTACCAACCAAGGCAACTCACAACAGAAGACAATTCAATACAGTGAAAGAATTATTCAAACTCAGTAGAACAGGCACTTCTATACAACAAAATACAAAAGTAATAAAGCAAAGGTATAGAAGGCTTAGTCTGATGATTAGATCAGTGAAGAATTGTCTCAGTCAAATCAAAGCTCTAGTAGTAGTTGAAGAAAGCAGTTCTTGATGAAAACGTTGATTGATCTTGATCACTAGACACAAGGGCGCTTTTGCTCTCTTTGAAAACACAATGTTCTTGATCAGAAAAAGTTTAGAATGATTTTTTCATGTCTTTCCAAAATTTCGCGCCTGCTATTTATAGACAACTGTCATTTAAAATTCAGTCGATTGATTTTTCAAATAGTCGACTGTTTTTCTCCAATTAGTTAAAACAGTTGATCAAAACGCAAGTTTTGATTTTAATGATTTCTCAAAAATTTTGTTAATTCAGAAAATACTTATGGAGCTCATCCTTGATTAAGATTGTATGCATCACTGATTTGAACTCGAACTTACCCCACAACACACAATCCTAGGTTCTAGACCAAATTCTTAAGGATTACTACACCCCCTTCAGTGATGAAAGTCCCTATGATGTTTTTTTTTTCTTTATTTAAACCCTCACTATGCTTATCTTTCTTGTCATCATTCTCTCCATCATCACCATCATATATTCCAAATCTTTATTTATGTTATTATCCACTATCTTAGTTAATTTTTTTCTCTGTTTCTTTCAACTCTTCTCTAACCCACTCTCCCTCATTATTTCTCATACCCGTTTGAACACTAGAGGAATCATGGTCACTAAGTTTTTGTTTTTTTGTTCTTTGTAAAAGGTTTTCACAAAGATTAAAAAATTAAGTGACAAAAAGAGTTTTTGGAAAAGAAGTTTTTATATTTTTGGTGAAGTTCTTAACAAAAAACAAGATGAAAGGATTCCGAGTAAGCTCCTAGGAAAGAGGGGTTGTCACTTGGGCAACTTAAGTACCAAGTCTTTCCTAGCCAGAGTGTTTTGCAGTCCCTCTTCAACATCATCCCTCAATAGAAACTTTTAAACATTTTTTCCTAGATAGTGTGTGCTCTCATGAACCTAGAGATCAATGGATGGTCTACTAATGTTTAGGCATTTTTTACTTTGATCCTAGTTGTCATCGAGACTTAAGAAAAAGTAAAATAACAAAGTAAAAATAATTGCAAAAAAGTAAGAGAAATAAAGAAAACAATAAAAGTTAGACGTGTCCTATGATAAAAGTGCAAGTGACACTTTTGAGCCCCTTGACACACTTTCATGTACTAATCACTTTTCACTATCGCGACCGAGATCACGACGGGGCGATAGAAAATAAATTTTAAAAATATATTTAAATTGAGAATGGAGTCGCCACCATAGTTTATTGTTGGAAAACTATAAAAAAAACCAAAAATAAAAAGTAGTCTGCAAACCAAATTTAAGATTCGGGAGTTGGTTACGGGTGGGGAAGGCGCTAGGACCCCCACAACACTTGTCCTAAGACGATACCTTTAATCAAATAAGAAAAATGAGTGTGGTTTTACTAAATGTTATTTTTCCCAAAAAAAAATACAATTTAAGACAAATAAAAGATGCAAATAAAAATAATAAAACAAATAAATATAAACAAACAAAGATATAAATGAAATAAAAATAAACAAGCAAAGAATAAACAAAGAAAATATTTTTTATTTTATTAGGCCCGACAAGAATTTATCCTGCTCATACGCATTTCCACTCAAATGGAAAATCAAGGATCACGTAGTTCTAATTTGAAAATTTATATGATGGTGTTAGTGTTGTTAATTTTTGAAAATTTTTTATTTTTTATTTTTGGAAATTTGATGTTTTTTATGTTAACAAATTTATTTAAAACAATCATATTTATTGATGTAAAAAAAATGGAATAAGAATAATAATAAAAATAAATTAAATGCCAACTATGATATTATGATTGCAAAAGAAACAAATAATTGGGCATAAAAATTCAACACACACAAATCATTTCAGTTTCCTTATGCGAAGTGCACCAAGCCCAGCTTCATATTAATTTTGTATTTGGTGAGCGAAAATACTACACATACATTTTTTATTTAAGTGAGCCCAAAAATGTTGCACCTACATTTCTTCATTTTGCTTTTGTTTTAAGTTCTCACCATTTTTATTCCTCCTTTGTGCGAGATAGAACGCGTGGCAGTGGCATTCTCAGAAGCTAGGGTATTGATAATTTCAGGTTTCAAGAGAAAGGTTTGACCTTTCTTTCCTTTCTCACACTTGTTTAAATTTCTAGTTCAAGTTTTCATTTTTCTTTCACTTTCTTTTGTGCAAGGTATGATTAATGGCCCGGGGGTAATGAGAATGACGAAGAAGGATGTCGAAACGCGGGAATGGAGAAAAAGAGCGTGGTGGTAGCTAATCGAAGGTTTGACTTTTTCACTTTTTCCCTTTTTTTGGGTTTGTTTATAGGTTCAAAAGTTTTCTTCGAGTTGAGGATTTTGAGTATTAGATTCTGTTGGGTTTTTGATTGAATTGGAAGTTTTTCTGAAATGGGGGTTTGGTATTTGGATTTCGACTTAGGTTTTTTGTGGTTCTGATGTTAGCTATTTTGGGAAATTTTGGGCTATGGGGGTTGGAAAGTTTTCCTGATGGGTTTGGGTTCCAGTGTTTAGGGTTCTATTTCTGATATAAGTTGTGAGTTTGAAATTAGATCTTTAAATTTTTGTATTCAATTAGGTTTTGTATTTCGGTTTCTGTTTAATTCCTATTGGGGTTTTTACTTCTAGGTTGTTTGAGTGATGGCTACGTTTTTTACTTATGTTTAAGGATTAGTTTCAACTATGGTTTGACTCTATTTTCGGGTGAATTTTGATTGGGTTTTACTCTATTTTAGAAGATTGAGAATTTTTTGGATTACTATTCCTAATTTTGGATTGAATTTATTTTGTTCTAAGTTTCAAATTTTGGTTTTTTCTTGTGTGATCGTTGGTGTTTCTTGCTTCGATATTGGAGATTTATGAATTTGTATGGGTATGGTTTCAAATTGCATTTTAGCTTGTTGATTAGTGTTCTGGGCTTTAATGAAGTTGATTCTATTTGAGATAATTTTCGAATTGGATTTTGATGAACATTTGATTCAGTGTTTAAACTCATTATGTGTTGGATATCGGTTATTCTGATGAATTGTGGTTTTGGAATATCTGATTTTGAACTTGGGTGTTTCTAATTTGTGTTTTCTGGTTTTTTGGGTATTGATCCTTCCGGATTGGTGAAGGACTGAGACTGTGTAGAAGGCAATAGTCTCTTAGCAAAATTAAAGCAGAGATGTGCTCAAAGCAACAACTCCAGGTATAATTCAAAATTCTTTCACATTTAATTTCTATCTATTACACATACAATATAAAAATGACTAACATCTAGACATTGAAATTGTTTATGTGATTTTATCCCTCCCTTACTCTTTGAATTCACGAACTGTATTGGTGTTGTTTTCATTTTACTGATACAAATAACCTGTTAAAATCAAGAACAACATGTTATTTTTCTGGACAAATTCAAAATATTCATTCTGACAACGTTTTTAATCTGATAAAATCGAATTTTAACCCATTGTATTCCAGTATTTTACTGCAGAATTTGTATCTTGATTGGTTTATATTGAGTATTTGGATGCTCTAGATCTGTTGTCATTTGATAACTCCTCTACTGATTTAGTGTACTATATTTTGATTTTGTGAAACTGTTTTTTGCATAATTTTGGTAATACTTTGAAATTATATTAGTTTCAATTGTTGTGGTAATATCTCTGTGGCTATATAATTCATATTCTTGGATATGTTTTTCGATTTAGATAGCCTCTACATGTTCTGTGATCTTGTTCTTGGTATATTGACTCTGTTGTATTAAAGGTTTTATTGTTGGGATAGTACTCTATTCTGTACTGTTTAAGTTTTGTGTCATAAACATTGTTGATATTCTATTTGGTTTTCTAAGATAGGATTTGGTATAATTGCTAGTTGAACACATTGTGTTGTTTACTAGATATCTCGGTCAATATAACAGAAAATTGATTGAACTAATCTGCTGATTTCTCACTTCTAGTTTCAGTATTAAAATTAGTGTAATCTTTTTGCATATTAGTGCTCACTGTAATATCCAATTTATTTTGCCCTGCTAGTTCTGTCATTACATTCTTATCACACTGGAGCTGTAATGTTGTGCTAGGTCCTTTTAAACGGATCTGGATATTACTAGAGATCCAAATTCTGTGTGATATCTTGAGTGTTGCATCAGTGTGAATAATTTTGTAATTACATTCTGTTCATTGCCACTGCATAATAAATTTGTATTCTTAACTACGGTAGGACTCCTAAGCCTTCTTATATATTAATTAGTTTGTTTTGTATATTCATTTCCTTTAATATAGAGAGTTTACTTCTTATACTATGTTGGTGTTGTTATTCATATTGCTAAACTCGTTTTACTAGTTTAAATTCACTACTGCAGTGATGTAATTTCAACTGATTGAAATCTGGTTTAACTGGTTAAATTCTGCTACTGGTTGGAAAATTGTCTAAGTTCTGAAAAGGATTTATAACAAACTGTTTTTAATTTCAACTTGTTATTTGCATTTTTCCATAACTGCTAGAAATCTTTTAACAAGTTGTTTCTGTTTTAACAAGTTATTTTTCTATTCTAAACATACTTAGTCTCTTTTTAACTTGTTGTTCGCTCATTTAACCTGTTGTTTTGAGTATTCTCTACATTGTAATCATAGTTTAATAAAAATACTTATTTATACTTCCAAGTTTTGAAAAAGAGTTAATAGTTCAATTCACCCACCTTTTGAACTTTGGCCATCATATTTTTCAACAACTATTACAATGCTGAAGTTGGGATTGTTTTTAATGCATTTTCCCAACACAACCAAAACAGAAAAATGTTTACAAAAATTAAAAAAAAAACATTAAAGTTCCTTGACAATTGTTTTCACAATAATTTGTTATTTTATTGCTCTTCTTTTTGGTGTATTTTTCCTATATTGTTCCTCACTTTGCCTTGAGCCTTCCACTTGTAAACTCTCAAAAGAGGACTCACCCTTAGCAAACTTCTCTTCTTCCAAAATGCTACCCTCAACACATACGAGTCATGTAAGCTGCTTTAGTTCCAACTCAACCAATGTTAAGGTGTGACTTTTGTGGAGGCAATCAGTCCAATGATTAATGCCAAATGCCTAGTGGTTCTCAAATTGAAGAAGTGGATTATTTTTAGACCAAGGACGTCAACAATATCTATCATTATATGAGAATCAAGGATGCAAACCCATCTCCTAGACTACAAACAAGAATAAAGAGGTTACTTAGTTAGAGTCTTGATCAGAAGCTTATTAGAAGATTGGGCCTATTTGGGCTTGTTTGGGCCTTCAAACAAACTTTTGAGCCCAAGTTCAAAATTGTAGAAGATCACTCTAGAGATTTTTGAGTTTCAAGATTACAAGATCTTTACTTGTAAAAAATGTATAGGGGTGGGTAATGTAGAATTTTATTTTGGGCCTTGTATTTTGGGCCAAGTAGTCTAGGATTTTTCCCCTTGAAGTCCATAAGAAAAAAGTGGACGGTTACGATTGAAAGAAGTCCCCAAAAAGGTGCCACATAGGAAAAATGAGTCTAAGAAGGCACCACATGCCACTCAAAAGTGCCACATAGGAGTTTCTTCTACTAGCTTCTTTTGCCACTTGTCCACCTCAAATTGGAGAGTATTTGAAGCATGGGTTGTAAGCTACCTTTTCTACATGGCACTCTTCTGATGGAGAGGATCATCTCTACTCATGCCTTGCCACTTGTCAAGCTCTTATTGAAGAATTTTTGAGAAACTTGCAAGATAAGTCATCTTTTGGTCTATAAATAGAAAGTTTATGTAATTAAAAATTTAGCTTTTGAATGAATAAGAATTGGAGTGGTTTCCAAATGCCTCTTCTTGTTCTAGCAACTCTCTAGAGTAGTCTCAATTTTCAAGACTCTCTCTAGTTTCCTCCTAAGTGTGTTGACCTAACCTCACACCTAATTCTCTTCCAAACCCATCTTACACATCCTAAACACTTCAAATTTCACTGCATCATCTTCAAAATTCACAAACCACAAGCAATCTAGGAAGAAGCAAGGATGAAACATGCAATTGAAGCTAGAATTACATCAATTTGCATCGGAGCTTAGGTTCTTCAAGAGATGAATGTTTCTTTCATTTTTTTTCCCTTTCTGTGTTGTTCATCATGTTTTCAGGTCTTGAATTGTTCTCCACTTTTTTAATCATTTGTTACTGATTTTAATCAGTTCAAAACTATTGCTCTTCCTTGAACCACCCAAGAACAACAACATATGTAGGAGTTTTCGTTACATGTGCTATTGCATTTTGTGTTTGTTGTTTTCTTGAGTTTTATTCAATTTCGTTCGATGGAATTACTTTATATTTGAGTAATTTTCAGTTTATAATCCTTACATGTCATGTTCTAAGTAATGTTCTTCCTTGAATTATCATAAAACATTCGCTGTAGAAACTTGTTTATAAGGTGTTTGTTGAAATGCTTATACTATGTCTTCTATGTGTTTGATAAAATGTCTTGAGTAAATTCCACTTGTGCGAAACTTTTTCTGCTTTTCCTTTTCACTTTTTGGAGTTCCTTAACTTTCTAATAGATCGCTAGTGAGTTTATTAGAGTTAGGTTTCCATTGTGTGTAGTTGTATTGTTCCAATTCATTGGCTTCTGTAGATTCCTTTTCGTTAGCAATTTTTACTAAAGTAACACTAGATTGGAAACTTTATTGCTAAAATTATATGCATTATATTCATGTGAAAATTTTTGTGAGAGTACTTTAAAATGTTGAGAAACTATAGTTAAAAAAATACATTCAAATTTGCGGTACAAAAAAACTAAAAAATTGTACAAGCATGAACGTCAAGTGCTGAAGTACTGGTTCCTCTGTTCGCTGAAAGCTCTCAGTTTAGCAATTGTTCTAAATTTTCCAATACTCTGTATTGTATTGTTTAGTTCAAAAAAATATTTGAAGGTCAAATAACTTGTAAAAAAAATTACACAAATCAAATAGTTACTATTGCCAGATTACTCTAGTTGTTTTTTTTTTCTGTGTTTATAATCTACTCTAGAACCGTTCCTAGGTTTCCTTTTTCGGTGCCTAATTTTCTTGCCAGCCTTAATTTCTTATTTTGCGTATTTTAAAATACTCATTTAGCTTTGTCATACATAATAATCTTCTTGAGCTTAACAATTTTTAATTTGAGTTTTTCTTGATTTTATGTTTCTTGGCCTTGAAATGGAAAAAAATCCTTGGACTTGTGAATTTGTATGATGATTATCTAACATTATTAGGTAGCATCTTGAAAAAAGAGAAGCTTGTCAAAGGAGATTTTTTCTTTTAATGAGTCTAAACAAGTGGAAGGTGCAAAGCAAAAGTGAGAAACAATAAAGTGAAAACACCATAGTGTCAAGCAAAGCAAAAGTGAAAGAACCTTTTTTTATAAATCATTGTCACATAATTATGTGTATTGTAATTGAATGCTAGTAAAGCATTTTTTTTTGTTTTGTTGTGTTGGGAAAATGCATTAAAAAACAATCCCAACTTGAAATTTGTAAGAGTGAAAGGCGAGTAAAAGTGAAAGTGTGTCAAGGGGCTCTAAGTATCACTTGCACTTTCACCTAGGACATAAGTAGTTTTAATTGCTTTCTTTATTTCTCATATTTTCTTGTTTTTATTTTACCTTGTCATTGTACTTTTCCTATATCTCCATGACAATTAGGATCAAAGTCAAAAGTACTTAAAAGTTAGTAGACTTTCCTTTGGTCTCTAGGATCACGAGACACACACTAATTAGGAAAAATTGTTTTAAAGTTTCTTTTAAGGAATGATGTGAAAGATGACTAGGGAACACTTTGGCTATAAAAGACTTGGTACTTAAGTTGTCCAAGTGGCGTACCTCTCTTTTCTTAGGAGTCTACTCGAAATCTTTTCATCTTGTTTCTTGTTAGGAACTTCACCAAAATATAAAAACTTCTTTTGTGAAAACTCTTTCGTCACATAATCTTTTGTTGATTTTTATAAAATCTTTGTGAAAACCTTTTTAAAACAAAAGACGAGTGACCATGCTTCCTCTAGTTTTCAAGCAAGTATGAGAAATTATGATGGAGACTAGGTGAGAGAGGAGTTGAGGGAAACAGAGAAAAACCTAACTAAGATAACAAATAATAGCATAAATAAAGCTTTGGAAGACATGTGGGTGGTGATGGAAAGGATGATGGAGAGGAATAAAGATAAACATAGTGACGAGTTCAGTAGGAGATGGAACTATTATGATGACTTTGAGACTACATCACAAAAGAGAACCTCATAGGGACCCTTATTACCAAATAGAAGAAGGAAGGTGTAGTAATTATTGCTATAGTAATTTCTATCCACCACCTCCTAAACATCATCATAAGTATAGAACTCCAACCTATCCCAATGAGTCCAAGGTTGACCTTCCTCCTTTCTACGAAAAAGACAATGTTGAAAATAATTAGATTTGAAGATAATGTTTAGCAGATATTTGAGTACTAGCAGATAGACCATGAGAGAATAGTGTTTTTAGTCTCCTTAAACTTTGAAGGACTAGCTTTGAATTAGTGCACATCTTTAGTTCATGATCTTAGGACCCATCATGAACCACAGATTCAATATTGGAATGAACTTAGGGTTATCCTAATGAAAAGACATGCCCCCTATCATTATAGGGAATTGATGAATCAACTTCATACACTCAAACAATGGAGCATGAGTATGGAAGAGTATAGACACAAAATTGAGTTACTCATAATGAAGGCAGATATTAAAGAAGAACTTAAGAATACAATAGATAGGTTTTTCAATGGTCTTGACCAAGACATTAGGAATAGAGTTGAGCTACTATCCTATAGTGATTTAAATGAACTAGTTCAACTTTGTGTGAAGGTAGAATAACAATATGCTTAATAGTATACCCCTTCAGAACCTAATCACAAATTTAAGAGGGAGGGATACTCCTTCAATTTCATATCTAGGTTTAAAGAAACACAAACATGGATAGGGAAAAGCAAAGAAAATAAGAAAAATATGTAGGAGAAATGAAAGAGCTTGTTAAACAAGGAAGAAAACTTTCAAATGAAGAAAAATAATTTGTAAAAAGAGAAAAAGTGTTAAGAGAAAAATTGCAATTATCATACATAAAGAAGAGAAAGTGAAGAGAGAAAGAGAAGAGAAAAAGAAAGAAGAAAGATGAGAAAAAAAAAAGAGAGAGAAGAAGAGAAAGAAAAAAAAAAAAGAGAAGAGAAAGAAAAGAAAAAAA
>Ga0209489_101235_pt1 | contig 52206 bp, 21 predicted proteins | sample SiratrowhiteBW_FD_187527 | JGI IMG/M metagenome (GOLD analysis project Ga0209489, IMG submission 187527) | Root nodule microbial communities of legume samples collected from California, USA - Siratro white BW (SPAdes) (version 2) | ecosystem: Host-associated > Plants > Roots > Nodule | place...
TTTTGCGTTCTATGAAATATATTTCATATTTTTTTATCACTTCTTAATTGTTGTTCACTCCTTGTAAGATTTGTTGTACAAATGATTATTTTTTTTTGTGAGATGTAAAAAAAAACAAAAAAAAAACCACCAAAAACAAATAAACAAGTGAGAGAGAAAAATAAATAACAACTAGCAATGGCAGAAAAGAGAAAATAAAAAGCATGATATACATCAAACACATGCTTAGAAAATTAATAAGACAACAAATTATCTTATTTGAACTCCTAGCTTATAGAAACAAATAAGAAGTTTCTTCAAGTGAAAGGAAATTTATGGATCAAAGAAACTTGTTTGAAGGAACTTGCTCAGATGAAAATGCAAGACTTGCTGTTTTCACCTCGTTTTTGTATATATTATCTTTATAATAATGATGAGATTTGGGAAGGAAAGGGATTAACATGCAATTTCATTCTGTTACCCTTATCATGTCAATTTATAATGTTTCTATAAACTAAACATTTGGAAGATAAATTGTCATGTTATATAACATACATATGTCATATATTCTAATTTATAATTTTTAATAATTATTGATATTTTTATTAATATATTTTTATATTATAATAAAATAAAATAATTTCAATTTTGGTATTTTGTGAAATAACTTTCATATGTTATAAATATATTTTATTTTAAATTTTAATGATTTTTCTTCATTTTAATTTAACAGTTATTCTAATTTTAGTCTATATTTTTATAAAATATTTTTTAACATTTAATTATGTTTTATTTTTAATGTAAGGGTATTTTGATATTTTTTAAATATACCAATTATAAACTTCTTTCATTGAATCATTAACTAAATCTTTTTTAAATTTTTTATTCATTTTGTTTTATTTTTTACTTATTTTTCTCTTTATCCAAATAATTACTTTTTCATTTCATTACTGATTTCAACTTTGAACTCACAAGTCATGATGATCTTAATAATCACGTATATATCATATTTTTGAAGTTACACAAAATATCTAATCCTAATGTCCTATAAATACTATCATTCAGAATATTTTTGACAATCGTGGCTTTGATGTTTGATGGAGATGAAAGAAACTTGTGTACTCAATCAAATGACACTGAATTAAAAAAAAAAAAAAAACCCGACTTTACAGTAAAATTCTTTCTTTTTTAAATCATTGAGAAAGAAGGAAAATCACAGTAGTTAGAAATTTGCATCGTCCTCTACAAAATTCAACAAAAACTTCAAAACCGAAGACTTAAGATCCCCATTCACTTTTTTATTTTTGGTTTCAAACACGCCCTTCATAACTCTTGTGTAAAGCCTTTCAAGTTGTGGGAATAACCAACTACGAAGACTTCGATAAGGAAATAGGGCACTGAATAAAAAGTTTATTTTAATCATGTAAGTGTTTTATTAAACTTTATTTGATCTTTTATTAACTTAAAAAGTTTTTGTAAGTGCTATGAAATTTTATGGTTATAATACATTATACCTTAAAATATGTTAAAAAATATTATTAAACTTTATTGAAAAATAATAAAGAAAATAGATTATTATGACAATTTAATATATTAAAATCTCTTAAAGTCTAAAGTTATTGTGTTGACTTTTTTATTAATAGATACAATTTTGTAACCCATTAAAATAACTTAGATTTTAGATTTTGATTTACTAATGTCATTTTAATTTATTAAAACAATCTAACTTCATGAATAAGTGAATTTAATGTATTAAAATACATTTTTGATCAATTAAAGTGTATAGATTGAAATTTATGTAACTTTTTCATTTCAAAATCATTTAAACACTAAAATAAAATCATATATTTTTTGAAAACATTTTTCTACTAAGAGACACTCTAACTTAAGATTAAAACACTTAGTAGAATCCTTATCCATGATTTTTTTTTTTTTTTAAATCGTTAATTTTAATAAGTTCACATTATAATCATCTTTGTATCTTTTTTTTTGCTTAAACTTTCTAAGTGATATTGTTCCTTTTTTATTTTATAATTTTTTTCGATATATTTTTTTCTTGATTAGGGTTATTAAGAGTGTTGTTGTGATAGGATTTAACAAATAGTAGTAGATGATACTGTAGAGTTTAAGATATTATTGTATGTATTTTTCTTCTTGTTTTCTTGAGAAATTGTTGTAAAACACAAAAATATGATGATTTAGTTTAATCGGGTGATTAGACAATCATATTATAGAATGCATTAGTATAAATCTTTGTATATTTTTTTTTTCTCTTTTTGTTCGATCATTTTACTTTTTATGTTGCATATTATACTTGTCATGCACTTTGCATTGAGATGTATACATTTAACTATGCACTAAATGTGATTAACTATTCACATTGTAATTACCTTTGTGTATTTTTTTTTTAAAACTGCACTTAACCTTTTTAGGTAGTCTTTTTTTTTTTCTTGTAAGTTTTCAAGTGTGTTTTCTATTGATTAGGATTATCAAGAATGTTGTTGTAATAGGAGATCAAGTGGTGGCAAAAGATTTTATAGGGTTCAAGATCTTATTAGTTGTATTTATTTTTTCTTCTTTTTATTAATTTCTTACTCAGATGATTAGACAATTAGATGTAATTTTTGTAAAATAATGAACTAGTATAAATTTTATTATATTTTTCTCTCATTTTTTCTTTTTTATTATATTATATATTATACTTATCATATACTTTGTATCTCGAAATATATTTTTTAACTATATACTAAATGTGATTATCTATGCATTTTTTTCAGTTAACTTAAAGAGAATTTAACATCCTATCCTATTCATAGTTCAATTCATTTACCCCTAATAATATCAATTATATTGTATATCAATATGTATATTAGTTAGACAAAAATTCAACTGAAATGATAATTTTTATTAGAATTATTTATAAAATTTATACTTTCAATAAAAACATTAAAGAAAAAGGCTCATATCTTTATCTCATACTTAAATAAAAAAAAAATTCTTTAAAAAACATCTCACATAATAACATATGTAACAAATTCAAATAACATAACAAACTTATTCAAATAACATAAAATATTTATACCAATTCTAACATCTTTTAACTGATTAAAAATAACATTTAACATTATATTAACATTTTTTAGACAAATACCATCCATCTAATTCAAAATGACAATATAGAATAAAAAAAAACACATAATTTCAATATAACTCAATTAACTTACTCGTACAGTTGTTTTCATATTAGTTTAATTTTAAATTAATTTAACTAACTAAAATCTCACTATAACTTAATTCCACGTCAAAATACAACTACTTTAAATCAACAATTTGGTGGGAATCATAGAAAGAATGAATTTTGGAACCCAATCATCCATAAAATTTAAGGTAGGCTCTCTACGGGAAAGGTAGACTATTATCCATGACTGGGAGGATTTGTTTGTTAAAGACAGTTATTATTGCATTGCCTCTGTTTTATTTTTCTTTCTTCAAAGCTCCTAAACAGGTTTGTAAGACCATTAAGTCGATTCAAATAAAGTTTTGATGGGGTTGGGGTTCTGAAGGGAGAAAAATTTCTTGGGTAGCTTGGGACAAAGTGTGTTTGCCCATCGAGATGGGTGGGTTGGGAGGAGATATATACATGTCTTTAATTATGCCCTTGTTGCAAAGTGGAAATGGAGACTGGGATCCGAGAATGGTGGTGGTTGGAGAGACTTGATTGAATCCAAATATGGTGATTGGAGGGAGTTGGGGAAGTCTATGACATCTAATAAAAGTTCGAACTGGTGGAAGGATTTAAGAATTATTTATAAGGCGAATAAAGAATTCAACTGGTTTGATCAAAGGATAAGATGGAAAATTGGTAATGGGAGCAGGATTAAATTTTGGGAAGATTGGTGAGTGGGAGAACAAACGTTAAAGGAAAAGTTTCCTAGATTATATGGGGTCTCAGTACTCAAAGATAAGATGGTTAGTGAGTTTTGCTTGAGGAATGATTTTGGAAATCCACAGGTTTTCATATGGCGTATACCTTGGAGGAGAGGATTATTTGAATGGGAGAAAGAGTTGCAAAATCAGCTTGAGAAACTCATCAACAATGTTGTTTGGAATACGGATATGTTTGATCAATGGTGTTGGGTAGGTGAGAGTGTAAATGTCTATAGAGTCCATTCTGGGTATTGGGCTCTGAAAGAGATTCCAGATGTTCAGAGTAATGAATGCTTTGGTGAGATTTGGAGTCTTAAGGTGCCAGGAACAACCAAGATATTTGGTTGGAGAGTATTGCTTGATAGACTACCTTCTAGAGTCAATCTTGAGAGGAGAGGGATTTTGATCTCGAGTAACCTGTGCCCTTTGTGTAATAAGGATGTAGAAACTTTGCAGCATTTATTGATCACTAGTGAGGTTGCACAAAGACTGTAGCTCAAGTGTGAAAATTGGGTAGGGCTTTCCTCGGTAAGATCTATTGACGTTGTTAATCACTTTTGCAGTTTCCATTTCAGTGGATTGAGTAGAAAAGAAAATTATGCTTGGAGAGGGATGTGGTTGGCAGTCGTTAAGGCACTTTGGATCCATAGAAATAAGGTTATTTTCGATGTTGGTCAGGTGGATGAGGTAGAGATTTTTGTAGTGGCACAATTGCATGCTTGGTCTTAGGCAAAATTTAGTGGGTTGAAACTACAGGAAACTTTTGCAGAATGGTGTATGCATCTTGTAGATTGCTTAAGAGAGATTAAATAGATAGAGGTTGATATATTATTGTCGGATAGGGCTAGGAAGGAGGGAAAATCTAGGTGGAATGTATGATTTTTTTTTGCAGGTCATTACTCCAGAACTATTCTAATTGAAGGAGCTGGTACGAGAGTATGAAGGCTTGAATTGTAGCAGCAGTATCAAAGTATTGTTACACTTCAGACAGGGTGTAATACAAATTGTTGATCTTTATCCTTGTTTCTACTTGTTTTCAACTGCAAGTTTTGAATTATTGTTGTAATTGCTCGTATGCTTTCCATTTATGATTGTTTGAAATTTAGTGTTAGGAGACTGGAGTGGGGAACTCTCAACTCGTTTATTTCTTAATCGTAATAGGGTTGGAACACCCCTTAAGTGCTCCCATTAATTCTATTTTTCGCTGTTCAAAAAAAAAACTTTAAATCAACAATTGATCAACAACACTTTTAATATAAAAAAATATTATAATTCTCTAAAAAATCTCCTACTACCTTTCTATCTTTTGAATTTCAATATCAATAAAATACACTCAATTTTAATTTAAGCATCTAACTTCAAGGGAGTTTTAATTTCCAAATTAAATAAGTAAAGTTATTACTCCCTTACTCTTAATTTTTTGTGTTTCAGTCAACTATTATAAACATCAAGTGCAATGCAAACAACAAAATGATAAAATTCAAGAGAAAATAAAAAAACTTACTTCAATTGAAATTTTTTATTAGTTAGAATTATTTTTTATCATATGATCATCAACATGTTTCTATCATAAGTAAATTTTAAGCTTAACTCAACTTTACAAAATCAAATTTATATCCACTTATAAATTATTAACAGATATTATCTTTAGTTGATGTAGGATCTTCAACACACTCACTCTCACACCGAGACTCCTTAACTCAAGCGTGAAACTTATATATAAGAGTGTTCTGATAGCGACTCGATAGCCGGTGGCCCGATAGGCCCAATAACCTTGTTAGAATAGGCTCCGATACGACTGCTCCTTCTTGCACCTCTAAGTGTTCTTAAGGCACCTCCAAATATTTGAAATATTCCTAAACTGACCCTGTTGTAATGATAGTTTTGTCCTTGGTTACATAAAACTAATGTAATAGTTGAGGAATAGGGAGGTAGCTGAGGTGCAATCAACGTTGGTGGTAGAAAAATCAGAGCTTGAGGTACAGTAAACGTGGGCAACGTGTCTCATTGGCGGCGACATGTGTCGTCAGTTGCGGCAGAGTGGTAGGAGAGCAACGACGCGCGGCGTAATATCGTGGAAGGTAAGTTTGGTGCGATAGGTAGTTGAAGGTATATAGTTATGGAATGAAGTATTTCGAAACTGTTATCCGGTTTCGGAATATTCCATTTCATAACTATATGTCTTTGAAAATTACAGTTATAGAATGGAGTATTTCGGAACTTTATTCAAAATTCGGAGATCAATTTCGGAATATCCCATTCCGTAACTGTAATTTTCAAAGGCATATAGTTACGAAATGAGATATTCTGAAACTGTTTTTCGAATCTGAACGACAGTTTCAGAATATCCATTCCATAATTATATGCCTTCGAAATCCAAATGCACACAGTAACACCCCAAAACGAAAAAATTCATCCAAATAAACTACAAAATGTTCAATATATCATCCATACCTTAAATGCTTCACAAATACGTCGACATTAATACACAAATTTAGGGTTCTGAAGGGTGTTTTTGTCTGCACACTAATAAGTCAGGAGTATTTGGACAATTTTTAAACATTTGGAGGTTGTTGAGGAAAGACTTCGAGGTGAAGGAAGAAGTAGTTCTCTGATACCATATGAGAAGTGAACTTTAATATTTATTGAGGTTTATACCCACTTATAAACTATTGAAAGACCTTATCTCTAATCAATGTGGAATCTCCAACAATTTTAACCTAAAAAAAATAATAAGAGATATCTTATAGTTTTAAAAGAAATAAATTTAAAAAAATATTTTATAAAAATTATGAGATTTAAAAATAAACAATTAAATATTTTAAATTATTATTTGTATACTTATCATAAAATATAATTTTAATATTTATTATTTTTCAAAATATTTCTATTAAACTATAATGAAATTTCACATATGAATCTAAATCATGAGTTTCACATTTGAATCTAAACTATAAGTAATGATTTTGTGAGAAACTAGTTGATCCAATATAAAAAAAAATATTAAAATTATATAAGTAATACAATTTTATACTTTAAATTAAAATTATATCATTGTTATAAAATATTTAATATTTTAGGTAATTAATAAATTTTAAAACAACAATACTTTGCTTATCAAATTTAATTTACAATTTTAATGATATATTTGATATTCAATTAATAATATTAATACAATACAATTTCTTTAAAATTATTACACTTTATAATTAACAATATTATTTAACGTACAATTAATAATATTGATATTATACAATTCATTTAAGATTATTACCTTTACAGTTAATAATATTCATAAACTATAAGTATATTCAATATACAATTACTGATATTATAATACTAATCTATCTAGTTTTTTTTTAATGGAACTATAATTTTATAACATACTCATATAAAAATAAACTAGTATTATAAAAAATAATTTGATTTGTTCAGTTAATTTTAGAACTTGTATCCATCTCAATTTTCAAAACTTAATTACAGAAATATGACAACAAAGTCGCAAATGTACATTTTTTTCTTCCTCAAATCTTCGCTAGCACAATCCTATACAAATATTTTTATTCGAAAAAAATACAATTTTTAGTTGTAAGATGTAAGCAAAATAATTTACTATTACAGAGATCACAGAAATTAGAAAAATACCACTTAATTATTTTAGCTTTTTTATTTATTCACGATTTAAATCACTCTATTTATTAATTAGAGTATTTCTATTAGGCAAAACCAAGATTGTACGTAAAAAATCAAATCAGAATAAAAAAAAAACTAAAATTATTTATGACTGAGGTGTGAAAAGACTCTTATAACCGCATGATCTGATTTTCCGATCACACTACAAGATGCTCTGGTATAATAGATTTGAATGCAGTGAGGAAGGTATGAGCTTATAATTTGAATTGAGCATTTTTCACTTAATTCTCTCTTACTGGCAATCTCTTTCTGCATTGCAGTTATGGTAAGATTTTGTGTGGCTTTTAAAAACTACTAATATTTTTTCATTTATTTTATGTTGTTTTTGTGTTTGTGACTTTTCCAATGAGTAATTTATGTGTTAATACTAATAATATACATTTATTTAATATACCATTAATAATATCAATATGATACCTAGCAGTTAATGATGTACATTAAATAGTACCTTTGATATTCAATTCATAATATTAATATAATACAATTCCTTTAAAATTATTACACCTTATAATTAATAAATAATATTATTTAACGTATAATTAATAGTATAATTAATAATATTGCTATTATACAATTCATTTAAGATTATTACACTTTACAGTTAATAATATTCATAAACTATAAGTATATTTAATATACAATTACTTATATTAATACTAATCTATGTCCAGTTTTTTGAATGAAACTATAATTTTATAACTTACTCATGTAAAAAGTAATTATTATTAACAAAAATAATTTGATTTGACCAGTTAATTTTAGAACTTGTATCCATTTCAATCTTGAAAACTTAATTATATAAATATGACAATAAATTCACAACTGTATATTTTTTTAGCACAATCCTGTACGGATATTTTTATTTGAAAAAAAAATATAATTTTTAGTTGCAAGATGTAAGCAAAATAATTTACTATTACAAAGATTTAAGAAATTAAAAAAATATCACTTATTATTTTAGTTTCTGCTTTTGCAATTTAATCACTGTATTTTTTTTAATAAGAGTATTTCCATTAGTAAAATTCCGTAATTGCACTTAAAAAATCAAATCAGGATAAAAAAGAAAAAAAACTAAAATTATTCATGTCGGAGATGTGAAAAAACTCTTATAACCTCACCGTCTGATTGCCCATTCAAACTACCCATTCAAACTACGTGATGCTCTCTCATAATAAATTTGTGTGCAGTGAGAAAGGTATGAGCCCATAATTTGAATTGAGCATTTTTCACTCTTTCGCTACATTGAGTTCTCTCTTGCTCACAATCTCTTTCTGCGTTGCCATTATGGTAAGATTTTGTGTGGCTTCTGAAAACAATTAAATTAATTTTTTTAGTAATTTTTGTGTTAATACTAATAATATAAATTTATTTAACATACAATTAATAATATGAATATTATACCATTTATACTTAGCAGTTAATGATGTACATTAAATAGTACCTTTTATATTCAATTAATAATATTAAAACAATACAATTCTTTTAAAATTATTACACCTTATACTTAATAAGATTATATTATTTAATGTACAATTAATAATATTGATATTATACAATTGTATTGTTTATACAATACATTTAAGATTATATTATACAATTCATTTAAGATTATTACAGTTTAGAGTTGATAATATTCATAAACTATAAGTATATTTAATATACAATTACTTATATTAATACTAATCTATGTCCAGTTTTTTTAATGGAACTATAATTTTATAACATACACATATAAAAAGAAATTATTATTATAAAAAATAATTTGATTTGACCAGTTAATTTTAGAACTTGTATCCCTTTCAATTTTGAAAACTTAATTACATAAATAAATATGACAACAAATTCACAAATGTATATTTTTTTCCTCAAATTCTCTCTAGCACAATCCTGTAGGGATATTTTTATTTTAAAAAAGATATAATTTTTAGTTGCAAGATTTAAGCAAAATAATTTACTATTACAAAGATTTCAGAAATTAGAAAAATATCACTTAGTTATTTTAGTTTTTCCTATTATACTGCTTTCCATCTTTGGCTAGTAGTGAGTTCTCTTTTGCTTCTGCAATCTCTTACTGCATTGCGATTTCTGTAGGACTCTGTGTGGTTTTTTGAAATCGATTATTATTTTTTTTTTCTATTATTTCGGTGTGTGGCTTTTCGGCTGAGTTTGGGTTTAACACCTATCATTAAATAAGAAAGATTGAAAACCGTGTTTGAACTCAAAATATTATTAATGATTTAATATTAATAATATAATTTTATTTAATATAAATTAATTGTATTATTACTATAAATTAGTTAAATATTACACTACAATAATTAATATAAAAACATACAATTAATAATATTATTTAATATAATTGTTTAACAAACAATTAAAATATTAATATTTTGAAGAAAATTAACAATACTAATATTAAACTATGTTTACTTGAAAATCCATTTTGTCAATTACTTATTACTTTACCTGCAAGATAGAAATTTACATCTCAACTCAGAGCACTAATATATTGCTTTTACATGAAACATAACACACTAAATTAGTAATAACTGCAATTTTCTTAAAATAAACAAAACATACATCCAGTTCTAACTCAATTCTTTTTTCTAAGATTAAATGCACATTGATTATTTGTATAAACATATCAATGGTTTCATCTACACATAAAAGTGAATACATTTTCTATAACAGTACCTAGTATTGTTGTATGGATGATTTTACCTTAATAATTATTGATGAATTGATAATATTGATGAATTAATACTAATAATATAAATTTATTTAATATACAATTAATGATATCAATATTATACCATTTATACTTTACAGTTAATAATGTACACTTTTAATAGTATATTTGATATTCAATTAATAATATTAATACAATACAATTCCTTTAAAATTATTACACCTTATAGTTAATAACATGATTTAAGGTACCATTAATAATATTGATATTATACAATTCATTTAAGATTATTACACTTTACAATTAATAATATTAATAAACTATAAATATATTCAATATATATTAATAATATTTTTAAATGGAACTATAATTTTATAACATACTCTTATTAAAATAAATTAGTATTATAAAAAATAATTTGATTTGAGCAGTTAATGATAGAACTTGTATCCATTTCAAGTTTGAAAACTTAATTACAGAAATATGAGAACAAAGTCGCAAATGTATATTTTTTTCCTCCTCAAATTCTCCCTAACACAATTGTGTAAGAATATTTTTATTTGAAAAAAATATAATTTTTAGTTGTACGATGTAAGCAAAATAATTTACTATTACAAAGATCTCAGAAATTAGAAAAATACTACTTAATTATTTTAATTTTTCTGTTATGCTGCATTCACCATTTTAATCACTCTATTTATTTAATTATAGTATTTCCATTAGTAAAATCCATAATTGTACGTAAAAAATCAAATCAGAATGAAAAAAAAAAAAACTAAAATTATTTATGATGGAATTGTGAAAAGACTCTTATAACCGCACCGTTTGATTGCCCAATCAAACTACAAGATGCTCTCTCATAATAAATTTGTGTGCACTGTGAAATGTATGAGCGCGGATAATTTGAGTTCAGCATTTTTTCCCTCTTTGGCTAATAGTGAGTTCTCTTTTGCTCTGTAATCTCTTACTGCATTGCGATTCCTGTAGGATTATGTGTGGTTTTTTAAATCGATTATTTTTATTTTTTTTTCTGTTGTTTGTGTTGTGGTTGTGTTTGTGGCTTTTCCGCTGAGTTTCGGTTTAAGAAAGATTGAAGACAGTGTTTGAACTCAAAATATATGGATCTGTTTAGGGGACTAAGTGGAAAGAGTCTCTGAAATTCATGCCACTGAAATTTTATTGTTTGATGATGATGCATGTTGAATTAAAGAATGTATATTTGTTTTCTGAATATTTAAGTAGTTTGTTAAATTTTATAAGGATGTGTTTGCATGTCGATTGGTAGTAGTTTAGATGATATCTAAGACATTTGTGTGTAAAACGTATGAGCCGATATTTTGAATTGAACATTATTTTTTCATTCCTTCTTTCTCGGTTGACTGAAATTGTTTGTTTGATGATGATGCATGTTGAATTAAAGAATGTGTATTTGTTATATGAATATTTTAAGTAGTTAGTTAATTTTGTAAGGATGTGTTTACATGTTGATCCGTGGTAGTTTGATATAAGAAATTTGTGTGTAAAATGTACGAGCCAATGTTTTGAATTGAGCATTTTTCATTCCTTCTTTCACTGTTTCTGCAATTTCTTTCTCCTAGCCAATGTTTTGAATTGAGCATTTTTCATTCCTTCTTTCTCTGTTTCTGCAATTTCTTTCTCCGAGCCAATGTTTTGAATTGAGCATTTTTCATTCCTTCTTTCTCTGCAATTTCTTTCTCCACTGCGACTCTTATGATATGAGATTTCTTTTGTGGCTTTTGAAATTGATTAAATTATTTATTTTATTTATTTTTGCAGCTCTTTTTTCTGAGTTTCCGCGCCCATTGAGGTATTCAATGAAAAAGATTGAATAACCTACCAATGGGATATTCAATGACAAAGATTGAATAACCTATTTGAAGGCAATGGGATATTCAATGACAAAGATTGAATAACCTATTAGAAGGCAAACTATATATGAAGATCAATCTTGTTTAAGTGATAAGAATTTATGTGAAAAATGTTGATTAAAGAATGTGTGATTGTTATATAAATATTTTTAAGGATGTGTTTGCATGATGAGTTACAGTTTTAAGATGATTATTTTTGTTATACAATAAATAGATTGTAGATATGGAGTTGAATAAAAAAAGAAACATACCCTATGAATCTTCTTAATAAAAATACTTTTAAGATAATAAAAATTAGGTCAATTGCTAACAAATAATCAGTTTCATGTGCATCCACTGTAATTAATTATTCTTCATATTTTTTTAAATATTTTTGAGAATTTTTTTCATAAAATTTGTTTGATGTGAATATTCAATTTGGGTGTGAGTTGTTTCTGATTTATATTTTAATAAGAATATATATAATTAGTTTGTGTTTTTTCTTACACTTATGTATTAGCGTCATAAGTTAGTTTTGTCAAGATAGTAACATGTGTCTTCTGAAAACAGGTGAAGACCTTGAACATGGCTCCATCAGATGTTTGTCCCACTGAGGATCCACTTAAGGCATTTATATTTACTTTTATGTTTCCTTTTCCTTACTTTTCTATTTACATTACTTTCATGTGTTGGTTGCATGGACTGTTGAAAGCATGTTTTATCTTGTACTTTGCAATTACAATGCTATTTCATTTATTTTTGTCCCTCTGCATCTCATTAAAAATGGAAAGAAAGAATCCAGGTTCATATTGCCTTATTTATAAATTACAGTATGATTATAGATCTATAGGAGTGCATGAGGAGGACATTATCATCTCTAGTTACTGATTTTCCTATTTGAGTTTCTTTTTAGGTGCGTTCGGCTGTCTTACTTTATAATTACCACCACAGGAAACAACATCCAGAACTAGAATATCTTCCATTAAATGACACAAATTTATTAACCTTTTCTGACACTATTTTATGTAAAGGCAACTGGGGTAGCATATCTCTCAACTTTAAAAGAAAAGCTGGGTCAAATAATTTAGAAAAAGGCTTGAAAATAAAGCACCTTTATTTTTGCTAAAGCCCTTAAGAGATTCAATAGAAGGGCTTCTGCCAATCTTAGAAAAGCTTGGCCAAACACTACCTAAGAGTTGCACTTTTTGAATAATTCATGACTGTAATGAAGATTTTGTTACTTGAATATGGTATCTGTCCCTGTGAGCATAAAAGCTTAGAGTCCGGAAGTGAAATCCCCACAGCTAATTATCAACTTATGATATAGTTATAATAGTTAAATTTATCAAAATATTTCCTATATTTTATTGATAAGTTCTTCAGTACATGTACCAAAATTGTTTTGTAAATATTCATTTAAGCTTTGTTAAATTGTCAGATAATCATGTTCGATACTCATTAAACATTTTCAGTGCTATTATTCTATTGATAAATAAATAGTATCATTAATGTGTTGCTTATCATATACGTTTTCAAAATTTGGTTTATTTCAATGTTTATTGACCGAAATCATAATTTGTTTCTAAGTGAGCTGCACCTCACTTCTATCATGTTGAGCTTAGTTCCATTGTTTTGGCAGGCTTTAAATGTTGACTCAACAAATATGCTCATTACTGAAGGTGGAATCAACAATATTGCTTCTTTGCACAATATGTATGACAATAGGTCCAATACCTCATCTGAAGAAGGCACTGCAGATGGCTGTATTCTGATTGCAAATCATTCAGACTCAGATTTGGAGAAGCTCAAAGTTCCTTCAGATTTGAAAAAGAGAGTGGCTCAAACTGCCCTAGCTGCTTTGATACGAAAGAGGAATGAATTGGTAAAACTTCATTGCTTTCTTCTAATAATAAGAATGATTGTACTTTATATTCATTCTCAGTAGCTATGAATGGGAACTGAGAACATACACTTGTTATCCTAGAAGAACATATATACATAAGTATTAGTAAGTTGGTTGAATCCACACTGTCATTTAAGTAAGCTGTTTATTTCCATCATTTTTGTCTTACCTACTGCAAAATTTTAATTTAAATAATAAGGAGTATCACATAGTACCCAATATACATCCTCGCAGGTGTTGTTGTGACTATTAAAGTAGTATTCTGTTTCCATAGCCATACCTACTATGCTGGTTTTACTTAATTTAAGGATTAGATTGCTGTTAAAAAAAATTTCTATTTGCGTATATCTAAGATTTAGTTACTCCATTTCAGGCCCTTCAGCGCCGCAAGATAGGGGACGAGATTGCTGTTTGTGATAGAAATATGAAGACAATATTAACTGGTGTGTTTTCCTTTCAGTGTCCTGTGCTATCTGTCAAACTGTAGAGTAAGTCTGGTACTGGTTTAGGCAGTGATTATTGGCTTCTTTTATGCATTTTCTCAATTTATAATTAATCTTAGAAATTGGGCTTAACACCAAACTCAGTCCCACAAAACAGTGACTACTTTATATGATTCTGTCTCTTTCATGTCTTTTTTGACAAATGTAGATGGGGAAGATAACTTTAGAAAGATTGAATCAATTATAGAAGACTGTAATGATACATGGCTCAGGAATCAAGAAAGGGTGTTCCTACAACAAAGCTCACCTCCTAAGAGGAAAAAGTTGTCAGAGGCTGTCTTTATAACACAAAGTCCATGTGAGGTAAGAAATGTTGTATTTACCTACTTGCAGTAAAAGGTAAAATGTTGTCACTTACATGATGATTTATTATTCAATTTAGTAGTGTGCACACAGGATCAAATGGTTGTGTTGCTAATTTCTTGGAAGGACTGTTTCTGGTAGATGAAAGTATTGAAACTAGAATGAAATGGTTTTAAAAAGTTCTTATGTAGGGCATGTTAATTGTAGTTAATTTGAACAATATCACGCATAGCGTTGTTTATACACTGTTTGGCTTCATCTTTACAATTGTACACATTTTTGCTGCTCACTAAAAGCTCATTTTTACGGAAAAGTTATTAATCAATGCAAGTCTTCAACTATATACCCAATTATGAGTAAAGATTCTTCCGAGAAGTGCAACATGCGCGGTTAACTTTTTTTTCATTTTGTGCTGTGTACATCTCTGAAGCACCTCAGTTTGATATTATTACCTACCTTTGTTATGTGATCTTTTCTCTTTCTTGTCTGACATTTTTCAATAATATACATTATGGGAGAGGTCTATTGCCTTAAAAAAATATACGAACATTACTTATTAATTAGCAGAAAGCCCACTATACTCCTTATTTTCATTGAAATAAAGTATTTAGAACAATGTAAATCTTGCAGGAACTGGATGATATATCTCGCACAAACAATTGGGTCCTGCCAACTTATCATCTATCTCAGTCAGAGGGTAAGTCTATCTAATCTAGACTTTAAAATGCACAAGCCGCATAAATTCTCTTTATGAATCTAAGTTTCAGTGACAAACCAAATCTCACTAATGTTTGTATTGAAGGTGGATTCAAAGCCAGTGTAACGGTTAGAGGAGTGGAGTTTCAGTGTTCATTTGAAGGTAGAATGTGTTCCAGTCCTTCTGAAGCAAGAGAATCAGCTGCACTTCAGATGTTGATCAACTTGAGAAGTATGGCAAAATCAGAACAGTGATAGCATAAGCTTAGATGACATATTTCCCTTGGGATTATTAGTCTTCTCTAGAATTACATTAATGAGAATTGACTAAATATCTTGTCAGTCTTTGATCATTTTTACTCAATTCAGTTAAAAATTACTTCACTTTTTAATTTTTTCTTTCAGTTTTGGGACCTTGCTTTTAATATGATATGTGGTTAACTCTAGTCGACTGTTTTTTTGTTTAGTATTTCAATTTTTCCCTCACCTCTTTCTTTTCTACATGGTTGGTAAGTTTAGTTTGTGCGACTTCTTATTTTTTCTCTTTTGGTATATCTTTCCAAAACTATGAAGTCAAGGTGTTCAATCAGAAAGATAAACTCAAGAGAACTTAGGAGAACAAAATAAGGTGAGTGATTGTGGAGAAATATATTAGTGATGTTCTTTGGAATATTCTTTTAATTTGATATAAGAGATGCTTTTTTTAGTAAACAACTCCTTTTTAATGAATTGATGATTATGATCTTCATTAAAAACAGGTAACCATAAACCAGTTTGGATCATTTGTGTGATTATATATGCCTTGTTATCCAATCATTCTCAGAGTAAAGTAGTACCTTGTTTCCAATGTAGTCTTTTCCTTGAATATTTTTTTTGTTTGGTGGCATAACATAAGTGAGGGTGCACACAGTATATGTTTCTATTCAGTGTTATGCGGGACATGATCTGTCCTTTAAAATTTAAAATAGCAGATAATTTTTTTTGACAAAAGTGTATGAAATTTAAATTAATATAAATATTAAATTTTAACTTTAATAAAATAATTTGATAGAAAATAAAAATATATACCTTCTTGGACCTATATTCCATCTAAAAGGATGTAAAACATATTACTTCAAATAAGATTGCTTCTTCCTGCACCTCCATAATTTTTAATATTTCAATTTTAGACATAAGTAGAAAAACATAAATCTCATTCCTCTTAGAACATGAGTTACGGATTATAGAATCTCTAACTGATATATACTTACGGATTGTACAATGTGTAAGTAAAATGAGAAATTCATGAGTCACGGATTCTATAATTCGTAAGTAATTTGAAAATCGTAAAAGTTTACAGATCCATAATAATAGAGATGTAACTTCTAATGACTTGCAAATTACACAATCCGTGAGTCATTCAAAAAATTCAATAATTTGCGAATTACACAATCTGTAAATCATTTGAAAAATTAAATGACTTGTAGATTTTACAATCTGCAAGTAAATGAGGAAGAAGGGTATGATTGGTTTAAAATATACTTTTAAAAGATACATTTACTATAAAGGTGCAGAAAAATGCTATGTGAGAAGCAAGAAGAAGCCGTCTTCAACAAATAAATGTCATCAAATTCGCATGAAAGACTAAAATATTTTTCAATCTTGATAGATATATTCATAAAAGAAAAAGAGTTTATGGAATGTTATCAGATGATTACTACATAGAATGAAATGTTATTATGCAATTTGTTCACTTGTTTTATTAATACAATTTATATAATATTTTTCTTTTATGAAATATATTTCATATTTTTTTTGTCACTTCTTAATTGTTGTTCACTCTCTGTAAGATTTGTTGCACAAATAATCTTTTTTGTTAGATGTTAAAAAAGACAAAAAAAAAAAAAAAAAAAAAAAAAAAAAAAAAAAAAAAAAAAAAAAAAACACCAAAAACAAATAAACAAGTGAGAGAGAAAAATAGATAACAACTAGCAATGGAAAAAAAGGAGAAAATGAAAAGCATAATATACATCAAACACATGCTTAGAAATTTATTAAGTCTTATATTATGTTCAATTTTATCTTGTATAAACAAACAAACAGAAAAACTGATTTCAACTTTAAACTCACAAGTCATGATCTTAATAATCACGTATATATCATCTTTTTGAAGTTACACAAAATATAACTCTCGTGTAAAGCCTTTCAAGTTGTGGAATTCTGAAATTTTCACTACTCTTTACAAAACGTTCCTTGACAGACTCCACTTCTCTTGACAGTAAATATTATACTATACCTCCTTCTAATTCTTAAGCAACCTAAATCTGAATTCACACAAACTAACGAAATCAGTTAACTTGATTAAAAATTTTCGAATCCCCTAATATTCTTATTAAAATGCCTTTGTCGTAAAACAAGTACCAAATATCATATATTAATTAAAGTTAAATATTTTAGGAAAAATATCATTAATAAACTTGAAGATTTGATATTGATGTTTTCAACTATGTTAAAGAATTTGATTGTGTGTTTGACCATGAGCTTGGATTCTAATTTTTTATTTTAATCATGTTGTAAGTGTTTTCTTAAACTTTATTTGATCTTTTATTAACTTAAAAAGTTTTTGTAAGTGTTATGAAATTTTATGGTTATGTTATAATACATTATACCTTAAAATATGTTAAAAAATATTATTAAACTTTATTGAAAAACAATAAAGAATATTTTAATAGATTAATATGACAAATTAATATATTAAAATCTTAAAGTCTAAAGTTATCGTGTTGACTTTTTTATTAATAGATACAATTTTGTAATCGATTAAAATAACTTAGATTTTAGATTTTGATTTACTAATGACATTTTAATTTATTAAAAAACAATCTAACTTCATGAGTAAGTGAATTTAATGTATTAAAACACATTTTTGATCAATTAAATTGTATAGATTGAAATTTATGTAACTTTTTCATTTCAAAATCATTTAAACACTAAAATAAAATCATATATTTTTTGAAAACATTTTTCTACTAAGACTCTAACTTAAGATTGCAAAACACTTAGTAGAATCTTTTTACCTTGATTTTTTTTTAAATCGTTAATTTTAATAAGTTCACATTATAATTATCTTTGTATCTATTTTTTTTATTTTGCTTAAACTTTCTAAGTGATATTGTTCCTTTTTTATTTTATAATTTTTTTCAATGTATTTTTTTTTCTTGATTAGGGTTATTAAGAGTGTTGTTGTGATAGGATTTAACAAATAGTAGTAGATGATACGGTAGAGTTTAAGCTATTATTGTATGTATTCTTTTTCTTATTTTTTTGAAAAATTATTGTAAAACACAAAAATATAATGGTTTGGTTTAATCGGATGATTAGATAATTGGATGTAGTTCATAATAGAATGAATTAGTATAAATTTTTGTATATCTTTTTTTCTCCCTTTCTTTTTGTTTGATCATTTTACTTTTTATGTTACACATTATACTTGTCATACACTTTGCATCCATATGTACATACATTTAATTATGCATTAAATGTGATTAACTATTCATATTGTAATTACCTCTGTGTATTTTTTTTTTTTTTCAACTGCACTTAACCTTTTTAGGTATTTTTTTTTTTTTTTTTTTTTTCAACTGCACTTAACCTTTTTAGGTAGTCTTGTTTTTTTTTCTTGTAAATTTTCAAGTGTGTTTTCTACTGATTAGGATTATTAAGAATGTTGGTGGCAGAAGATTTTATAGGGTTCAAGATCTTATTAGTTAGTCTTTATTTTTTCTTCTTTTCTTTAAGAGTTAATATGTATTTTCTAATCAGATGATTAGACAATTAGATGTAATTTTTGTAATATAATGAAGTACTATGAATTTTAGTATATTTTTCTCTATTTTTTTATTAATTTTATTTATTATATTATATATTATACTTATCATATACTTTGCATCTCGAAATATATTTTTTAACTATACACTAAATGTGATTATCTATGCAATTTTATCAGCTAATTTAAAGAGAATTTAACATCCTATCCTATTCATAGTTCAATTCATTTACCCCGGATAATATCAATTATATTGTATATCAATATGTATATTAGTTAGACTAAAATTCAACTGAAATGATAATTTTTGTTAGAATTATTTATAAAAATTTATACTTTGAATAAAAACATTAAAGAAAAACACTCATATCTTTATCTCATATTTAAATAAAAAAAAATTCTTTAAAAAACATGTCACATAATAACATATGTAACAAATTCAAATAACATAACAAACTTATTCAAATAACATAAAATATTTCTACCAATTCTAACATCTTATTCAAATAACATAAAATATTTCTACCAATTCTAACATCTTTAATGGAGAAGGGAGAGGTTTGAATGAGAAAAATACTTAGAAGCGCAAATGTTGGATAATATTTCTAGAGTTCAATGAAATATGGAGGGCAACGATAGGCTGATGTGGGTAGGAAAGGACCAACAAGAGTATTATGTTAAGTCTGGGTATAGTGTGTTGAATAAGGAGGATTTAACGCAAGATTCTGGGATATTCCAGTTATTATGGAGTTTGAAAGTAGCACCATCAGCGACAGTCTGTGCTTGGAGGATTCTATTGGATAGACTCCCAACTAGGGCAAATTTAGCTAAAAGGGGAATACAGATAGGAAATGAGTGGTGTCCAATGTGTTAAGAAGGTACTGAAACTACCCAACATGCAAGGTGGCTCAGAAAGTGTGGGATCTATGTGACAGATGGGCCGGGATTATAGAAGCTAGGCATAACGTTATCACTATTCATTTCCAGAGTTTTCACTTGTTGAGTCAAATTCAGAGGGTTAATAGGGTATGGAAAGGAATGTGGGTGGCTATTGTGTCGAAAATCTGGAATCAGAGAAATAATGTGGTCTTTAAAGACAGGGCAGTGGATCATGAAGAGATATTTACTTTAGCACAATTAAAGGGTTGGCTATGGTTCAAGCATAAGTCGTTAGGGACGTCTTTATCATATTCAAACCGGTACTTCTCACTAGTTAAGTGTCTTCAATCATTGATTTAGCCTTTAGATGCTGGTCCTGGTGGAAGTATGAGAGGTGGGAGCTCAAGGATCTGGTTTATAGTGTAGTAGGAATTCATTTGTTTTGCAGGTACATTCAGATAGGCTAATGTAGAAGAAGTAAGCAACTTTGGCTTCAGAAGGAACGTGGAAGAGTAATACGGGCAGACCATATACTTTGTCATTGGGATTGGTTACTGATGTAGTGGGCCTATGAGTCATTAATTAACTTGGCCTGTACCATCTCACCTCATTTAGTTCGGACTAGAGCTGATCGTCTGGTAATCTTACTCTTGTGTTTGGTGAAGGTAATAGTTTGTGTACCTAGTTGTGACTAGTTTGTTTATGTAATTATTCTGAAATAGTTTCTCGATAGTGGAAGAACTCTATCAAAGGTTATTGATGTATAAGGGTTTGGGCACCCTTGAAGTGTCCATTTTAATTTAATTTATTGTTTGTTGTTCAAAAAAAATCTTTTAATAGATTAAAAATAACATTTAACATTATATTAACATCTTTTAGAGAAATACCATCCATCTAATTCAAAATGACAATATAAAATTAAAAAAAACCACATAATTTCAATATAACTCAATTAACTTACTCTTACAGTTGTTTTCATATTTGTTTAATTTTAAATTAATTTAATTAACTAAAATCTCACTATAACTTAATTCCACATCAAAATACAACTACTTTAAATCAACAATGGATCAACAACACTTTTAATATAAAAAATAATTATAATTCTCCAAAATCTATTACCTTTCTATTTTTTGAATTCCAATATCAATAAAATACACTCATTTTTTATTTAAGCATCTAACTTCAATGGAGTTTTAATTTTCAAATTAAATAAGTAAAGTTATTACTCCCTTATTCTTAATTTTTTTGTGTTTTCAGTCAACAATTATTAATATAAAGTGTTATCCAAACAACAAAATGATAAAATTCAATTTTATCATTTTGAATTTTGGGTCGTCGGTTGCGGGCAATGGAAGGGTAGCGGCGCGCGGCGTAATATCATGGAAGGTAAGTTTGGTGTGATGTGTAGTTCAAAGTACATAGTTACGGAATAAAGTATTTTAGAACTGTTATCCGGTTCTAAAATATAGTTTTGGAATATCTTATTATGTAACTATATGTCTTTGAAAGTTATAATTACAGAATGAGATATTTTGAAATATTTCATTTCGTAATTATATGTCTTCAAAATTCAAATGAATACAGTAACGAAAAAATCCATCAAAATTAATCATAAAACGGTTAATATATCATCCATACCTCAAATGCTTTACAAATACGTCGATGTTAATATATAGATTTAGAGTTCTAAAAGGTATTTTTGTATGCACACTAATAAGTCAAGAGTATTTTAGATAATTTTTAAACATTTGGAGGTGGCTGAAGAAGACTTAGAGGTGAAGGAAGAAGCAATCCTCTAATACCAGATCAGAAGTGGACTTTAAACTTAACTCAATCTTACAAAACTAAAGTAAGGTTTGCACCCCCACTTATAAACTATTGAAACACCTCATCTCTAATCGATGTGGAATCTCTAACATTTTTAACCTAAAAAAAAAACTTATAGTTTTAAAAGAAATAAATTTTAAAAAAATATTTTATAAAAATTATGAGATTTAAAATAAATAATTAAATATTTTAAATTCTTATTTGTATACTTATCATAAAATATAATTTTAATATTTATTATTTTTCAAAATATTTTTATTAAACTATAATGAAATTTAACATGTGAATCTAAATTATAAGTTTCACATTTGAATCTAAATTATAAGTGATGATTTTGTGAGAAACTAGTTGATCCAATATAAAAAAATATTAAAATTATATAAGTAATACAATTTTATACTTTAAATTAAAATTATATCATTGTTATAAAATATTTAATATTTTAGGTAATTAATAAATTTTATAACAACAATACTTTGCTTATCAAATTTAGTTTGCAATTTTAATGATATATTTCATATTCAATTAATAATATTAATACAATACAATTTCTTTAAAATTATTACACCTTATAATTAACAATATTATTTAACATACAATTAATAATATTGATATTATACAATTCATTTAAGATTATTACACTTTACGCTAATAATATTCATAAATTATAAGTATATTCAATATACAATTACTGATATTAATACTTTCAGTTTTTTTAAGGGAACTATAATTTTATAACATACTCATATAAAAAAATATTATTATAAAAAATAATTTGATTTCACCAGTTAATTTTAGAACTTGTATCCATTTCAATTTTAAAAACTTAATTACATAAATATGACAACAAATTCACAAATGTATATTTTTTATTTGAGAAAAATATAATTTGAAAATAAAATATCACTTACTTATTTTAGTTTTCCCTATTATGCTTCATTAGCAATTTTAATCACTCTATTTTTTTTAATCAGAGTATTTCTATTAATAAAATCCGTAATTGTACGTAACAAATCAAATCAGGATGAAGAAAAAAAAAAAAAACTAAATTATTTATGTCCGAGATGTAAAAAGACTCTTATAACCTCACCGTCTGATTGTCCAACCAAACTACAAGATGCTTTCTCATAATAAATATGTGCGCAGTGTGAAATGTATGAGCGCCGATAATTTGAGTTGAGCATTTTTTCCCTCTTTGGCTAATAGTGAGTTCTCTTTGCTCTGCAATCTTGCTGCATTGCGATTTTGGTAGGATTCTGTGTGGTTTTTGAAATCGATTATTATTATTTTTTGTTCTGTTATTTCTGTGTTTGTGACTTTTAGGCTAAGTTTCGGTTTAACACCTTCATTGGATGAGAAAGAGAAAGATTGAAGACGGTGTTTGAACTCAAAATATATGGATCTGTTTAGGTGACTAAGTGGAAAGAGACTATTCATGCCACTGAAATTTGTTTGTTTGATGATGATGCAAGTTGAATTAAAGAATGTATATTTGTTTTCTGAATATTTAAGTAGTTAGTTCAATTTTGTAAGGATGTGTTTGCATGTCGATAGGTAGTAGTTTAGATGATATCTAAGACATTTGTGTCTAAAATGTATGAGTCGATACTTTGAATTAAACATTTTTTTTTATTCCTTCTTTCTCGGTTGACTGAAATTGTTTGTTTAATGATGATGCATGTTGAATTATAGAATGTGTATTTGTTATCTGAATATTTAAGTAGTTAGTTCAATGTTTTAAGGATGTGTTTGCATGTTGATCCGTTGTAGTTTATATGATATAAGAAATTTGTGTCTTTAAAATGTACGAGCCAATATTTTGAATTCGGCATTTTTCATTCCTTCTTCCTCAGCTTGTCTGCAATTTCTTTCTCCACTGTTACTCTTATGATATGAGATTTTTTTGTGTGGCTTTTGAAATTGAATAGATTATTTATTTTATTTATTTTTGCAGCTTTTTTTTGCTGAGTTTCCGCATCCATTGAGGTATTCAATGAAAAAGATTGAATAACCTATTTGAAGGCAAACTATAGATGGAGATCAATCTTGTTTAAGTGATAAGAATTTATGTGAGAAATGCTGATTAAAGAATGTGTATTTTATAAATATTTTTAAGGATGTGTTTTACATGATGATCAGTTGCAGTTTTAAGATGATTATTTTTATTTAAAATAACATTTTATTAATACAATAAATAGATTGTAGATATGGAGTTGAATAAAAAAAGAAACATACCATATGTATCTTCTTAATATAAATATTTTTAAGATAATAAAAATTAGCTCAATTACAAACAAATAATCAGTTTCTTGTGCATGCATTGTAATTAATTATTCTTCATATTTTTAGAATGTTTTTGAGATTTTTTTTAGTAAAATTTGTTTGATGTGAATATTCAATTTTGGTTTGAGTTGTTTCTGATTTATGTTTTAATAAGAATATACTTTAGTTTGTGTTCTTTTTTACACTTATGTATTAGCTTCATAAGTTAGTTTTGTCAAGATAGTAACATGTGTCTTCTGAAAACAGGTGAAGACCTTGAACATGGCTCCATCAGATGTTTGTCCCACTGAGGATTCAGTTAAGGCATTTATAGAACACTTGGTTGACCCAGTGCTGCCAGCAAAGTCATCTGTTCATGAAAACCCATCACCTTATCAACAGAACTTAGTTGGGAGACAGGTGTTTAACTTGTTTACCTCTGTGCTTGTATAACCGTCTAACCTAACCATTAACCTAGGTGACTTTTGTGGACATATTGTTTTTGTAATTTGTTTTATTAGTTGTTTGGGAATCTTGACTTTAAGAATTATTCAACATAGTAAAGATTGTTTTCACTTTTATGTTTCCTTTTCATTACTTTTCTATTTACACTACTTTCATGTGTTGGTTGCATGGAGTGTTGAAAGCATGTTTTATCTTGTACTTTGCAATTACAATGCTATTTCATTTATTTTTGTCCCTCTGCATCTCATTAAAAATGGAAAGAAACACTCCAGGTTCATATTGTCATATGATTTATAAATTACAGTATGATTATAGATCTATAGGAGTGCATGAGGAGGACATTATCATCTCTAGTTATTGATTTTCCTATTTGAGTTTTTTTTGTTTTAGGTGCGTTCGGCTGTCTTACTTTATAATTACTACCACAGGAAACAGCATCCAGAACTAGAATATCTTCCATTAAATGAATTTTGCAAGTTGGTTGTGGTTTTGAGGCCAGCTTTATTAGCATATATGCAATTCATGCAAAATTCAAATGAAGAAGAGCTCCCTCACGTGGAGAAGCAGCTATCATTAACAGAAAAGATGATTATGGAAGCATGTGATGTATGTAAATGTTTAGATGCATCAAAGAATGTTCCTAGTATAGAGGGATGGCCCATTACAAAAGTAGCTATCCTTCTAATTGATAGTAAGAAGAAGAACTGTGTTTTGCTATTTAGTTCCATTACCTGTGGGGTATGGTCTCTGGTTGAAAAAGATCTGGACACCTCTAGCCAAAGTTCTATCGGGTCAAAGGGTATGGACACTTCCAGCCCAAGTTCTAAGGGGTCAAAAGATCTGGTTACTTCCTCCGATCAAAGTTCTCATGTTACAGCAGGAACAATACAACCCAAAAAAAAAAGAGTCCTTAAAAAGTCTTCCAAAGATGAATTAAAAGTCAAAGAAGATGTGTTTCTGGAAGTTGGGTATTCTGCTATAAAGGAAGTCACAGGTGATTATTTCATCCTTTTATAGTTAATATTTTAATTTTAATTTTATGTTTATCATGTGCTTCTGATTCACAAATAGCTGAGTATGATTATTGTACAATGGTACAGGTAGCAATAATACTGATATTTTGCTTTTGGAGAGTGACACTGTCTATTCTGAGAGCAAAGAGAAGGAAGCTGCTCGGTTTTATATAATGCAGTGCTCCAAGGCAGTAAAAGAAGAATTTATCCAAGTTTCTCTCCAAGATCTAATTAAAAGGTTTGTTTTAATTGCTATTGTGTGATGACTCAGATCCTGATGTTCTGATCACAGGGAAATGAGGCCTTTTTCTCTCCCCCACTCAGGTGGACTCACATGTTTTCTCCCTGTTGGAGAGAAAAACATACTCGTGCTCATTAATGTTACTGCTGAATCATGTTATAAACTAGTTTATAAATCTTAGAGAATTAAATGCTATGTTAACTTTTTTTTGTTATTTATAAGAAAAATATAATTTTGCAAAATGTTTTTGTTGGGTAGATGAATGGTTACTTATTAGCCAAAATGGCGAAATCTTATTTAAAGGTTGTCTTTAACTGAACATCAAAGAATGATATATACATCAACAAGTAGAATTATACATTCTGTTTCTTCTGCAGTAATAGTTTTTTTTTTCTTTATTTAATTCTTAGATAATTGTCTCTTAGTGTTATATGACCTTCACAAAGAAGTAAACCTGACTTTATACATGTTTCTGAATAACATTAGTATATTTATTTTGCATAGCTTGCGGGGTCCTTTGGTCACTAAGAGTTCTGGAAGATGGATGATCACTCCTGTAGTTGACTACTTTCACGTGCTTCCATACTATGAAGTAATATCGAAGTGGGTATCCAGGTTGGCATGTTTTCCTTTGTTAAAAAAAAGACTTAGTTTTTTAGATTGTTAGCAGTGTATTGAATTCAATATTCCTCAAGGAATGATATTTTACTCAATGTGTCATGACTTCATCAAGTACATTTGACTTGAGGTCCTAAGTTTAGCAACTCATGAAAAGAACTAAAAAGTAAAAAATATGTTGCTTTTTACAATTCATTTCAGTTACAATTGCCTAAACCACTTGCTCAGTTATGATACTAATTTCAGTTACAACTTTGAAGGAGTTTATTTTGGTACCTTTACTACATGAAATTCATAATGGAGTTTATTAATGACCTGAATTATTCTAAAATCCTTTTTGATTTTACTATTCTAGCATTTTCAAGCCTTGATATCATAGAATTTAAAGAGATTTAGTATTAATATTTAGTTTTATTTAAAATTAATTATCCTCTGTCACAAGTAATAAAGTTAATGTATGAGAGTTTCAAATATTTACTTATGGAGTTAGCACATGCATATTGGATGATTTGTTTTTTTTCAAGATCTCTCCCTTAGCTGTCTCAAATCCTTAATACAATGTTCTTCTATTTTCAGTCATTTTTACTTCTTTTTTTTTTTTTTTTTTTTTTTTTTCCATATCTCCGTTAGGTTCACTTTTTATGTAATATATTCTATCTTGGCAGAGAAAAATTCTCAAATACTTTGCACGATACAAGGGTAACAGAGAAAAATATAAAGGTAGAAACCCCTGAAGTAACAGAATTTTATGCAAATGAGGACATGTTTACAGCTCAGGATAGGAAGCCAAACAGTGATAATATTGATTCACCGAAGCAGAAAGAGAACAACAGAAGTTGCACACCTGCATTATCCGATTCTATATATGAGCCAATGGAAATGACCATGAATGAAAATTCAATTTTAAAATCAAAGATCAAAGAGAAACGTCACTATATTATTGACAATACTGTAGGTGAAGATCTTGAAAAAAATAATTCATCTGTGAATTATAATTCTATCGGCTCTGCAAGTGCTGACAAGGTTTGTAACTTGCTTACTTTTCTAGTTACTGATCTTAATGCTCTCCTTAAATCATGTTCAGACGTGCTTTCTTCTGTACATGTACAAAAATTCTTTTGTAAATATTCATTTAAGCTTTGTAAAATTGTCAGATAATCACGTTCCATACTCATGAAATATTTTCAGTGCTATTATTCTATTGATAAATAAATAGTATCATTAAAGCTTTGTAAAATTGTCAGATAATCACGTTCGATACTCATGAAATATTTTCAGTGCTATTATTCTATTGATAAATAAATAGTATCATTAATGAGTTGCTTATCATATAAGTTTTCAAAATTTGGTTTATTTCAATATTTATTGACCGAAATCATAATTTGCTTCTAAGTGAGCTGCACCTCACTTCTATCATGATTGTTGAGCTTAGTTCCATTGTTTTGGCAGGCTTTAAATGTTGACTCAACAAATATGCTCATTACTGAAGATGGAATCAACAATATTGCTTCTTTCCACAATATGTATGACAATAGGCCCAATACCTCATCTCAAGAAGGCACTGCAGATGGCTGTATTCAGATTGGAAATCATTCTGACTCAGATCTGGAGAAGCTCAAAGTTCCTTCAGATTTGAAAAAGAGAGTGGCTCAAACTGCCCTAGCTGCTTTGATACGAAAGAGGAATGAATTGGTAAAACTTCATTGCTTTCTTCTAATAACAAGAATGATTGTACTTTATATTCATTCTTAGTAGCTATGAATGGGCACTGAGAACATACACTTGTTATCCTAGAAGAACAAGAAGAACATGTACATGTTACCTTAAAACTTATGTATGGTTATATACAGATGTATTAGTAAGTTGGTTGAATCCACACTGTCATTTAAGTAAGCTGTTTATTTCCATCATTTTGGTCTTATCTACTGCAAAATTTTAATTTAAATAATAACGAGTATCACATAGTACCCAGTGTGTTGTTGTGACTATTAAAGTAGTATTCTGTTTCCATAGCCATACCTACTATGCTGGTTTTACTTAATTTAAGGATTAGATTGCTACTGTTTTGAATGTTAAAAAAATTTTATATTTGCATATATCTAAGATTTAGTTACTCCATTTCAGGCCCTTCAGCACCGCAAGATAGGGGACGAGATTGCTGTTTGTGATAGAAATATGAAGAGAATATTAACTGGTGTGTTTTCCTTTCAGTGTGTGTCCTGTGCTATCTGTAAAACTGTAGAGTAAGTCTGGTACTGATTTATGCAGTGATTATTGGCTTCTTTTATGCATTTTTCTCAATCTATAATTAATCTTAGAATTGGGCTTAACACCAAACTCAGTCCCACAAAACAGCTACTACTTTGTATGATTATGTGTCTTTCGCAAGGTATCTGGTTCATTAAACTAAACATTGTTTATATTCATTAGGCCCCGCGCGGTCCTCGACACCCATCAGCCCCCAAACTAAACATTGTTTGTATTCATTATGCTCCCCTCCAACTTCTTCTAGGGTTTGTTTGTATTCATTACGCCCCCCTCCAACTTCTTCTAGGGTCTGCCCACGCGGTTGGGATCTCCCAGTAAAAATTTCAAAATAATATAAGTAGTTTTAAGTCTCATCTATGAGAAAAAATTTCTCTGTATGGCGTTGACTATGAAGTCTGCTATCATATATAATGTGTAGTGTTGTCAAAATATTATGAATTCAACAAGCATGTTACGTCCAAGGAACGGTTTATCAAAAAGAATGCTTATCCTTGATTTGTGAATATGACTCCAATTTGATTTGTCCACAAACTCAGGCTGCTGTGAGGATCTTTGATTTGCTATGGGAACAATTGTGTTAATGATCACCTGCTCTTTTGCCTTTGCATGAAGATTCACAATTGCTTAGTATTGATGGATGATATATGCTATATTTGCAAATTGCAGTCCTATTCTATACTATCCTGAAGACTTTTTAATGCTAGAATTAGTTAGAGTCTGAGAAAATAATTGACTAGCTGCGAACCAGATAATAGTGCGATTCACTGTCTGGTTCACTAAATTGAACTGTGAACTAGATACTGGAATTATAGATGAACTGTGAACAAGCACTGATTTTTCATGTCTTTTTGGACAAATGTAGATGGGGAAGATAACTTTATATTAAAGATTGAATCAATTATAGAAGGCTGTAATGATACATGGCTCAGGAATCAAGAAAGGGTGTTCCTACAACAAAGCTCACCTCTTAAGAGGAAGAAATTGTCAGAGGCTGTCTTTATAACACAAAGTCCATGTGAGGTAAGCAATGTTCTATTTACCTACTTGCAGTAAAAGGTGAAAATGTTGTCACTTATATGATACTTTATTATTCAATTTAGTAGTGTGCACACTGGATCAAATGGTTGTGTTGCTAATTTCTTGGAAGGATTGTTTCTGGTAGACGTAAGTATGGAAACTAGAATGAAATGGTTTTATAAGTTCTTATGTAGGGCATGTTAATTGTAGTTAATTTGAACAATGTCACTCATAGCGTTGTTTATACACTGTTTGGCTTCATCTTTATAATTGTTAAGCTCACTTTTGCGGAAAGGTTATTAATCAATGCAAACTATATACCCAATTATGAGTAAAGATGCTTCCAAGAAGTGCAACATGAGCGGTTAACTTTTTTTCATTTTGTGCTGTGTACATCTCTGAAGCACCTCAGTTTGATATTATTACCTAACTTTGTTATGTGATCTTTTCTCTTTCTTGTCTGACATCTTTCAATAATATACATTATGGGAGGGGTCTATTGCCTTAAAGAAATATAAGAACATTACTTATTAATTAGCAGAAAGCCCACTATACTCCTTATTTTCATTGAAATAAAGTATTTAGAAGTATGTAAATCTTGCAGGAACTGGATGATATATGTCGCACAAACAATTGGGTCCTGCCAACTTATCATCTATCTCAGTCAGAGGGTAAGGCTATCTAATCTAGACTTTAAAAAGCACAAGCGGCATAAATTCTCTTTATGAATAAGTTATGGATAACTTCTCTTAATGAGAAAAAATTAAGATTTGATAATTGCACTTTTTGTGCACCTTATTAATGGATTAATGTGTCTATGTTGAGAAAATATTATACACCCTAATGTGACAAACCAAATCTAACTAACCTTTCTATTGAAGGTGGATTCAAAGCCAGTGTAACGGTTAGAGGAGTGGAGTTTCAGTGTTCATTTGAAGGTAAAATGGGTTCCAGTCCTTCTGAAGCAAGAGAATCAGCTGCACTTCAGATGTTGATCAACTTGAGAAGTATCGCAAAATCAGAACAGTGATAGCAGAAACTTAGATGACATAATTCCCTTGTGATTATTAGTCTTCTCTAGAATTACATTAATGATAATTGACGAAATATCTTTGATCATTTTTACTCAATTTAGTTCAAAATTACTTCACTTTCTATTCTCTTCCAGTTTTGGAACCTTGCTTTTAACATGATATGTGGTTAACTCTAGTCAACTGTTTTTTGTTTAGTATTTCAATTCTTCGCTCACCTCTTTCTTTCATAAATGGTTGGTAAGTTTAGACATCTTACTTTTTCTCTTTTGGTATATCTTTCCAAAATTATGAAGTCAGGTAAGTTCCTCTGTAACAACCTGGCACAGGTCCCATTACTAAAATGGTTTAATCACCTAAATGTCATATCATAAGGCATCTCAAATTCTATTCACATGTCCTATTCTCTCTCTTAGTCTTATATTATATGCAATTTTATCTTGTATAAACAAACAAAAAAAAAAACTGATTTCAACTTTAAACTCACAGTCATGATATTAATAATCACGTATATATCATATTTTTGAAGTTACACAAAATATCTTATCTGAATTTTGATTTCCTAACACTTGCTAAAGACATTCAACATCACAGAAAAAAAATTAACTTCATTAAATGTGTGGTACTCTGTTGACATAGAATAATTATTATAGTTGGTAGTGATTGACAATAGAGAAAACAAATATTTTAATATTTTTTTAATATATAGTATTTTAAAATTAAAAATTTATTTTTATAATTAAAAATAAATTATAATTTATTTATTTAATATAATTAATAATATTTTTAAAAAATTATAAAAAATTAAATTACATAATTATTTTTAAAATAAAAATTATTTATTATAAAATATAATAATTTATAGATTAAAACTGATTAATTTTTTAAATGTAAAATTAAAAATATTTAAACTACTTTTAATATTAAATTTAAATATTTATACTTATATTTATTGAATTGTAACTATTTTTTATATTATTTCTTATATAATAATAATATTATTATATATTTTTATTAAAAAATTATATAATATTTAATATTTTTACTTTTAAATATTATTTATTATTATATTATATAAATTAAAATATATATATATATGTTATAATAATTAATTATAAAAAAATTAATTTTATAATTTTTTATTTTTATAATTATTAGTTATACTTTTATGTTTAGTTTTAAAATATTTTTAAGTATCTTACTTTTATAATTACTTTAATTTTATTTATTATTTTATAAATTAAAAAAGCAACTTTCGTTGCAAATTCACTCTCGTGAGCGAAGAAAGTTTTGAAAAAATTAAGTTGGTCGTTTTTCGTGAAATTTGTTCTCGCTTTTACAACTTTATTCGTTTTTCTCTTTTGAAAAGTTTTCATTTAGGATGTCAGAACATGAATTTATTGTTTTAACATGCAATATAACACACACTAAATTAGTAATAACTATAATTTTCTTAAAATAAACAGAATATACATACAGTTCTAACTCACAATTTTTTATTTATTTTTTTAGAATTTTTTTATTTTTATTTTTTTTAAATCAAATGCTTATTGACTATTTGTAAAAACATATTAATGTTTTCATTTACACATAAAAGTTAATATATTTTCTATAACTACACTAATATACTTGCATGGATGATTTTATCTTAATAATATTATTGATGAATTAATACTAATAATATAAATTTATTTAATATACAATTAATAATATAAAAATTATACCATTTATACCTTGCAGTTAATAATGTACATCTAATAGTACCTTTGACATACAATTAATAATATTAATACACTACAATTTCTTTAATATTATTACACCTTACCATTAATAATATTATTTAAGGTACAATTAATAATATTAATATTATACAATTCATTTAAGATGGTTTCACTTTACAATTAATAATATTCATAACTTATAAATATATTCAATACACAGTTAGTGACCCTAATACTAATTTATTTGTTGAAATAGTTGATTTTAATAAGTTCACATTGTAATACCTTTATCTTTGTGTATGTTTTTTTCAACTGTCCTTAACCTTTTGAGGTAGTCTTGTGTAAATTTTCAAGTGTGTTTTCTATTGATTAGGATTATCAAGAATGTTGTTGTAATAGGAAATCAAGTGGTGGCAGAAAATTTACAAGGTTCTAAGATCTTATTAGTTGTATTTATATTTTCTTGTTTTCTTTAAGAATTATTATGTATTTTATATGTAATTTTTTAATATAATGAACTAGTATAAGTCTTAGTATATTTTCTCATTTCTTTTTTTATTAATTTTATTTATTATATTATATATTATACAATATAAAATTAAAAAAACTACATAATTTTAATATAACTCAATTAACTTATTCGTACAATTGTTTTCATATTCGTTTAATTTTAAATTAATTTAATTAACCAAAATCTCAATGCAACTTAATTCCAAGATCAAAATACAACTACTCTAAATTAACAATTGATCAATAACATTTTTAATATAAAAAAATATTATAATTCTCCAAAAATTACTATCTTTCTATTTTTTGAATTCCAATATCAATAAAATACACTCAGTTTTAATTTAACTATCTAACTTCAACGGAGTTTTAATTTTCAAATTAAACAAGTAAAATTACCTTACAAAATCGTGTTTGCAACTACTTATAAACTATTGAGAGACATTATCTCTAGTCGATGTGTATCTTCAACAGATTCGTCTCACGACGAGATTCTGTAACTCAACGTGAAACTTATATATAAGAGTGGTCTGATAACGACCCAATAGCAGGTGATCTAATAGACCCAAAAACCTTGCTATGATAGGCTCTGATATGATATCAGAAATGGACTTTAAGCCTAACTAAACCTTACAAAATCAGCTTGTAAGGTGAGATTTGCACTCACTTATAAACTATTGAAAGACCTCATCTTTAATAGATATGAGATCTCCAATAGTTTTAACCTAAAAAACAATAAGAAATAACTAATAATTTTAAACAAAAAAAATTAAAAAAGAATTATAAAAAATATGAGATTTAAAAATAAATAATTAAATATTTTAAATTATTATTTGTATACCTGTCATAAAATATAAAATATAATTTTAATATTTATTATTTTTAAAAATATTTCTATTAAACTATAATGAAATTTCACACATGAATCTAAATTAGAAGTGATGATTTTGTGATAAACTAGTTGATCGAATACACAATACAAATATTAACATTATATAAGTAATATAATTCTATACTTTAAATTAAAATTATATCATTGTTATAAAATACCTAATATTTTAGGTAATTAACAAAATTTATAACAACAATATTTTGCATCTCAAATTTAAGTTTAAAAATATTATCATATAATAATGTACTCAACATATTCACAAGTACATATGACTTTTGCCTTAATAATATTATTAATGATTTAATATTAATAATATAATTTTATTTAATATAAATTAATAGTATTATTACTATAAATTAGTTAAATATTACACTACAATCATTAATATAAATAACATACCATTAATAATATTATTTAATATAATTGTTTAACAAACATTTAAAATATTAATATTTTGAGAAAAATTAACAATATTAATATTAAAATATGTTTATTTTTTCTTATAAATCCATCATTTTGTCAATTACTTATTACTTTACAATTTTCAAGATGGATTGGAAATTTACATCCCAACTAATAAGTTTCGGAGCATTAATTTATTGCTTTTATATGGAATATAACATACTAAATTTGTAATAATTATGATTTTTTAAAATAAACAAAGCATACATCCAGTTCTAACTCACAATTTATTTTTTCTAAGATCGAGTGCACATTGACTATTTGTATAAACGTATCAATGTTTTCATTTACACAAAAAAGTGAATATATTTTCATACTAATATACTTGTAAGGATGATTTTAACTTAATAATTGTTGATGAATTAATAATATTTATTTAATATTGATGAATTAATACTAATAATTTAAATTTATTTAATATACAATTAATCATATCAATATTATACCATTTATATCTCACAGTTAATAATGTATATTTTTAATAGTATCTTTAATATCCAATTAATAATATTAATACAATACAATTCCTTTAAAATTATTATAAGTACACCTTGTAATTATATTATTTAATCGTACAATTAATAATATTGATATTATACAATTCATTTAAGATTATTATACTTTACAATTAATAATATTAATAAAGTATAAATATATTCAATATGATATTAATACTAATCTATCTCTAATTCTTTGAATGGAACTATAATTTTATAACATGCTCCTATTAAAATAAATTAGTATTATAAAATATAATTTGATTTGACCAATTAAATTTAGAACTTGTATCCATTTCTATTTTGAAAACTTAATTACAGAAATAGGACAACAAAATCAAAAATGTATATTTTTTTCCTCAAATTCTCGCTATCACAATCGTGTACGAATATTTTTATATGAAAAAAAATATTATTTTTAGTTGTAAGATGTAAGGAAAATAATTTACTTTTACAACTATCCTAGAAATTAGAAAAATATTACTTAGTTATTTTAGTTTTCCATTATGCTGCATTCACAATTTTAATCACTATAATTTTTTTTTTTAAATTAGAGTATTTTTATTAGTAAAATCCATAATTATACATAAAAAGATCAAATCAGGACTGAAAAAAGAGATAAAATTATTTATGACCGAGATGTGAAAAAGACTCCTATGCATCTTACCGTCTGATTGTCCAATCAAACTACAAGATGCTATGCTCTCTTATAATAAATTTGTGTGGAGTAAGGAAGGTTGAGCATTTTTCACTCTTTGGCTGATAGTGACTTCTCTTTTGCTCCAAATTTCTTTCTGCATTGCGATTCCTGTAAGATTTTGGGTGGCTTTTGAACTCGATTAATTTTTTTTTTCATTTATTTTCTGTTATTTTTTGTGTTTGTGGCTTTTCGGATGAGTTTCGATTCAACCCGTACCAATGAGAAAGATTCAAAGACCGTGTTTGACCTAAAAATATGAATCTGTTTAGGTGACTAACTAAAAAGTCTCTGAAATTGATGTGACTGAAATTTGTTTGTTTGATGATCATGCATGTGAAAATTATAATGCATGTTAGAATTAAAGAATGTGTTTGTTATATGAATATTTAAGTAGTTAGTTTAATTTTTTAAGGATGTGTTTATGTTGAAGATGATGATCCATGTTGAATTAAAGAATTTATATGAATATTTAAGTAGCTAGTTCAATTTTTGAAGGATGTGTTTGTATGTTAATGCGTGGTAGTTTAGATGATATAAGAAATTTATCTCTAAAATGTACGAGCCAATATTTTGAATTGAACAATTTTCATTCCTTCTTTCTCAGTTAGTCTGCAATTTCTTTCTCCACTGCTACCTCTTATGATATGAGAATTTTTTTTTGGCTTTTGAAATTGATTCAATTATTTATTTTATTTATTTTTGCAGTTTTTTTAGTTTCTGCACTAGGTATTCAAAGATTGAATAACGTATCCTTGGGGTATTAAACGAAAAAGACTGAATAACCTATTTAAAGGCAAACTATAAATGGAGATCAATCTTGTTTAAGTGATAAGGATTTATGTGAGAAATGCTGATGATCAGTTGAGATGAATTTAAGATGATTATTTTTATTTAAAATAACATTTTTTTAATACAATAAATAGATTGTAAATATGGAGTTGAATAAAAAAAGAAACATATCCTATGTATCTTTTTAATATAAATATTTTTAAGATAATCAAATTAGCTCAATTACAAACAAACACTCAGTTACTTGTGCATGCACTGTAATTAATTATTCTTCCTATTTTTATAATATTTTTGAGATCTTTTTAAGTAAATTTTGTTTGATGTGAATATTCAATTTTGATGAGTTTTTTCTGATTTATGTTTTAATAAGAATATAGTTAGTTTGTGTTTTTTCTTACACTTATGTATTTGCTTCATAAGTTAGTTTTGTCAAGATAGTAACATGTGTCTTCTGAAAACAGGTGAAGAGCTTGAAATATAACATACTAAATTAGTAACAACTACAAATATTAATATTAAACTAACCAATAATATAAATATTGATATTTCGAGGAAAATTAAAAATATTAATACTAAACTATGTTTACTTTTTCTTGAAAACCTATTTTATCAATTATTTATTATTTTACAATTTCCAAGAAGAAAATTTACATCTCAACTATTAAATGTCAAGAGTATTAATTTATTGCTTTTACATGAAATATAACATAATGAATTAGTAATATCTACAATTTTCTTAAAACAAACAAAACATACATTCAGTTCTAACTCACAATTTTTTATTTATTCTTTTTTGGAAAGATTTTTTTTATAAGATAAATGCATATTGACTATTTGTATAAACATATCAATGTTTTCATTTACACATGAATATATTTTCTATAACAACATTAATATACTTGTATGGATGATTTTACCTTAATTAATTATTGATGAATTAATAATATTTATTTAATATTGATGAATTAATACTAATAATATAAATTTATTTAATATACAATTAATAATATCAATATTATATCCTTTATACCTTACAATAATGTACATTTTTAATAGTATCTTTGATATTCAATTAATAATATTAATACAATACAATTCCTTTAAAATTATTACACCTTATACTTAATAATAATATTATTTGAAGCGTACAATTAATAATATTGATATTATACATTTCATTTAAGATTATTACACTTTACAGTTAATAATATTCATAAACTATAAGTATATTCAATATATAATTACTGATATTATAATACTAATCTATGTCTAGTTTTTTGAATGAAACTATAGTTTTATAACATACTCGTAAAAAATAAACTAATATTATAAAAAATAATTTGATTTGACCAGTTAATTTTAAAACTTGTATCCATTCCAATTTTGAAAAATTAATTACAGAGATATATGACAACAAATTCGCAAATATATATATTTTTTTTTCTCAAATTGTCGCTAACATAATATAATTTTTAATTGTAAGATGTAAGCAAAATAATTTACTATTACAAAGATGTCAGAAATTAGAAAAATATTACTTAGTTATTTTATAATAGTTTTTCGTATTATGCTGCATTTGTGATTTTAATCACTATTTTTTTAATTAGAGTATGAAAAAAAAAAAAAACTAAAATTGTTTATGACCGAGATGTGAAAGACTCTTATAACCTCACCGTCTGATTGCCCAATCAAACTACAAGATGCTCTGTCATAATAAATTTGTGTGCAGCGAGGAAGGTATGAGCCCATAATTTGAATTGAGCATTTTTCACTCTTGGCTATGGTGAGTTTGCTTTTGCTCTGGAATCTCTTACTGCCTGTAAGATTTTGTGTGGCTTTTGAAATCAATTAATTTTTTTTCATTTATTTTTATTATTTTTGTGTTTGTGGCTTTTGAAATCAATTAATTTTTTTTCATTTATTTTATGTTATTTTTGTGTTTGTGGCTTTTCGGCTGAGTTTCGGTTTAACACCTATCATTGAATGAGAAAGATTGAAGACCGTGTTTGAACTCAAAATATATGGATCTGTTTAAGTGACTGAGTGGGAAGAGTCCCTGAAATTCATGCGACTGAAATTTGTTTGTTTGATGATGATGCATGTTGAATTAAAGAATATATATTTGTTTGCCGAATGTTTAAGTAGTTAGTTAAATTTTGTAAGGATGTGTTTGCATGTCGATAGGTAGTAGTTTAGATGATATTTAAGATATTTGTGTTTAAAATGTATGAGCGGATACTTTGAATTGAAGATTATTTTTTCATTCCTTCTTTCTCGGTTGACTGAAATTGTTTGTTTGATGATGATGCATGTTAAATTAAAGGATGTGTATTTGTTATATGAATATTTAAGTAGTTAGTTAATTCTTTAAGGATTTCATTCCTTCTTTCTCTGTTTCTGCAATTTCTTTCTCCACTGCTACTCTTATGATATTAGATTTTAAGGATGTGTTTGCATGATGATCAGTTGCAGTTGTAAGATGATTATTTTTATTATACAATAAATAGATTGTAGATATGGAGTTGAATAAAAAAAAACATACCTATGCATCTTCTTAATAAAAATATTTTTAAGATAATAAAAATTAGCTCAATTGCTAACAAATAATCAGTTTCATGTGCATCCACTGTAATTAATAATTCTTCATATTTTTTAAATATTTTTGAGAATTTTTTTCATAAAATTTGTTTGATGTGAATATTCAAGTTTGGTGTGAGTTGTTTCTGATTTATGTTTTAATAAGAATATATATAGTTAGTTTGTGTTTTTTCTTACACTTATGTATTAGCTTCATAAGTTTGTTTTGTCAAGATAGTAACATGTGTCTTCTGAGAACAGGTGAAGACCTTGAACATGGCTCCATCAATGTTTGTCCCACTGATGCACTTAAGGCATTTATATTTACTTTTATGTTTCCTTTTCCTTACTTTTCTATTTACATTACTTTCATGTGTTGGTTGCTTGGACTGTGAAAGCATGTTTTATCTTGTACTTTGCAATTACAATGCTATTTCATTTATTTTTGTCCCTCTGCATCTCATTAAAAATGGAAAGAAAGAATCCAGGTTCATATTGCCTTATTTATAAATTACAGTATGATTATAGATCTATAAGAGTGCATGAGGAGGACATTATCATCTCTAGTTACTGATTTTCCTATTTGAGTTTTTTTTTTTTTTTTTTTTTTTGTTTTAGGTGCGTTCGGCTGTCTTACTTTATAATTACTTTACCACCGCAGGAAACAGCATCCAGAACTAGAATATCTTCCATTAAATGACACTAATTTATTAACCTTTTCTGACACTAATTTATGTAAAGGTAACTGGGGTAGCATATCTCTCAACTTTAAAAGAGAAGCTGGGTCAAATAATTTAGAAAAACGCTTGAAAATAAAGCACCTTTATTTTTGCTAAAGCCGTCTAAGAGATTCAATAGAAGGGCTTCTGCCAATCTTAGAAAAGCTTGGCCAAACACTACCTAAGAGTTGCATTTTTTGAATAATTCATGACTGTAATGAAGATTTTGTTACTTGAATATGGTATCTGTCCCTGTGAGCATAAAAGCTTAGAGTGAAGTCCCCACAACTAATTATCAACTTATGATATAGTTATAATAGTTAAATTTATCAAAATATTTCCTATATTTTATTGATAAATTCTTCAGTACATGTACCAAAATTCTTTTGTAAATATTCATTTAAGCTTCGTAAAATTGTCAGATAATCATGTTGGATACTCATGAAATATTTTCAGTGCTATTATTCTATTGATAAATAAATAGTATCATTAATGTGTTGCTTATCATATAAGTTTTCAAAATTTGGTTTATATCAATGTTTATTGACCGAAATCATAATTTGTTTCTAAGTGAGTTGCACCTCACTTCTATCATGATTGTTGAGCTTAGTTCCATTGTTTTGGCAGACTTTAAATGTTGACTCAACAAATATGCTCATTACTGAAGGTGGAATCAACGATATTGCTTCTTTGCACAATATGTATGACAATAGGCCCAATACCTCATCTCAAGAAGGCACTGCAGATGGCTATATTCAGATTGGAAATCATTCTGACTCAGATCTGGAGAAGCTCAAAGTTCCTTCAGATTTGAAAAAGAGAGTGGCTCAAACTGCCCTAGCTGCTTTGATACGAAAGAGGAATGAATTGGTAAAACTTCATTGCTTTCTTCTAATAACAAGAATGATTGTACTTTATATTCATTCTTAGTAGCTATGAATGGGCACTGAGAACATACACTTGTTATCCTAGAAGAACATATATACATGTTGCCTTAAAACTTATGTATAGTTATATACAGATGTATTAGTAAGTTGGTTGAATCCACACTGTCATTTTAAGTAAGCTGTTTATTTCCATCATTTTGGTCTTACCTACTGCAAAATTTTAATTTAAATAATAACGAGTATCACATAGTACCCAATATACATCCTAGCAGGTGTTGTTGTGACTATTAAAGTAGTATTCTGTTTCCATAGCCATACCTGCTATGCTGGTTTTACTTAATTTAAGGATTAGATTGCTACCGTTTTGAATGTTAAAAATTTTTTATATGTGCATATATCTAAGATTTAGTTACTCCATTTCAGGTCCTTCAGCACCGCAAGATAGGGGACGAGATTGCTGTTTGTGATAGAAATATGAAGAGAATATTAACTGGTGTGTTTTCGTTTCATTGTGTGTCCTGTGCTATCTGTAAAACTGTAGAGTAAGTCTGGTACTGGTTTAGGCAGTGATTATTGGCTTCTTTTATGCATTTTTCTCAATTTATAATTAATCTTAGAAATTGGGCTTAACACCAAACTCATTCCCACAAAACAATGACTACTTTGTATGATTCTGTGTCTTAGGCAAGGTATCTGGTTCATTAAACTAAACATTGTTTGTATTCATTATGTCCCGCACCGCCCCCGACACCCATCAGCCCCCAAACTCAACATTGTTTGTATTTATTACGCGCCCTCCAACTTCTTCTAGGGTCTGCCCATGGAGTTGGGATCTCCCAAATCAACTTGCTTACAAAATTTAAAAATAATATAAGTAGTTTTAGGTCTCATCTATTAGAAAAAATTTCTCTGTATGGCCTTGACTATGAAGTCTGTTATCATATATAATATGTTGTGTTGTCAAAATATTATGAATTCAACAAGCATGTTATGTCCAAGGAACGGTTTATCAAAAAGAATGCTTATCCTTGATTTGTGAATATGACTCCAATTTGATTTGTCCACAAACTCAAGCTGCTGTGAGGATCTTTTAATTTGCTATGGGAACAATTGTGTTAATGATCACATGCTCTTTTGCCTTTGCATCTGAAGATTCACAATTGCTTAGTATTGATGGCTGATATATGCTATATTTGCAAATTGCAGTCCTATTCTATACTATCCTGAAGACTTTTTAATGCTAGAATTAGTTAGAGCCTGATAAAATAATTCACTTGTGAGCTGGGAACCAGATAATAGTGCGATTCACTGTCTGGTTCACTAAATTGAACTGTGAACTAGATATCGGAATTATAGATGAACTGTGAACAAGCACTGATTTTTCATGTCTTTTTGGACAAATGTAGATGGGGAAGATAACTTCAGATTAAAGATTGAATCAATTATAGAAGGCTACAATGATACATGGCTCTGGAATCAAGAAAGGGTGTTCCTACAACAAAGCTCACCTCCTAAGAGGAAAAAGTTGTCAGAGGGTGTCTTTATAACACAAAGTCCATATGTGAGGTAAGCAATGTTCTATTTACCTACTTGCAGTAAAAGGTAAAATGTTGTCACTTATATGATACTTTATTATTCAATTTAGTAGTGTGCATACAGGATCAAATGGTTGTGTTGCTAATTTCTTGGAAGGATTTTTCTGGTAGACAGAAAGTTTTAAAAGTTCTTATATAGGACATGTTATTTGTAGTTAATTTGAACAATGTCACGCATACAGTTGTTTATACACTGTTTGGCTTCATCTTTACAATTGTACACATTTTTACTGCTCACTAAAAGCTCATTTTTAGTGAAAGGTTATTAATCAATGCAAGTTTTCAACTATATACCCAATAACGAGTAAAGATTCTTCCAAGAAGTGCAACATGCACGGTTAACTTTTTTTCATTTTGTGCTGTGTACATCTCTGAAGCACCTCAGTTTGATATTATTACCTACCTTTGTTATGTGATCTTTTCTCTTTCTTGTCTAACATGTTTCAATAATATATATTATGGGATGGGTCTATTGCCTTAAAAAAATATAAGAACATTACTTATTAATTAGCAGAAAGCCCACTATACTCCTTATTTTCATTGAAATAAAGTATTTAGAAGTATGTAAATCTTGCAGGAACTGGATGATATATGTCGCACAAACAATTGGGTCCTGTCAACTTATCATCTATCTCAGTCAGAGGGTAAGTCTATCTAATCTAGACTTTAAAAAGCACAAGGGCTTAAATTCTCTTTATGAATAAGTTATGGATAACTTCTCTTAATGAGAAAAAAATTAAGATTTGATAATTGCCCTTTTTTTGCACCTTATTAATGGCCAGTAGTTATTAATTGTGTCTATGTTCAGAAAATATTATACACCCTAATGTGACAAATCAAATCTAACCAGTGTTTCTATTGAAGGTGGATTCAAAGCCAATGTAACTGTTAAAGGAGTGGAGTTTCAGTGTTCATTTGAAGGTAAAACCGGTTCCAGTCCTTCTGAAGCAAGAGAATCAGCTGCACTTCAGATGTTGATCAACTTGAGAAGTATCGCAAAATCAGAACAGTGATAGCAGAAGCTTAGATGACATATTTCCCTTGGGATTATTAGTGTTCTCTAGAATTACCTTAATGATAATTGACGAAATATCTTGTCAGTCTTTGATCATTTTTACTCAATTTAGTTAAAAATTAGTTCACTTTTTAGTTTTTTCTTTCAGTTTTGGGACCTTGCTTTTTATATGATGTGGTTAACTCTAGTCAACTGTTTTTTTGTTTAGTATTTCAATTTTTTCCTCACCTCTTTCTTTTCTACATGGTTGGTAAGTTTAGTTTGTGCGATATCTTATTTTTTTCTCTTTTGGTATATCTTTCCAAAACTATGAAGTCAAAGTGTTCAATCAGAAAGATAAACTCAAGGAGAACTTAAGAGAACAAAATAAGGTGAGTGCAGGGGAGATTTATTTTAGTGATGTTCTTTGGAATATTCTTTTAATTTGATACAAGAGGTGTCTTTTTTTAGTAAACAACTCTTTTTTTAATGAATTGATGATTATGACCTTCATTAAAAACAGGTAACCATAAACAAGTTTGGATCATTTGTGTGATTATGTATGGTTTGTTATCGACTCATTCTTAGAGTAGAGTTGTACCTTGTTTCCAATGCAGTCTTTTTCTTGAGTAATTTTATTTATTTGGTGACCTTACATAAGTGAGGTGCAAACAGTGTATTTTTTTATTCAGTGTTATGGGTACATGACGTGTTCTTTAAAATTTAAAATAGCAAATATTTATTTTGACAAAAATATATGAAATTTAAATTAATATAAATACTGAATTTTAAATTTAATAAAATAATTTGATAGAAAATAAAAATATATATCCTCTTGGACCTATATTCCATCTTTTAGGATGGTAAAACATATTACTTCAAATAAATGTCATCAAATTCGCGTGAAAGGGTAAAATATTGTGAATCTTCATAGATATATTCACAAAAGAAAAATGTTTATGGAATGTTATTAGATAACTACTAAATAGTATGAAATGTTATTATTCAATTTGTTCAGTTGTTTTATTCATACAATTTATATAATATTTTTGTATATTATGAAAAATATTTTATATTTTATCACTTCTTAATTGATCGTCTACTCTATGTAAGATTTGTTGTACAAATAATATTTCTGATTTTTTTTTTTTTTGTTAGAAGCAAGCAAAAGAACAAAAAGAACCATCAAACAAAATAAATAAGTGACGGAGGAAAATAGGTAGCAACTAGCAATGGCAAAAAGAAATGAGAAAATGAAATGCATGGTAGACATCACACACATGCTTACAAAGTTAACAAGACAACTAATTATCTTATTTCTCGCTGATAGAAACAACTCAATAGTGTTTCTGTTCATGGAGGAAAAAAAGTTTCTTCAAGTAAAAGGAAATTTATGGATTAAGGAAACTTGTTTGAAAGAACTTGTAAAGATGAAAATGAAAAACTTGTTGTTTTCACATCGTCATTTTTATATATATTATCTTTGTAACGGTGAGATTTGGGAAGGAAACGGATTAACATGCAATTTCATTCTATTACCCTTATCATGTCAATTTGTAAGGTTTCTATAAACTAAACATTTGGAAGATAAATTGACATGTTATATAACATACATATATCATCAATTCTAATTTATAATTTTAATAATTATTAATATTTTATTAATATATTTTTATATTATAATAAAACAAAATAATTTCAATTTTGGTATTTTATGAAATAAATTTGATATGTTCTAAATATATTTTCTTTTAATTTTTAGTGATTTTTTTTCTTCATTTTAATTTAACAGTTATTTTAATCATAATATATATTTTCATAAAATACTTTTTAACATTTGATTACATTTTATTTTTAATGTAAGGGTATTTTTGATATTTTTTAAATATATCAATTATAAACTTCTTTCATTGAATCATTAACTAAATATTTTATAACTTTTTTTTTTTTACTTTTTACTTATTTTTCTCTCTATCTAAATAATTACTTTTTCATTCCTTTTCCATGTGGTCATTTTCATCTCTGAATCCAAATAAAACATGACAGAAGCATTGTGCACAAGAAAACAAATAGAATCTAATCAACAACTGATCTTCTCAGTGAATCTAAACATGACCTAAGCCTAGAAGATAGCAATCACCAGAATCCACACCTTGCACATATTGATCCTGGTTCAGTGATCACTCCCACAACCCTACCAATAACCCCACCTACTTTTTGGCCCTGAAATCTCTTGAATATCTCTGACATATTGGCCTTGCATGTAGAGTGTATGTAGAATGATAAGTTCCTGGCATAAGTTCCTCTATAACAACCTGATCAGAGGCCTCATGACTAAAATGGTTTGATCACATATCATGTCATATCATATCACATTTCAACTTCTATACATGTGTCCTATTCTCTCTCTCTAAGTCTTATATTATATGCAATTTTATCTTGTATAAACAAACAAACAAACAAAGAAACTGATTTCAACTTTAAACTCACTAGTCAAGATCTTGATAATCACATATATTTCATATTTTTGAAGTTACACAAAATATCTTATCTGAATTTTGATTTCCTAACACTTGCTAAAGACATTCAACATGAGAGAAAAAAAAAAAAAAAAAAAAAAAAAAAAAAAAAAAAAAAAAAAAAAACTAACTTCATTAAATGCATGGTAGCCTGTTGACATAGAACAATTATTATAGTTGGTAGTGATTGACAATAGAGAAAATAAAATTCTACCCCTCCAAGAGACCATAATGTTAACATGCTGTTGGCATAAATATCTAATCCTAATGTCCTATAAATACAATCATTCAGAATATAGCCTTAAGCTTTTGACAATTGTGGCTTTCAAGGAGATGGAGATGAAAGAAACTTGTGTACCCAATCAAATGACACTGAATTAAAAAAAAAAAATCCCGACTTTACAGTAAAATTCTTTCTTTTTAAAATCATTGAGAAAGAAGGAAATCACAGTAGTTAGAAATTTGCATCGTCCTCTACAAAATTCAACAAAAACTTCAAAACCGAAGACTTAAGATCCCCATTCACTTTTTTATTTTTGGTTTCAAACACGCCCTTCATAACTCTCGTGTAAAGCCTTTCAAGTTGTGGAATGCTGAAATTTTCACTACGCTTTACAAAACGTTCCTTGACAGACTCCACTTCTCTTGAAAATTCAGCATCTAGCACTGTGATGTCCTCGGAACTGTTGCCATCAGCAAGGTCGTCTGTACAAGTTCCGTGCAAGTTTCCTTCTATTGACATAGGTTCAAGGCTTGTAGCATTTGTGTCATTAGGTTGATGCTCCTGGAAAGACTTTGGCAGTACAGAATCTTGTGACTTGTCTTCTGCTATCAACCCAATTTGAATGAACATTAAAATCAGTATTTGAACTGAAGTTGACAGGTATACTAAAACAAGTGAACAACAAACCAATTTGAAACAAAAACAACACAGATATAATATTTGTTTTATTTAAGCATAACCAAAACACAGATATAATATTTGTTTTATTTAAGCATAACCAAGCACATAATAAGTGCATGACAAGCAAGGACTCGAAGTAGTATAGAGAATCCACAACTTCTAAAGATGCCTCCCTATTCACGACTATCATGCCTCATACCTGCATGCACTTCGGTGATCTTCTTGGTTCGCTTCAATGCCTCATAACTCTGATCCATGTTAACCTCTGGTTGGACATGACGGAGTCGAGCACTCATTCTAGTACCAGTACACATCTGCACAACAGGAGAAGCAGGGAATGTAGAATCCTCTAATTCATCAGACAACTGAAATGGGCCACCTTGGCTAGCAATCTTGTCACAATATGCAACCAGTGCTGGATCCATCTGTGAGAGCATTCCATGCACCTGAAGAAGTCAAAGGAAAAAAGAAAAAAAATAAGTTACACAGGAGCACTTGCTAGACAGCAGTCAACATCAAGATGTAAAACTTGAGAAAGTCCATGCACCGCATCACGGAGCTCACAAGCTCTACTGACAATCCTAGCACCATTGTAGTCCTCTCCGTTGTAGGCCTGAGTTGCAGAAGAAGAACCAAACTTAAGACATGCTTTGAATATTAGAATTAGTGGATGAAGCATTTTCAATATATATAGCCCAACTGCTCCCCGCCCCATAAAAAAAAAATTTAAGGCACAAATACGTGCCTTTGCATTGGATACAATAAGATTGATATCCTGCATGAATGCAGCACATGTAATATATTGGCCATTATCAACATGCTGCAGGATGGTAGCCATGTCTATTGGGTTCTGTATAATTGACCGATAATTTGGTGCATCTTCATCTGACACTGGATAATGGAAGGCATTAAATCTTTTGTCATACAGTATCCTGTAATAGGGAGAAAAATATATATATATTGAGAGGATGCATACAGTTAATTAAAGGCATTAATGAGCCGTACGAAGCCAACAACTGTACATTAAGTATAGATGACATACCTGTTGCAAATATCTCTAAGGCACATCCGTAACCTACGAAGTGCATGTTGCTCAGCTTCCACCTTTGCTTTTAGCTCAGATACTTTTGGACCACTAGCCACTTTTGGTGCCTTGGGAAGTTCAGGGAGGTATTCTGTATCTTGTGACTTCTTGTTGATTCCCTCCAACAATATTGAGATAGCAGCTTCTATCAAAAGATTGAAAAACAAAGTCCTATCTTCGGCACATGGCATATTCACTTGATAACTGTTCCAAAGAGAGAGAGGTTGAATGGAGAACTAGAAATATTATTCAAAATTTTCAAGCTTTGCATTTGAACAAACCTACAGTTGTTCAACTAGTTGTGGGAATAACCAACTACAAAGACTTCGATAAGAAAATAGGACACTGAATACGAGAGGTAAATATTATACTACCTCCCTTCTAATTATTAAACAACCTAAATCTGAATTCACACAAACTAAGGAAATCAGTTAACTGGATTAAAATTTTCGAATCCCATAATATTTTAAGACATCGATGAGGAAATAGGGCACTGAATACTGGCAGTAAATATTATACTACCTCCCCCTTCTAATTCTTAAGCAACCTAAATCTGAATTCACACAAACTAACGAAATCAGTTAACTTGATTAAAAATTTTCGAATCCCCTAATATTCTTATTAAAATGCCTCTGTCGTAAAACAAGTACCAAATATCAGATATTAATTAAAGTTAAAATATTTTAGGAAAAATATCATTAATGTTGAAGTAATACAAATTTGCTTATTTTTGTAGTAATTCGCAATGCTGATATTTTTACCCACTTAATCATGAATCTCTGAAATACATTTGATTAATAGAAGTGACACAAAAATTAAGGTGATGAATACTTCTAATTCTATTTTTCCTTTGTATTTGTTAGACATATTACAAACTACAAACTTTGATATAGAAAAGATTCAGAAAACACTAGTTCTACATCAGCAAACTTTTACATACATGGTACTGGTATAAAGAAAAAAGCCACTTTCTTTGTCTTGAAACTAAAAAAAATACTTGCAGTAAATTATATCATGCATACATTGTGCGGTGAGGGAAAACTGAAGTGGGCACTTCCTCAACTTCAGCAAGTGCAACTGATGATGTACCAAGCAGTAAGATAGGAAGATCAGATGGTAATTCTTCCAGCAAAGTCAAGAGAACAGCCCTGAGCTGCTCATGAGACTGCAGGATAATTTAAAACAATTAAGCGCTCAGTTCATATTAAAAACAGTAATTCAATATAAGCAAACCTGACAGAAATAGACGCAAATTTGGGGCATTCAAATCAGTTCATTTAGCATATATAATTACAGGGAACCAAGATACACTCACAGTCTCCCACCAAACATCAAACTGTGGTAAATAGAGAATCGATGGTGTTGTTCTTCTAGCTTCACTAAATATATGTACTAATGCTTCTTCTGGTGTCTTTGCACTGGGATCTGACAGAAGAGATGGGAGTCCTAATGAATGTACAGGAAACTTTTCCAGCTCATGTAAAACCGCAGGGCCAAGATGATCCTGTTGAACTAGAGTAGTAAGTATATTCAATATTAAGTTGCTGTAATGAATAATTTTTCAATAATAATAGAAGGTTCTAAGATAATTACCAGCCCTGTACCTTCACCACCACAAAGTAGAAGCCTAGGTCGATACACAAGCGGAATTGCAGACCCGTAGGAAAGCATTGAAAGTTTAGTCAACTCTGATGCAATAGAAGCTGGAGGGAAAATATCAGATATAACACTCATAGCTTTCTCTAAATGTCGCTGGAGACATGGTTGAACTACTAGAGACAGTGGCCTAGAGTGCACAATGGCTCCCCTATGAGCAGCTGGAGTAATAGCAGACATCGCTTCAATAAAATGAGTCTTTTCTACCTTGACAGAATCAACATCTATAACAAATTTGTCATCACTTGTATAAACTTGTGGATACTTTTGACGAAAAGCATGGATAGCAGCTTCAGTACAAAGTGCTTTCAGATCAGCACCACAGTAACCTACACAACTAGCTGCAAGTTCCTTTTTCAGCTCATTTGGAGGAGGATGCTTCCACTTACGAGTATGAATGTCTAATATCTCAGCACGTGCCTCACAACCAGGTAAGGGAAAATTAAACTCACGATCAAATCTACCAGGGCGTCGTAAAGCTCCATCAATAGCATCAATCCTGTTGGTAGCTCCAATTAAAACAACTTGCCCACGAGAGTCAAGACCATCCATCAAAGCAAGCAAAGTGGACACAATTGAATTGTGAATTTGTTCTTGCTTGCTAGACCTCACGGGTGCAAGTCCATCTATTTCATCAAAGAAGATAATAGATGGTTGATTCCTTTGTGCTTCCTCAAAGAGTAGTTTCAATTGTCTTTCAGCCTCACCAACCCACTTGCTTAGCACATCTGCTCCTTTGCGCATGTAAAAGCTAACCTTTTGGCCAGCTTTTGAAGCAGCACAAGCCAAAGCCCTCGCAATTAATGTTTTCCCTGTGCCAGGGGGCCCACACAACAACACCCCCCTAGGTGGAGTTATGTGGTAACTTGCGAAAAAATCCGGATATAATAATGGAAAGAAAACCATTTCCTTTAGAGCATCAATGTATTCAGAAAGCCCACCTATATCATCAAAACTAACACTATCATCAACCTGTAAGGGTTGGATATCTGCCCCACCCTTGGAGCTTGGTCCAGCAGTTTGAATCCCTGATGTAAGAGTAGCCAAAGCATCACCTTGATGACCCCAACCTGATGCAGCAAGATTTAATCCGAAAGCTGTTGTTCCATGCATGTCTAGGCCTCCAAACAGCCAAGGAGGACCAGATCTGTTACCACCTCGCCCCCATGAAATAGCCGGGCCTTGGTCCAGCTCATCCACAAGAAGTGAGTCATCAGAATCTTCAGGCCGTGCTAAACGATGACGCTTATGAACTCGTGATCCACCTTTCCTTACATCCCTGCTGACCTTAGTTCCCATACCTTGATGTAACACTCTTCGAGGAGACCTAGGCCGAACCTTTCTTTCCTCCATAGAGAACCTCCGGACATCTGAACGATTCCGAAGATCATAGCGTCTTCTTCCATCCTGCTCTTCTTCACCCTCTTCATCATCACCATCTTCGTCACCTTCATCCTCACCTTCATCTTCACCTTCAGCGTCCCCCTCAACCTCATTTTGGCCATCATCTGCATCATTTTCCTCAACATCGTTTCCATTTTCTGTTTCATCTTGATCAACCTTTTCCTCTGAAAGGTCTTGCTCATCATCTGATTCTGAAATTAATCGTTCTATCACAGCACCCTTTGAACGACGAGGACGTAAACCTTCACGTCGAGGTGTTGGTTTAGTCTCTGCTGCTCTTTTGCGCTTAGAAGACATCAAAACATCCTGTTTGACTCTATTTTTAATCCGGTTTCTCAACGATGGATATGTAGGTCTCTGGAACATAGTCACATACCTTCAGCCCAAATTATAGCAAATTCCTTTATCACACAATATTTTATATTCAATGATATAAAACCTCACCATTAAGTCTTCATCTTCAGCTCCAGAGCTGTCTGTAAAATCTTCAAGATTTACATTAAGCCTTCTCTTTCTTGTTGAACGTCGAAGGTTGGCAGAACCAGACTAAGAGAAGTACAGATAAAACAATCCAAGGATTTAGACACATCCCATCTAATACTGACAAATTATAATAAGCATCTAATCAAATTCAGCAAATGACATGATTCAGAGCAATGTGTGAAATAAAATGCAGATTCCAAGATTAGAAAAACAATAAAATTCATCACTAGCTACTAAGTCCACACCCTTCAGTCTTTTCTAGTGAATTATACCAATTCATAAAAAACAATCAACTGCGTTTGTCAAAAATATATCAAGAGAAGCCAAAACAAAGAAACAGGGAGAAAAGCTACTGTGTACAATCATATTCAGAAAAGCAGAGACCAGAGATTGATAAGTTAAGGTATCTGATTATTGATCAATCAAACTTGGTTGCTAAAGTAGAGCATTTTGTTAAGGTTATCAGTGAAGACAACAGAGGATTGGAAGAAACTATTACATCCAGAATTTTATATATAGATAATAAATAATTTAGTGCTTGGATACTATCACCAATTGTTGGTATGACACTTGTTGTATTTGAGTAGTTCTATATTAGAATGGACAGTTCAAAGCAGTCATTTCTATAAGTACTAACCAGTCTGCAGTAAACTTAAAAATATGACAGAGGAATTTTAGAAAAAGCTATTGTTGGGTTCTCTAGGCCAATGCCAAATTTTGCTAATAAGAGGCCACAAAGGAGTACGAAGTCAGAACCTGAACCTTGTTATTTACAACTAGACACATCTCCAGCACATTTAAGAGGTAAACCTTTTCTGAAAAAAAA
>Ga0209489_101236_pt1 | contig 52182 bp, 29 predicted proteins | sample SiratrowhiteBW_FD_187527 | JGI IMG/M metagenome (GOLD analysis project Ga0209489, IMG submission 187527) | Root nodule microbial communities of legume samples collected from California, USA - Siratro white BW (SPAdes) (version 2) | ecosystem: Host-associated > Plants > Roots > Nodule | place...
TTTTTCATCAATCAAAAAAAAAAAAAATATAGGTCCTATTTTTTATTTCTTAGTTTTGATCATCAATTATAAAAAGTTATTTATTTTCCACTTAAAATATAATTTATTAAAAACAAATTTTATTATTTTAATTGTTTATATACAAAATGATTATAGAAAAGAAAAAAATGATAGTTTTTAATTGACAATAAACACATAAAATGTCTCTACTATTTTTTTTATCATTTTTTTACCACACACCAGTAAAGGAACGAGATTCTATATCCGATGTTGATGTAGAAAGTCATAACTTTTTACATGAATTTTGAACCGATGAAAAAAATACACCTATTAAATAATATTTAAAAAAAAGCAAAAAATAAAGATATAATGTGTAGAATCTTCTTCAAATGCACGTATGAAAATTTGGTAAGTAATATAAAATATTTAGGTATGATTAGTTATTAGATAAATCCATACAATAAACCTCACATTAATTAGAATGTAAAATTTTAAGATAATAAAATAAATTGGTAGAACTCTTATATATATTGTCATCCATGTAACTTTTTCTCTATTTAATATGAAACTTACAACTCTACACTCTAACTTCACCATTTATCAACATGTTATTGCAATAAACTCAAATAAAATGTTACGATGACCCAATTCTAATACACAATTATAGTTTGACATCTTAGCATTATGCTTATAAATAACTTAACCTTAACTTATAATTTTTAGGTTTTAATCAATTAAAAGTTAATATTAATTGAATAAACTATTTTTTTCCATCACTTTTGTCATTAGTCAAAAGAAGTGAATATATAGAAAAGCATACGACTTGTTTTTACAAATATCGTTATTTTAATTTTAATTAAAAACTACTTTTTTATTTTTTTTTCTATTTTTAAAAGCTCGTGGTAAATTGGATAAAAAAGACTATCATTAATTGTTCACGAACAAAAACTTATATAATAACAAAAATACGAAAAAAAAAACTTATGATTATTATTATGAAAATGTAATTATTATTATTATAATTACAATAATAATAATAATTATTATACTGTTATAATAATAACTATTATTAATATTATTATTATTATTATCATTTTTATTATTAATGTTATTCTTATTGTCAATGTTATTATCATTATTATTACTGTTATAATAATAATAATATTTTATTATTATTAACTACATATCAATTCGTCAAATTCGTTGGTAAATTAAATTTATTGTCAAATATTTTTTGCTAAAATTCATTAGTAATGATATTTTAGTGATAGATACAAATTTGTTAGTAATTTTTTATTGATAATTATAGTCTTTTTTTTTATAATGTTAATAATACTCTTGGGAGGCATCTCGCTCAAGCGATGAAGGTTATTCTCATATTATGAAAAGTGAAGTTATACTAACTAGTGGAACTCACTCAAGCAACATATGAATGTATATTGTTAAGTTTATACATGTGTTCAATTGTATCTTGATGAATATGGTGTTGTATAAATAAATATGATTTATTATGTACGTGTTGAAATATATAATTAATATATGATATGCACAATGTTACGTATATTATGAGTATGATAAATGTGAGATCATTGTTGTAACATGTGTGTGTTGGGGTATCTTCTGTAGGCGGTATCTTTTGCAGGTAGATTTTTATTTGGTCTTTGGAGCTATCACTACTCAAATCAACCAGTATTTGGACGCAGATTAAGTAGGCCTCAACCAACCTTGTTCAAATACTAGTTTGATCTTCGATAAGAACAATTATTGACCACCAAATATTTCATATACTTTTTAAATATTTATAAAATGTAAGAAATCTATGTTCAACACTGTTAAAAAATCTTAAATTAAATTTAAATATTTTAAAATTTGAAATGATAAATAAGTCATTTGTTTTACAACTATGGTGTAAATAAAAATACATTTACTTTATAATATTTCAGAGGATATGAATACAAGGCTTCTAGAAGGAAACTAATATCAACGTGATTTTGTCTTTATGATAGAATTACATTACCATAAATTATGTTTATCTGTTTTTATGACATTATCAGATTGTAATCATTTTATTTTGTTTTCTTTATTTAGCTATATCTAGAATGGTTACAGTACTTTATATATTCAGTTTTATACTTTCAATCAAAGATAGAAAAATAGAATCCTATATTCATTTTTGTTCATCTTTTTATTTTTCATAATATGGTATCAAAGCTCTAATTTGAGAACTTTGTTTGCTACATTTATCATGGCCGAAACTGTTGATCCCTTAAAAGATTTTAGTTCACCTTATCATGTTAGTTCTCAACAACATATGATTTGTTCTCTCGGTACACAACAAGAGAGACAATTTTTTTATAATCAGTCAAAGGCAAATATTGATACTAGCAGAAGAAGTTACGAAAGACGATATACTTTCAAAGTCTGCTGTCATTGTGGGAGGACAAGGCATGTGATTAATACATGCTATAGGAAACATGGTTTTCCACCTCAGTTCAAATTTTAAAAATAGAAAGCAGACTGTAATAGTAACCAGCAATCATGAAGGTTCAAGGTCAGAAGTACATTTTCAGCAAATTGGTTTTACTCCTGAGCAATATCAAACATTGTTAGCCCTTCTACAACAGTCTAAATCCAGTGACAATGCCTCTAATCAAATCTCTGTCATTCCTTCTGACACAACACACACTGGTAATAAATTTTTCTCTTTCTTTAGTTATTGGATTCTTGATAGTGGTGTTACTGATCATATTTGTTCATCCTTGACTCATATCACTTCATATCATCAAATTAATCATATCTTTGTCAAACTACCAAATGGAAATCAAGTAATTGCAAATTATTCTAAAAGTGTTTTCATCAATCAAAATCATGTCCTAGATAATGTTTTGTATATTCCTAACTTCACTTTTAATCTTCTTTTAGTAGCAAAGTTAATTGATAATTTATCTTGTGTGATTATGTTTATTCAATGGTTGTCACATTAAGGACAAAAACTACTTGAGAGTTATTGGATCAGCTGAGATGCAATATAGACTTTATATACTCAGGGTCCCTTCTTATCAAAACCTTCAAATCAAACCTGTCAAATCTCCACATATCACCAATACTGTCAATTTTAGTGCTAGTGATCTCAAAACCCTTTGGCATTTTCGGTTAGAGCATGTTTCAAACAAATCTATTGATGTTATCAAAAATAAATTTCCTTTTGTTAAATATAAAAAATCTTTTATTTGTGATATTTGTCATTTTGCAAAGCAGAAAAGACTTCCCTTTCCTCTTAGTGCATCTAAATCCAAAAAATGTTTTAATTTGATTCATGTTGATGTGTGGGGACCTCATTATCATCAATTCATGGTCATAAATATTTCTTGACCATAGTTGATGATTATTCAAGGTACACATGGGTTTTTTCTTTAAAACAAAAATCTGAAGTTGTTAAGATTTTGAAAAATTTTGTTATTTTTTATTTAGACACAATTTGAGACAGCAATTAAATTAATAAGAAGTGATAATGAGACTGAATTTCTCATGACTAATTTTTTTTATCAACAAAGGAATAATACATCAAACTTCATGCGTCAATACTCTACAACAAAATAGTGTACTTAAAAGGAAAAATGGTCATTTATTAAATGTAGCAAGAGCTCTCATGATACAATCTCATTTATCCAAAATATATTGGTTATATTATGTGATACATGTTGTGCATATTATAAACATGCTTCCCACACCTGTTTTAAATGATTTTTCTCCTCATGAAATGCTTTACAAAACTTCACCAAATTTTAATCAATTGAAGGTGTTTGGATCTTTATGTTATGCTAGCACTTTGTCAACAAATAGAAGTAAATTTGATCCAAGGGCATCAAAATGTGTTTTAATTGGTTTTAAAAAGGGGATAAAAGGATATATTTTGTTGAATATTCAATCAAGAGAAATTTTTGTGTCTAGGGATGTTGTCTTCTGTGAACATGTTTTTCCATATCAAAGGGTTAAAGATACTAGCAATGAAATTGAAAGTCCAGACATTCATGATCAAAATCAAAATCTGTTTACAGAAGATCAACCTATTTTGAATTAGCCATCACAAGTCATTTTTATACCCTATGATAATATTGAAAATAATGTTAATGATGACCATGAATCAGACATTCAGATCCCTGAAGAAGTTTGTTCCCATAGAGACCAAAACCTTGATGAGAATCATGAAACAACACAGTCCATTTGAATGAGTACCAGACCAAAAAGACTACCTGAGTATCTAAATAATTATCATTGTAATCTCAATGTTTCCAATACATCTTCTAGATTTAAATATCCTTTAAATTTTATTTTGTTTTATGATAAATTATCACTATCTTATAAACCTTTTGTTCTGTCTATTTCTTCACATGTTGAGCCAAACACTTATTCTGAAGTTGTGAAATATGATTGTTAGAGGAAGGCTATATAGTGTGAGATATCTACTGTGGAGTCAAATCAAACATGGGAGATTGTTCTTCTTCCCAAGAATAAAATTGTCGTAGGTTGCAAATGGGTATTCAAAATAAAGTATAATGCTTATGGCACTGTTGAAAGATATAAAGCAAGATTAGTGGCGAAGGGATACACACAAACAGCGGGCATTGAATACCTTGAAACTTTTTCTCCAGTAGCAAAGATGACCACTATAAGGTTGCTTCTTTCTTTAGCCTTTATATATAACTGTGAGTTAAAACAGTTAGACATAAATAATGCCTTCTTACATGGAGAGTTGAAAGAAGATGTATACATGAATTGACTTCTATTCAACCAGGACAAGTTTGTAAATTAAAAAAGGCTTTATATGGCCTTAAGCAAGCTGACAGGGAGAGGTTTACTAAATTGTCATCATTTTTTATTTCTGTGGGATATACTCAATCTAGGAATGATTATTCCTTATTTATTAATTCTTCTAATGGATTTTTTACAACATTATTGGTGTATGTGGATGATATAATTTTGGCAAGAAATGATAAAGAAGAGATTGACCGAGTCAAAGAAGCTTTGAATAAGACATTCAAGATCAAGGATCTTGGTGATTTAAGATATCTTCTTGGTTTTGAAGTAGCAAGAAGTAAGAAGGGATAATGATGAATCAAAGGAAATGTGCATTGGAATTGTTAACAGATGCAGGTCTTTTAGCCTGCAAACCTGCAGTCACTCCTATGGATAATCTTGTTAAATTGTCTTTTACTGGAAGTGTGCCTTTTACTGATGTTCATGCCTATAGAAGGTTGATTGGAAGACTTATGTATCTCACTAATACCCGACTTGACATCACATCTTCTGTTCAACAACTTTCTTAATTTCTTGATAAGCCTACAATTGCTCACTATAATGCAGCAATTAGAATTCTCAACTATATTAAAGGAGCTTCAAGTCTTGGTTTATTTTTCTCTTCCAATAGTTCTGCCCATCTCAAAGCTTTGTGTGATAGTGATTGGGATACCTTAGTGATTCGAGACAATCAGTGACTGGTTTTAGTGTGTATCTTGGAAATTCTCTTATATCCTGAAAATTAAAGAAGCAAGGAACAATATCAAAGAGTTCCTGTGAAGCTAAATACAGGGTAATGACCACTATTACCTGTGAAATTCAATGGCTAGTCTATCTTCTTCAAGATTTGAAAGTTCCTTTTGAGCAACCATCTCTTTTATATTGTGACAATGATTCAGCAAGATATATTGCAGCAAATCTAGTATTTCATGAGCGTACCAAACATATAGAAATAGACTGTCACATTGTTAGAGAAAACATTGTTAGAGAAAAATTGAAGAAGGGTCTCATCCATTTGCTTCCTATTTCCACTACAGAGCAACTAGCACACATTTATACCAAAGCCTTAGGTCCTCAGTCTTTCAAGAATATTTGTTCCAAGATGTGTCCCATCAATATTTTCTCTCCAACTTGCCGGAGGGTTTAAGAGGATATTGATACAAGACTTCTAGAAAGAAACTAATGTCAATTATGTGATTTTGTCTTCATGATATAATCAAATTACTATCAATTTTGTTTATTTGTTTTTATGATATTATCAGATTGTAATCATTTTGTTTTGTTTACTTTATTTAGCTATATATAGAATGGGTACATGTATATATTCAGTTCTATACTTTTGATCAAAGATAAAAAAATAGAGAGAATATTTTCATTCTCATATCCTATGTTCATTCTTCTTCATCTCTTTATTTTTCATAATATATATATATATATATATATATATATATATATATATATTACATTTATTATTCTAACTATTTATAATTTACGATTACTTTAATGTGAACTATTTAAATCAAATATTACTTAAAAAATATTTTAATCACTATCAGATAATTTATATTTCATTAGTCCGAAGATGAGTTGGTGTAGTAGATACTTAATTATTAAGTTCTCTTATAGCTCTATTTTTTAAGTTAGGCATCTAATATTTTCTAATCATAGAAAAATATATTAGTTGTAATAAATACTGAACATATATAGAGACGTTATGTCCAAATAATTTAATCAATTTTTATTAAGGATTCTAAATTATGTTATTTGATACTATATGTTGTAAATATATTCAAATTAATATGATATAGAATTCAATGTCAAATTAAAACATTTCAATTTACAATAAAATTATACGTTTTAAAGAAAAGACTGTGCAACAAACGGATTAAATAATGTTCTTTATACTTATTTGAAAATTCATATAAATAAATATTTTATTTATTTATGTCAATCATTCAAAATATATTTGTATTATATAGTGAAATTGATTATGCATATAGAACATTTATAATTGTGTTAGTATATTCTTGCCGTTTTGAATAATTTTACAATTTTAATATAAATACAAAGTTTGTTGGACTTATGTATAAATCATTACCTCATAAATTGATTTTACGACGGTAAAAAAGTTTAAACTCTGATAATTATACTAAAATTGAATAATTTGTTGAAATATGTTGATATTCCGACAATAAAGATAACTCATTTCATAGTCTGAAATAACTGACTATTTTAGATGTGCATGAACATCATTTCTTTGACATGTATAGTAGTTATGTCAACTATTATAAATAAGAATATGTAATTTATAGAATAACACGTTCGCTTTTTCTATTCTCTCACTTCAACATTCTGAAAGTATTGAATAGCATGAGTGGTCCATGCAATATTTTCCTTAAAAAAAGTAGGACGCAGATGAAGCGCAACTAAAAATTTGTCGCATCTTTGCAGCTATGAAATCATCAGTAGACCCATGGCTCCCTGTTGGGTCAAGCTCACAACGTTCATATGCTCCTCAGAACTTCAATGTCACTTCTTAACAGTGCAATCTAATGGCTGCAACCCTCTAACAAAAATTCTTTCCACACGTTATTTGTTTTCACGGTAGACTAATTATTATATAAACTTCTAAAAATAAATTAATCTTAATTTATGAATAAATCATTTCCTTACTTTATAAATTCTAATTAAGAAATTTGTCCAGAACAAACTTTAAGAACTCATTAAATTTGTATACTCTACAATTATTTTATATTTAATACATCGTATATCAATCATGTTTTGTTCAACAAACAAGATTACGAATTTTAGATTGAAATCTCACATACTGTCTCTTTTCTGTGTTATTTTTTGTTTCAAAGAGTCTCAGTTGCCTTAATTCTTAGGTGTAGGATTTCCTGTTAAACAATTTCATTTAATATTAACTAGTTTTAATATTAAATTTGCTTCTAGATTCTATATAATTTTATCCGTGGGCAACTTTAGTTAATGCAGATTGGTTTTAAGATGCATGATTTTCTTTCTCCCAATAAAAAAATAGGTGTTGCTAAAAGAATGTTTTAGTTTTTTAATTTTAAATAAAAACATTCTCTGTGCCAATTGTTATGTTCTTTTCATGAGATGTTATTTTAATTGTTACAGATATTCCATGAATATCTCTCCATATTAAAGTGATCATCTAAGACATATTTTCATTAATTGGTTATTCGTGTTTACTCGTTTGGCTGTTTTACTCATTCACACAGAACAAATTTATAGTCACAATGCTATTCATTTAACTAGAAACTTTCACTAGCATCGCACTTTCATGTAGCTTCACATATCTTTACATGTTCAAATCACATCAAGCAAAATCTTTCCTCAAAACAGTATCTGTAAAGTTATAATTTGCCGTGTGCTTGTATAAGATCATGTGCATGTAGTATATGTTACGTATATGTAAATTAATTTATAACTTTACGAATCGTCATCCCTCAACATGATGGTAAACAAAAAGTGCAACTGGCACCAGGAATTTTGATGAGCAAGTGGAATGAATGAATAACCATAGCAATTTCGCTTGCCCCACAAGCGCATATATTAATTTCAGAGAAGGAAAATAGAGATTCAGAAATGAATCTACTTTAAGAGCATCGTCAGTTATATTGTTTAACTTCCTTCTGATTGTCCCAGACGAGTGATCTATGCATAGATACGAAAACAAGATGACATGTGATGAATTCTGAACATAGATGCATGATATTAGAGGTAGCAATTACGAAGATCACAGGCATATGTGCTAATAACAGAGATGATGTCACGCAGGACAAAGAGGAGAAATAATAGATGGCAGAAATTAATAAATAAGGATGGTGGCAGGAAAATGCATGTTGCAGATGGTAGTGATGAGATGTAGTAGAGAGGCAAATATCTGCAACTTGTCTCGTCTCTACGGAGTTCCATATTGGAACAATTATTACAATGATGGTAGGTTTCAATGTTTAGACACGGCATCTCCGTGTCTACGATGATCCGTTTGCAAATTTGAAGCACTGTTCACTGTCTCTCTCTTCTCATCTCTTCTCTTCCCTTCTCTGCTATGCGGGGTCACTGTGTTCTGTGGCAGGGTGGCTGGTACCACCTTTGTGACAAATAGGCAGCAGTAATTGCTAGTGAAGCATGGGAGTGCGTTTCATTTAAGTAAATTGCGGGCTACAATTTTTTTGTTTTATTACATTTACTTTCCTCCAAATGCGTCCATATTTTTGGTATCATACATCAATTTTCACATTTACCACCCTCAACAACCCTCCCTTCCTCTCTCTCTCAATTTCAGATGACGCCAAACCCCTCTCAATTTAATCGCCATGATAAGACCAAATGTCACTCTTTTCTGTGACTTGCTCTTGAATTGTGTGATCATGTGTTGATTAATAAAGCACATCATTTTTTAGGATGCAAATGCAATCACAAAACCTTCGCCAGGTTCTTTGGAAGTTTCAAAATTTGCTTCGGATTCTAATACAAGTGGCATGCGTAAATGCGCGAGTTTATTAGAAAAACTGGTTGGAAAATTTCCAGTTTAAAGTTATTTGAAGAAGGATCAGGAATTAATGATTTTATAGCTGACAGAAAGTTCGGGGAAACTGATTATTGTAACTGGATTATGTCATGGAGTTGTTCTTACGTATACGTGTTGTCCTGTATACATTGACATGGAAATTTTTCGACTCAATGCAAAGGTTTCCTGGTATACAAGGTAACAATTACAATATCATTTATCACAAACAAAAGTTTTTTATATCACTAAAGAATTTAATAAATGCGAAACACAAATGGTGCTTCAACAGCGTACATTTCATCTATCACATATATAATGCTCCTATGATCACATGATAACCTCAGCTAATAACACACCTGAATTGTTACATATATCCATAGTGTTAAACGATTTGCATAATCAAACAAATAAACTACGGTTTTGCTGTTTTTCAAAAAAAAAAAACTAGGGTTGTTAGAGAAAAAAAAAACATTTGAACTAACAAAATCAAACTATATATAAAACTAAACTGATTTTGTCAAAAAAAGAAAACCATCTGAAGTGTTTTGTTAAACCTAAACTGAATTGTTTTAAGAACTAAAATAAACCAAACCACAGAAACTGAATTAGTTTTATAGAGAGGTGAATAAAAATTTCTACCTAGAATATATGACGTAAAAGCATACCATTTAACTATAAAAATATTTATTTAAGTTCAAAACAAGTCAGTTTAAATTTGAGAAAACAGTTTGCCAAATAAAAAGCACTCCGATTCTAACAAGCTATTTTCTAGATAAGTTCAAACCAACATTTTTAATTCGATTTAGTTCTTACACAGTTTAGTTTATTCAAGTTTTTAAACACCCCTAAAATTAACTGTTAAGACATACTGAGTATAAAATTCTATTATGAATAGTACATTCATTACTTCCCAGAAAATTTGATTTTATAAGGATATAACTATTAAATCAAATATGGCATAACATAGTTGGTAAGCAGCAGCTATTGTGAAGCCACATTGACATTTAATCGTGTTATTTTGTTTCATTTCCATGCTTAGAAATTTGGTAGGCTTACGCGGATCTAGATAAGTCACTATGCATCTTTGTACATACCCACTTAAATTCAAGCATATAACTATCTCGATCATTAATGGGCCTGCAACACAACATAAATGGGAAAGTGGGACAAAATTTGAAAACATATACATTTTAAAGGAAAAGAAGTTAATAGGCCGGGTCCTTTCTAAGAAAACTTCATTCATTTCCCAATCTGAGAGCACATTGATGACCACCCACGAAATGTATGAGCAAAACATTACTGCTTTTTCACCTAAACCTCTCATGTTTCTCTCTCTTTCTTTCTTTCTCTCCGGTATTTGTTCATAGTGGGGTGATGAAAATCAAATCAATTGTGGGGTTCTTGGAAACCGTGCATTCATAATGGGATGGATGTTTGAGGCCTAAATGAGTCCCACAAGTTTGATTCTCTGTTAGATTTCCATACCCCATCCTAGATGCCATGTCTCCATCCCCTTCCCTTTGACTATTGGAGCCTATATTCGGTGCAACCCTCCTTCCCATGTTTATTAATTTCCCGACACATGATTGTCGGGAGATATTAATGTAATACTCATACAAAACCATTTTCATCACATATTAACCACTTCTCCTTCTGTGTAAACGCAACTACCCAATACTCAAAACTCAAAATAATCAATACTACAACTTTATTTCACGTCTACGTTTTATCAAGTTCCCAACCATGTATTACTCATTTATTTTAAACATCTGTACTTAGATACTACAGTACCATGTATCAGAAAATATAATACTACTGCTGCTTAAGAACTAATGTTAATATACACGGTATACAAATAAGTCCTTTTAGATATATATCCAGAATTTTGAATATTATAAAACGCATATAAAAAACATAGGTTAGTATATATGTTACGTTGAAGACAACAGTTTATGCAAATTGATAAATCCTAGGAATATAAATCTGCGAGGATCAAATCACCTACATGCAATTCGCTATATGAATTTGTGGAAAAAGCAGATGTCCTTATTTCGAAAGCCATAGCATTACAATTACGTACACAATTGTACTTATGAACTTTAATTCTAAACCTAGCATGCATGAATGTGAGTTTTAGGGGAAAGAACCGTTAAGAGGTTAAGAGGATCATCTTTGGTCCTTATAAACAAATAATGACAGAGTAATTTTTCTTTCTAGCAACAGTAACAATGAACATTGGACATGCTTATTTATGGCTGATCAGGAGTGGTGCAACTATCAACAGCAGTTACAAAAAAAAAATGTAGTCAGAAGAATTCACATTATAAAAGTGCACTAGAACACCCTAGAAGTAGAAGCACAGAAAAAAATATGCATGCGTGTGTTTTATATTGTCCATTAGTAGCTACATAAATCAATAATCTCTCTGCCCTTTCTTCAAAAAGAAAAAGGGGCCTGCCATTTTCACGTGCCACCCACTTAATAGAATAACTTTTATATCGTAATTGTTCTTCATAGTTTACGAAAGATGAGACAAAGTGGGTGGACCTCGCCACTTTTTCCTAATCAGTACATGTTTCTTACATCAAAACTAACAGGTAGTGATAGACGTAAATGTGTGGCCCAAAGTTTTATACAGCTTCCATCTCAGTTATTTTGAGACTAAATGAAATCAAAATCTTATATTTGGTTAGAATAAAACAGTAAAGTGTTAGTTGGACTACATATTTTTACTTTTTTATTACTCTTAATAAAACGGTGTAAAACTGGATTGATTAAGTTTTTATTATGTGAAAATGTGTAACTCTAGTTTGAATGCAATTGATGGCAAGCATGGCTTTCAAATAAAACAACAAAAAAATTGTATAATAACTTTCTCTTTTTGTGATAGCGACTAGTGAAATAACTGACGCTTTGCTTGTTTAGATTAGCCATGGAATGTTTCAAACCTAAGGGGACTTTCACTGTTTCCATCCTTTTCCCTTGTTTCCTGAATACCCTTCTTAGAACTTTCTCTTTTCTATCGAGTTAACAACTTTGGATCTAATTGGCAATTAGGCATATCAGTGAATAAAGTATATTTCTCAGAAAGATATGGATGTTTTTGTAATACTCATGCAAAAAGAAATATTGTAATAGCCTATGGAGGTATGCTACGATGATTTCTAGAAAATATAATCAAATGGAAGGTCTTTACATACTCTTCACAAGAGATAATTACACTCATAAAAAGGAACTGATTCTGCCATGTAAAAATTGTTTCATATAGCGTAAATTTTACAACAAAAATGCAACTTTCACTTTCAATTCTGAAGAGGACAAATGCCTAGACAGTGTGGGTCCTTTAACGTTTTTCTTTTGTCGGATGTACGTAGGTCGTATAAATTGTATACGTTTGGAGACAGCAATGGTTTTTAATAGAAAGACATCCTTCTTGCAAACTAACAAATTTCAGACTTTGGACCTCACTTTTATTTATTTATTAGTTGTCTCAAAGATATGGAGAAATAGGATTTGCCTTTCTCAAATTCATATCAAATCACATTTAGCACTCCTAGTTTTGAAATAGATTCTCTTAATAAATTGGTACTCTCACTTTATCTAACTTATAAAAATACATTCACATATTTTATATCTTTAATAAATTAATACTGATTTTCTTTATTTTATTTTATTTTTAAAATATCATATTAACTAAAAAATAAATAAAAGAATTATAAAATAAATAAATAAAAGTTTAATAAATATAAAAATTATAAATAAATAAAGAAGATCAATGTCACATAATATATTAAAAACATAAAAAAATATGAATGTTATTTACTAAAAATATGAGAAACGAATATGTCTAATTAAAAATAATATAGAATATAATTGTCATCTTATTAAAAATAATACATATATTTAAAACTAAAAAAATGTGAAAATATCATTTAATAAAAGAGATTAATAATCTTTCTAAATATAACGTCAATCACCATTGAAAAGCAAATACTATTTCACTTTTAACATTTCATGAACAATCTTGATTGAAGTCAGTAAGTTTTCTTAACCCATTTCCGTTGACCAATTATTTGAGTTTACGGAATTAATATCTGTTGAAAGGGAAGAAAATGAATACCACATGGATCTTAAGATTGCTTATATAGACTACACAACAAAATGTGTTATACTTATACAAGTTGCTCACAATAAAAAAAATATATGTTTATGAATTATATTTTCATATATCTTCTTACAATCAGATATTATTATTATAAATATACTAATTAAATAAGGAAACAAAGTAAAATATTTAAAAAATAAATCCTAAAAAAGTATATAAGATGCTCTAAAAACAAATAATATTGAAAAAAATTAATATTTTTGTGAGAGTGTAAAAAGAAATAATCATTTTCACTATAACCGTCAAAAACGAGTTTAAATTTGTAAGTCAATTTAATCCACCGTAAATTTGGGTGAAATTAAGTTGAAAATGAAAACCCACCTAAAAAATCACTTAACTACAAAGATAATATTAAATTAAATCTCTTGGAATTAATAAATAAAAATAATATTAAAATATGAAAATATTAAAATGAGGAAGTTTGAATAATATATTAATGCATCATTTATATATTATATATAATTTTTATTTTAAAAATAACTATTTTAAAATTTGAAGAAATGGATTTATTTTCCTATTAATATTTTTAAATTACATATTAGATAAGTCTAACAAACTCACTCAAATAAGATAGGTAACCGAAACTTAACAACTATTTTTTCAAGTAACTATTTTTACAGCTTTTTATTGGTCCAAACGTTTAATTGGATCAAATAAGAGAAAAACAACCTGAACAACTATTATTTTCGTATAACAATTTGTATTATTTTCATTTTTATTAAAGGAACAATATAATTATGTTGCTATTATATAATATTTTCTACAAAAGTTTACCTTTTAAGTTGTTTCCTTTTTTATCTTTCTTTTTTTTTTCTTAATTTTTTTTTATCGACAACAAAAAATATATTAATAAAAAACACAAAAGAGATGATTTAACCCTTTAAAAAAAATACGAATACAAACCCATATCTTAATAATAAGACCAAGGAATAACAAAGTTTCCAAAATCTTATCAAACATATACATATATTCAACGATAAGTCCCCTTCTGTATTCTTCCATAATAAAAACCTACTAGGCTAAGCTATTTCTATTTCAGCACCTTAGATCAAAAGTAGACTGCATATACAAAATTAGACAGCAGTATCATAAGTTATAATTATGTTACTCTGCATAAAATCTGCAAAAGTCTTCCATATAGTTGTTCTTGTATATGTCCACTCACGATAGATTCATCTTTTTCTGTCTATTTCAGTTGACTTTTAAAGTTGTTCAAGTACTACGGTTATAATTTTCTTTTAGCTCCTTCATCTTGTGAGTGATTTTAATAATCTAGTTATAATTTCACCATAATCATAATTCCAACTAAAGTCTTGAATGTTCTATTATGGTTCCATCATATTTTTAATACTAGTTGGACTTTGTTATTCTGCCTTTGAATTTTTCCCCTTTAATCGTCATTTATTTTCTAACCTAAAAAAAAGACCAGCATACCCTTGTGAGATATCATATATTTCTTTCTAATTAATTTAAACCTTCCCACAAGAATGACCTTCTTCATGTAACATGTTGATGACTCATGATATGGTCTATCTCAAAAAAAATTACTATTTCTTATGTATTAAAACTTTGCTCTCACACTTCAAATTAGGATATAGTTAGTTATATAATGATGGTTATGGGACACGTCTCAGTTGCTGCTATGTATGTAGCGATTTGGGATATGTGGGTTGCTGTAAATGTATTTTTTTGTCTCGCTGAAATTTTGGTAGCTTTTGATCCTTTGTATGTTTGCCAATCTGATACCGTAAGATTTGCCTTCCTTGTTTTTCGTCGTATTGGCAAGAAATCATGTTTTTTTTTTTTTTTTAAATAGGTTGGAATAATCTCATTATCTTCATTTTTATATATTTTTTGTTGTTGAAAAAAAAACTCAAATTAGGATAATAACTTTGAAAAATCAACGTTAGTGAGATACCAATCCGAATATGAAAATTTTGTTTTCTTCCCTTTTCTAATTATCTAAACCCAAGTTTTAACTTAAATTAGGATAAATATTTCTTCTACATCAAAACTTAAACTCCTAAACATAACATTATTTACATTAGTCTATATTCTAGATAGAGTTACATTTCCTGCTGCACCCTATAAGCTGAAAGCGTAATAAATCATTCTTTGCTAAATAGTCTTGTGTTAATTACAATTCAATCCATATATCAATCATTTTCTATATTAAATTTGTCACTCTACAAGTGAAAAGTAAATAATTAACTGATTTTATTTTTTTTTTTACAAATGATACAAATATTATCTTAAAGACTTATTCATTTCTTACACAAACCACATTGCTATCTTATTCTATAAAACTTTTGAGATCAACATTTGGACTCTTGGTAGAGTTTTCACTTTCCAAAAAATATCAATCATAATCTCATCCTTCCCTCTTCATTCTTGGTATTTCATATGGAATGGTTTTTTATCTCATACAAACGAAATTTTAATGATAATGCATACATATCTACTTATGTGCGAGCGAGGGACTATTAGTGATATTTGGCCTTTTCATAATATTTTATGTTTGTTACTATTACATAATGATTATTAATGATAATTTTATTTGTTATTATAAAACTTATTTTTAGTAATATTTAAAATTATTATCATAAGCATAACCGTGGTAGTGACAAGAGTACTAATATCAATTTAATTATTATTACAAAGATATTAATAATGATATGTTTATAATTTATAATGATAAATATTTATGTCACTAAAACTAGTTTTTTAGTGATATATATATATATATATATATATATATATATATATATATTTTTTATTTATTTATTTATTTATTGTATTTGCTTAGAAATCTTATAAATTATTAATAAATTTTATCTATGACTTAATATATAGATAGGACATAAAATATTATTGAATTTTCCAATTTAATATTCACTTAAACATTAATATCTTATTAATATTTCTCATATTACTAGTTATACGAAGTTATTTATAAATAATGGTATTTATCAATCATACTAATATAACTGCAGTCATTAGTTCTTAACATCATAATATCTTTCAATTTCCACCACATTATAAAATAAGTAATAACATAACCAATATTTAATTAACTTAAATTTGAAATGAATAATACAAGTACACTGAAAACTTTTAGACAGACATCTCATCTTACCACAAGAAAAAAGCTATATAGAGATCAATTTTTAGCTACAAAATGAAATAATTACTAATTGTGACCAAAATAGTCACCAAATTAAATTAAAGTTTCTAAATAACTACAAAATAGAAATAATGATTGAATTTAATGACCAATTAGGTTAAGATAATTGGTATCTAACACTAGCTACCAATGTTTTAGTAACCTATGTTATTAGAATCTAAATTAGTATCTAATTAAGTTAGAGACTAATTTAAAATCTAATAGTATTGGTCACTAAAACCTTGGTAACTAATAGTAGATACATTTTATCTTGACTTAATTGGTCACTACATTTCATCATTACTTCTATTTTGTAGTTATTTAGCAACCAAAATCTAATTTGATAACTATTTTGGTCACAACTAGCAACAATTTTATTTGGTAGCTAAAAATTAATCTCTAAATAGCTATTTTCTTGTAATGTATAATTTTCTTTTCTTTTTTTTTTGTTTTATCATAGTATATTTTTATTAACGAATTATAATTTTCTAAGTAAATTTAATTAAGAAAATTATTCTTAAAACTTATATTGAGATATGATGGGAAAAATAATTTAGAAATTAGTTATTTACTTTTTAGGTGAGATTCACTAAGGGAATTCATATACAGAATTAGTAAAATGTATAAAATTCTAAAGACAACCATAAAGTAATTGATTTAACTTTTTCATTCAATCTTAAACATAAAAACAAATATATTTTTCACTTAAACTTGTACCAACTCAAACAAGTTATGGTTATCCACCACTAAAAAAAACATGTCAATCCACCACTAAAAAAATTTAACTCAATCCACTTTTGAGAAAAAAATACTTATAAAAAAGTCTTAAACTTTTAAATTCAATTATATGCCTTCTACCAAGTTTTAAATGCAATTTTACACTATTTTACTCACATCACTCCTTCAAATAGTCAACAATATCAATTTGACTAATCAGAACTTAAAATTGTATTTAAGACTATTCATTATACAAGTAATTCCGAAACAAACACTCAAACGCATCAATTTAGATTCTCAAAAATCTGTAATTATCAATACTACATGAAAAACTCACCTTCATTCCTGACTAATAGTTGTTCACCAAGCAAAAAGCAATTATAGGATAGAAAGAGATTTAAAAATGTATCAAAAACCTTTAAAAACTCAAGGAAACGTCACCCAATCAATCAATATTAATAAAAAGTGGAATCACTTGAAAAAATTACCTTTTCAACTAGTGAAACCTCTAGAACCTTAAAACATTAACTAGAAGATTTTTTTTTAAAAAAAAAAAACTTAGAATACAAAATGACTTACTCAAAAATAAATGTTGATCGATTAAAATTATTCTTTACTTCATCACAGTCTCACCGATAAAATATATTCAAATAAAAGATCAAAATTTACTTAAAAAAACTAAAAGAAGAGAAAGAAATAAAATAAAAACATAAAAAAAATATTTGAAAAAAAGCTAAAACACATAAAAACTATATCTGTCAAAAGTAAAATGGAATAGACTTAATAAAATATTCCAATCTTTCTTATAAATAACATATTGATATATAATTTGAAAAGTAAAGTACTCTTTTTTTCTTTTAAGTATTTGAAGTTTTCTTTTATCTCTCTCAAAAAAAAAATTATCTATTTTTTATTTTTTATTTTTATTTTTAAATTTCATCACTTTTTATTTTATTTTATTTTATTTTTCATTTCATTCCCACCCTTATTCCAAACAAACATTAAATGTGATACATCTTAAAGTTAGAGAAACAAAAAAAAAATGTGCAACTTTTTTTACAAAGTATATTAATTATATTTTAATTTAAACAATTTATACAGATAATAATTAACAATAATAATAAAATAATAAATTTAATAACTAAAGCAATTCTACGAAATGTGCAAATATATCCCAATATTATAAATTATAATAGATATCTTATTTTCACAATTAGAAATCTCAAAATTCTCTTTCTTCTTTTGAATGTACATTTTCTCGAAAAAAAATAATGTATAATTATCAATAATCTCAAATTGTTGTCTTTATAATTTTATTTTTTGTAGCTTTCAAACTACCCTCTTTTATCTTTAACTCTAAACAACTTTATCTTTTTCTATAAACAAAATTTCAATAGATTTTTTTTTCTTTAAATAACGTTAAGTTATCTATTTGTAATTTTAAAACTAATTTATATATTTACAATTATTTATTAATTATAGCATAATTTTCATAATAAAAAAAGTTTATTTACTGTACATATTAATTATATAAAAATATTTTTTTATTACATACAGTCAACAGCCAAAATACCTAGTTTTTATCTCCTGACAGATAAACCAAAATACTAGTTAAATAAAAAAAAACTTGAAAATATCCCCTCTTGATGTTTAAGTATTTTTTTTTTTCATGAGGAGATCATTCTCTCTTAGATTGATAAAGCAAAATTATAAGTATTTTTTTCCAAGTATCAAATCCAATTTTCATTAATTATCATCTCTATGTGTTTTGTTGGAAATGAAAATGGAAGATAAAAAAATTGGGAAGGAAATTAGAAATAGAAATGAAAAAAAAATAGAGAAACCGTGTCCGAGAACCATAAACTCCGTCCATCTATCTTTCTCTACGAGTCTTGTAGTATTATCCAACAAAGAACTTATAAAATTTAGGAATTAAAAATAATATACACATAACATATTTAAATGTATATACGTTGATCTAAAAACATATAATTATTTATGTCAAATTAATAGTCCCTTACAGAACTAGTTCCTAAAGTACAATTTTACATGATCATATATCAAATATAATCATAATTTTGAGATTAAACCAAAAATAAGGTTAAATTGTCAAAACAAAAATAATAATACACGTATATCAAACTATATATCAAATCATTTAAGAGTTTAATTATTCATCAAATATAGATAAATACATAAATTTATATAATAAAATATATTCAACAACCTCTTTCAAAAGACTCATATTAAATACTTTTAATAAATACTGATATTATTTATTTTAACTTACTTAGGTTTAAATCATTAACTTAATAGGTTAAGGCAAGTTTAAACATTCTTAATATACAATAAACTCTTCTTGATTTTCTTCCCACCTCATAAGGTCTTTATATCTTTATTAAACATAAATGCATGTACTAATAAATTTTGATAATAATATTGTGCTTTTAATAATAAGCACAATATAATAAATTTTTTTCTCTGCAGTGGTTATAGGTTTTATGTATACTAAAATTTTTTTTGGATATTAAATCTGTTCAAAACTCATAATATCTTTAAACTCTCACATGAGTTTCTTACACGGTACTTATAAGATTAAAAAGATTAATTTATTAAAAATGATTTGTTAAGCCGATTTTCACAATAGTTTGTATTACATATCTTTTCTTATAAATCGAAATGTTGTACTTTCAGTACATTTAATGATGATTTGGGTTATGAAGAAAATATTTATCTATGTCACTCTAGACTTAGTCACCCTTTCAAACAAAATTTTTGATCATATTTGCAAAAATTATACTAATTACATTAAGATACATTTTGGTAAACGAAAAGTTTGTGATTCTTGTTATATTACCGAACAATGTAGGTTGTCTTTTTTTTTTAAGTATTACTTCTACTAATAATGTTTTTTTATGTCTAATAATTTTTTTTTCTGTCATATTCATGTTAATACATAAGAGCCATTTAATTTAACTTTTATTCATAGTCATAAATTCTTTTTTAAATTGTTGATAATCATATAGGTATACCAGCATATATCTTATGAAAAACAATAGTGAAACTAGAAATCTTTTGTCTCACTTTGTTGTTTTTATCAAAAAATCAGTTTAACAAACATATTAGGATTATGAGAGTTGATAACAAACATGAATTTAAATGGAAAAAGTTATATAATAAGCTTGGTATCATGCATCATCAAAACACCTACATAGAAACACCTTAGTAAAATTATATAGCAGAGAGAAAGCGTCAACATGTCTTAAACATAACTCGGTACATCATGTATCAATTTAGTCTTCTGAAAAAATTTTGGTCATATGTTATGTTACATGCAATTTACTTAATTAGTAAATTGTCTTCTCCTGTTACAGGAAACAAAATTTCATTTGAATTGTTAAACAATCATGTTCATAATTTACTTAACCTAAAGGTTTTCATACGTCTTTGTTTTTCTTATATTATTAAGAGTAAAAGATAAGCTTGATCCATAAGCAAAAAAATGTGTTTTTTTTTTTTGAATTTAAACCTAGAACCAAATGTTATGTTATATTGACATGAATACTAGAGAGATTTTCATCTTACGAAATGTCATCTTTCATGAGCATATAGTCATTAAAACCAATAGGCCTATTAAAAAAAAATACTACTTATACTCATGTAGAACATTTTAATTTTCTCTACGAACCTGTGCATAATTCATGTAGTGAAACCATTCATAATGACCATGTTGATAATATATAGTGAAATAATTGAAATTGAAAGTTTAAGAAGATCTACAAGACTTCCAAAGACTCTATCCTTTGAAGATGATTATCATCATCAACTTGCTTCTTCAACACAAAAAGGTTGATGTTCATTAAGGTAAAGAGGTTTGTTATTCTATTAATTTTGTTTTGTCTTATAAAAATTTGTCTACTAAACACTTGTAGTATATTCTTGTTATATCTTCTCATATTCAACCTCATACAATATAAGGAGATTATTGATTCTCGTAAATAATGGATCAAGATTATTAAATCCAAAATTAAAGCCCTTGAAAGAAACATAAGTCAATAAATTATCAATAGAAAAAATTCCCATTGGCCAATTTACAAAATAAAGTATAAGACAAATACATATATAGAATGCTACAAGATACGCATAGTTGTCAAAGATTACAACTAGATTGAAAGAGTAGACTATCTAGATACATATTATCCTATTGCAAAACTCACCACAGTATGTCTTCTCATTGCTCTTAAAACAAATAAAAATTGATATATTGGACAATTATATGTTGATAATACATGACAATTTAATTAAAGAAGTTTATATGATTTTATTTCAAGGAATTAATCCTCCACAGTCCAATCAAGTGTGTTGGTTAACAAATTTTATATATGGCTTGAAACAAGCTAGTAGAGAATAGTTTGCAAAGTTTATTCAATTTCTTAAAACTATTGATTTTGTTTAATATAAGTTTGACTATTCTTTGTTTGTTAAGAAACATGTTTGGTATAATTTTTTTATATTGAGACTATTTATTCATATTTTATAGAATTTTAAAAAATTCAATATTTTTTTTCTAGAAAATTTATAAAAAATATTACAAAATACGAAATTGTTTATAGTGATATGACAATTATTTAAGGAATGAGGCTTTTACTGCCGGTGTGCTTATGATGCTCTTGGCATGTAAAACATGTTTTCCTGCGAAAAAACTCTACCAATTACGATATTTTTTTTTATAAGATTAGTTATTAACTTGAAAAATATATTTATGGGTTGATAATATTTGATAATAAAAACAATTATTAAAAAATTAAAAATAAACTGGGCCGACGGTTTTAGACCCAATTACAATCCTGGCTACTGGGCCTGAGACCCGTTGAGCTGCCACACTTCACGTCTTCGGTTACCGCGCAAAGTTTCAGTTTCGTTCTTCTCACAAACGTTTCTTTGTTCTTTATGCTCAGTTTGTTTGCATTAACACGCTAGGGCAAAGGAGTTCCCTTAAACCCTAACTGTATTCATTCTAGTAACACAATCACTCCCCAAACTTTCCAGCTTTACCTCACTAAGCACGCTCTTATGTAAGTTCACTGCAGTTTTTTAAATTTACATTTTTTAATATATTTTTTTTCCATTTCCCTTTTGGTAAAATGAAAATTGAACCCAGGATGGAAGTCACTGCTTTTTTTTTTTTTTCTGTTAAGGTAGCTTAGGTTCATATAGTTTACTATAATACGTGAAGAAAATAGTGGTATTTGCTTTGGTTCACGTTTGTGCGCTCGTTTACTAGTGTGACTCAATGCTAGCATGAACATGAGATGAGGATTCGGGAAAAACAAAAAAAGAACAACGAAAAAATGAAATTGGATTGGAACCCAATTTTTTAAAGGTAAATTATGGTTTAACTAGAGAGTAAGAAACACTGTGATTTGCTGCTTGTTCTTGCGTTTTTGAAAGCGTGCTTTGTAGGTTTTAGAAGTTGCATTTTGTCTCTCTTTCTAAACTTACTATAAGAGGATTTTTCAATTTCTAATTATTTTCGTTTTGGGTTTTTATCATGTTAAATATTACGAGCGCAGGGTTTCTGAGACAGGAATGTAGTTCTTCAACGAAAATATTGCATTGCAAAGCCCTTTTGATGGAGGTAGTTAAAAGGAAAATGAATGAAGATAAAGAAATGTCAAACCTCAATGTTGTTAGCAATAATATGTCAGAAAGTTGTAGGTGTAATGAATTGGAAGAGAGAAGCAAGAAAGCTGAAATGAGGTGTGCCGAGTTAGAATTTAAGCTTCAAAAGAAAGATGAGCAATATGAAGCACTTGAGGCTAAACTCAGAGCACTTGAAGGTGAGGTGGAGGTTTTGAGGGTGTCTAGTGAAGGACTTAAGGAGAAAAAAGTTGGCAATGTAAAAGAGGGAGAGGTGGACACATTTATTGATTTGACGGATGATAATGAGGTTGAACAACTAATGATTGAAAACAGTGTTTTGGAATATAAGAAGAAAAAGTTTGAGAGTGAGGTTGAGGTCTGGAAAGACAGGTACTCGAAGCTGGAATCATGGGCCTCACAGTTGAAGCTGGAAAGTGGCAGCTATTACCATGAAGAAAATGGAAAGAAGGAGGAAAGTGATTTGATTAGGACTGGTAGTAGTTCGCATCTAGAACCAATTATAAATTCTAAAGTGCTATGTGGTGGGAGAGTGAAAAGGCAATTGACATTTGAGATTGGAGAGAGCCCCGGCAAAAAGATGGCTCTATCTACACCCTTTGTTGCAAAATCTTCTTCTGATTTTGCAATTGATATCGTTGACAGTGATGATGAACCCAATATTGCCCAACATCCTGTGCTAGGTACCGAGGGTAGAAGAAATACTCTTGTTTCATCGAGTTTTACTGCAGAAAATGAGAAGATGTCTAGCATTTATGCCCAAACCAATGAGGAAGATAGGAATTCAGGTGAAGATTTACCTTTTGTGGTAACACCTAAGCGGAAACGAAATTGTAATGTTGTCACAAGTGAGTCAGAAAGTGATGATAATGATGATGAAGTGCCGAATTGTAAATTTAAGAGGATGCGTATTCAGGAAGTAAGACCTGATAAAGTCAGATGTGACACAAATAACTTAATAGCTGCTTCTACATCAGCAGAACACAAGGTTACCGGCACTGTAACACCCAGGCAGCGAATAACGCCACTGAGAAAGTTGGCCAAAAAAATTGAAGGTAGAACAGTTTATACATCTAGTACGGCCAAACATCAGCAAAGTAATCCGACAAATGATGATGGTGAGTCACAAGAGGATTTGTCCGATAGTGAAGATGAAGGCTTGAGTGATTTTATTGTTGACGATTTTGATGAGTTGTCTTGTGATGATACATCGAGCAAATCACAAGATGCATCTAATGGGGATGTGAACTCTGATTCCAGTAACTCACAAGATGTACCAGATAATCTCATGGATGATGCAAGATATGTATCTGATGAGGACACAGACTTCAGTAAGATATTATCACAAATTCAGAGGAGGAAAGATCACATGGAGTGGGAATTTGAGGCTGATATGCTTGCAGCTTTTGGGAAAGATTCTGAATTGTGTATGAAGGCTGTGTGTGCACTTTATCAACAGCAAACTTCCGAGGAACAGATGAGCAGGGGAACATTGTGTACCAACCGGCGAGGATTCAGCAAGTTTGATGCACACAGGTAGGGGCACAAATAATAACTTTGACAATGTATAATGTTGGCTCTGCTGCACTTATTTAACGTGGTATGATTTCTAAAGGTTCATCCTTTTTCTATGCATGCTGGACATATCTACAACATAAATATTATGTTTGTTTTAGAGTAGAAATTGCGCATTGTCACTTTTTTGTGTGTGGGGTGGGACGGGGTGAATTGATGCAGGATCTTAGCTCTCTAAATTAGAACTCTGTTTTGGAGGGAATTGGCGCTTAAGAAGATAAGATCCTCTTAAGAGATTCATATAATCCGAATAACCGCCAACCAGTCCAAGTTTATAATTCTCCTCAGGTCTAAAGAGTGGACATCACAATTTTAAATACTCTAGTCATAGATTATCATTAGATCGTCTTTGGAGATTTTCTATGTCCGGAAATAATATCTCTTTTGTTCATCTCTTATATTCCGAAGTTAAAGATCATTTGGAAAGTAATTTGGAGAAACCACTAGCAATTTTAGTTTGAGTTCAGAGTCTATTTTCTATCAGTTTCTTCCTCATGTTTTCTCGCATTTACAGAGGCAGCACTTTGGCCGAGTACCTCACTCATGGAGATCCTCGTGGTGGTTTGAAGAAGTCTGTCAAGGAATTGCATGAACATGACCCCAAAGCAGTTGAACTATGCAGAACCTTTGCCATTCGCTACTCAAAGCAGCTATACCAGATCTACATAAACAAAGAGAACCCTTTCTTTCCTTAACTTCCTTCCTTCAGTCTTAGGATCCACAGTTATGTATATACTAGTTGGAACAAACACTATATATATATATATATATGTATTTATGTATATGTATGTATGTATGCTTATATTATATTTGTTTCAATTTATACATATTATGGTGGCTATATGTACATGCCTATGCTTTCCAGTACTCTTTTAATTAGTTATTATCATATTTTTAGTAATTATCGCAAAGAAAACCGAAATTTTTATTTTCTCTCAACATGTAATCCTAAGTTTGTCTTCTCTGTTCATTTTTATGAATTAATGTCGATAATTAGGTACTGAAGCACATGAATAGAACAGCCAACAACGTGAAACAGCTATCTTATTTCAAGGATAAACTGAAAACCAGCTAAACTAGTTTGATTTGTTGTTTAAAGTTATGAAAAAAATAGTCCATGTACCCATCATTTTTTTATGTCATTCGTTTATAATTATTATAAATGATGAATTTATTAGTTTTTATAATAATTATTTTTAAAGTCATATTGTAATTGGTTAATATGGCCAAATTCTTTACATTTACAATACTTACCAATTAAACTCCGAGGCTATTGTTCAAACTACGGTTCAAGGGGTTTGCTTTTTAAGGTAAACCAAACTTATATTAAGTAAATATGAGTTGGTGTTGCCAAGTTTTGTCAGCAACAATATTGAACGAAAAAAAGGGAAAACTGAGAATAGTAGGAGTCCCCCTGAAGGTGCGGGTGCACCCTTCATTGCACCTCTCAGAAGAGGTGCTCCTGTGCCTAACGAAGCCTGCATTGGCATTATAAAAGGGAGTTCATAGGGCTCTTGAATCTCACCACCCGAACATCTTTCTTACACAAGCATTATTACTTGGCCTTCTCTCTCCTTTCTTTCTCTCTTAAGTTTGAGAGAATAAGAGAAAGGGAGGAGAGAGAGACAGAGGAAAAAAAAACAAATAAGAAGAAAGACATAATTCTAGAGAGAAACATGGCCGTTTCCAGTGCTTCATTCAGGGTGGTTACCTTCCTTATCCTCATCATTGCAGCTCTCATGACTGTGGCTTCTTCACAAGTCACTGCACCAGCTCCTGCTCCAACAAGCGATGGTAATTCTCTCTATTCTGGATTTCATTCTTGTTCCATTGCTTTTTGTATAATATTATGATAAGATATCTCAATTTTTGTATGGGAGACCATTTATTAGAAGTCAGTCTCTTCAACAAATTTCAATACTTTAAAAGATTAGCCTCTAACTTTCAACTGATAGATACCTAGTTCATCAGAGAAAAAGAATAGAAATTGATCAGTTTGGATGAATAAAAGCATCATTGAAACTATACAATTAGGAGATTTCAATTATAAAAAATGTCACACCTTCTTTCAATTTTCTTCTTCAGAAAGCGGATCTGCATTCTGCAGGGTGGCAAAGTAAAACATTGATTCACAATTGAGTAATAATAGTGCACTGTTTCTTGAAGATTTGTAAATAGTGCATATTGGTAACAAATTGTTTTTGATACTTTGCAGGCACCACAATTGACCAAGCAATTGCATATGTTCTCATGCTTGTGGCTTTGGTACTGACCTATATCATGCATTAAGCCATCAAGGGTTTATTTCTAAATTCATAGATGGTAACATTGCTTCCATGGCAAAGAGAGGCATTGGTGTCATAAGGACTAGGGAGGGAGAAATTTAATTGTATTCGGGCATTATTATAATATCATATGAATTCAATTATTATCTGCTTGTGTTCACTACTTCCTTCTATCTATTTATCGCGCTTTGTTTTTCTAATAGTTAGATAACGAAAGAAGTTAAATAATAATAATAATTATTATTATTAAAAAATAAAACTCTCTGGGATAACAGAGATAAGAATATGGAAGTAATGTAGGTTAAAAACAAATATTCTGAACTTTGGTATGACATTAAGTTCGAATTAATCACAAAAATATCATTTGTTTATAATTTCCTATTTTACCTTTTTTATAAATATTTTTAAAAAAAGTAAATATAGGATATTTTTGTAATTAAAAGAAAGTTTAGAACTGTAATAAATTGAACCAAAACATCAATGAGCTCGAATAGAGTTAATTTCGAGTTAAAAAGGAAAATTCAAGTTAAACATCGAATTGGCTCTATTATCGCCAAGTAATATATTAGGTAATGTTGAATACACACCAAATAATATATTAGGTAATGTATACGCTATTTCATAATACAATACAAAATATAAAAGACTTATATACCATTTCTCTCTCCCCTTCTCGTAATGTTAGTCTCTTCATTTTAAACTGAAACATATAGTCTCTTAATTTGTAAAAGAAAAAAATATATAATTGTAATCCAATTTTCAATTTTGTATATTTTTATTTTATTTAATTTTTGAAATGATTTTTATTGTTACACTAAGAAGAAAATGGAAGAAAATGCAAATTTAGTAAAGAAAGATGAACAAAAGATGAAGGGATCCTCCTAATGGCAAATATACCCATGCTAGCAAATATCTCTTTATTGATACAAGAGATAAAAGATGGATGTGTCTTTTGGAAATTCAATGAAGGTTACAATCAAAGGCAGAGAAAAAAAATATATTTTTTTTCCTAAAAGGATGGAAAAGAATGTACTATGCAGGACCTCTATTATATACTTGACTTGTATTCTTAGTATAGGACAATTACTGGAGAGAGGATGTTTAATTTTCATGAAAGAGAGAGGATGTTCAATTTTCATGAAAGATCAGATGTTACACTTGAGGGACAACAAAAATAGTCAAGTGCTTGCATAAGTGGAGAGATGATGAAGAAGCATATTTTCAAACTCAATCTAAAGATAAAGGTCATTTCTCTCACACTGGAAGGGAAAGTTGAGGATGTAGAAGAAGTTCTTAAAATGTCCAAAACATTAGAAGCCCAAATGGTAGAAAAAGAAAATGCAAAGAATAAAGCACAAGTTGTGGCTCATGTGATGAAAGGTAAAGATAGAAGAGGCTAATGAAATTCTAAGGCAAGCTAAAACTTTAGAAATCCAATCAGAAAATATTGGAAACCAGAACAAGTTGTCCCAATCAGAGGATATTGGGAACCATAACAAGTTGTCAAGCAATGTTTCTTTGTTGAGGAGAAAGAAGAGTACTTCAAGTGAAGATCTTTCCAAAATGATGAAAGTGAGAATAATCATTAGTCATGTTTGGTTAATTGCTTACTATATAGACCTGCTAAAATTACTCCAAAAAATCATCAATTTTAAAAGGTGTGCATTTCTATAACTTAAAAGGAGATTATTTGAATAAAGGATCACCGAAGGTTTGAGTTTAAGGGAGAAATTTATTACCATTAAACTCAAGAAATCATAAATTTGTTAAAGGATGTGAACAATCTGGATGGTCAATAATTAATACCTTTAATTCAATGTCTTTAATGTTAATTATAATGTTAAATATAACACAACTGTTGTAAGTAAAAGCAGAGGTATATCTATTTTTATCTTGTCATTAGTCTCTTTGAAGAGATAAGACAGAACCAGGTCCCCTCCTTCTTATACTTGACCTCAAGTTTTTCCTTCTGCCATTATAATTCTCTAAGTAGACAATAAAGACTGCTCATTTTCTCTTTCAGATCTTGGATTTCATGAACTTTCTCTAAGTTGTCATACTCTTCTTCCAGTAACTGAGACCCTAATTTTCATGTCTGAGCATCTCAATTTCTTCTTCCTCCTTCAGCTGTACAATTTCTCCAACCATCTTTTTTACTTTGGATTCATTTTGTGAACATAACTTGTGTAACTTATTTTCCAACCATCTTTTTCACTTTGGATTCATATTGTGAACATAACTGTGTAACTTATTGGTGATATCAGGTTGTTCCATCCTCCCTCTCATTTTCAAAATTACTTCCAGTGAAATCTTCAAGTGAAAATCTTTCAAAAATGATGAAAAGTTTGAGTTTAAAGGAGGAATTTATTATAGCATTAAACTAAAAAAATCATCCAATTTGTCAAAGGGTGTGTGTTTCTGTTCAAAAGAAATCTGGATGGTCAATAATTATTACCTTTATTTTTATCTTGTTTTCTTTGGAGAGATAAGACAGAATCAGGTGACCCCCCTGCTTCTTATCCTTGAGGTCAAGTCACACTCTTCTTCCATAAATTGAGACCCTAATTTTTCCTGCCTGAGCATCTCAATTTCTTTCTTTAGCTATACAATTTCTCCAACCATCTTTTCCACTTTTGATTCATATTGTGAACATAACTTCCATCTTTTCCACTTTGGATTCATATTGTGAACATAAGTTGTGTAACTTAATTGTGACATTGGGTTCTTCTTCGACATCCTATATTAGTGGCAATTATGTCCATTCTTTCGCTCCTCGTTCCTATCTTGTTCGAGATTACTTCCAGTGAAAATCTTCAAGTTGAAATCATTCAAAAGTGATGAAAGTGAGAAAAATCATTGCTCATGTTTCCCCATTTGGTTACTATATGGATGGATTAGATTTACTCATTGGTGATGGTAGCAACAGTTCTATAATTTTTTTGAAGGTTAAACTCAAAAAATCATCAATTTTAAAGAATGTGCATTTCTGTTCAGGAGGAATCTGGTCAATAATTATTACCTTTAATTATGTGTTTTTAATGTTAATTATAATGGCAATTATGATATGGTTGTTATGAGTAAGAGGATAGGAATATCCATTTTTATCTTGTCATTAGTCTTTTTAGAGAGATAAGATAGAACCAGGTCCACCTGCTTCTTATCCTTGATGTCAAGCTTTTCCTTTCCTTTAGCAATTGTAATTCTCTAAGTAGACTATCAAAACTGCTTATTTGCTCTTTCGGAGCTTGGATGTCATGAACTTTCTCCAAACGGTCACACTTTTCTTCCTGTAACTAAGACCCTAATGTTTTCTGTCTAAGCATCTCAATTTCTTCCTTCAGTTGTACAATTTCTTCAATCATCTTTTTCACTTTGGATTCACATTGTGAACATAACTTCTGTAACTTAGTTGTGACATTAGGTTCTTCTTCGACATCCTATATTAGTGGCAATTACGTCCATTCTTTCGCTCCTCGTTCCTATCTTGTTCGAGATTACTTCCGGTGAAAATCTTCAAGTTGAAATCATTCAAAAATGACGAAAGTGAGAAAAATCATTAGTCATGTTTCCTGAGTTGGTTACTATATGGAGGTGCGAGATTTTATTAGCATTAAACTCAACCAAATCAGCAAATTGTTAAAAGGATTTGGGTTTCTGTTCAACAAGAATCTAGGTGGTCAATAATAATTTTTATCTTGTCATTAGTCTCTTTAAAGAGATAAGATAGAATTAGGTCCCCTGCTTCTTATCCTTGACATCAAAATTTTCCTTCTGCTGGTTAATTGTAATTTTCTAAGTAGACAATCAAGACTAGTCATTTGCTCTTTCAAATCTTGGATGTTATGAACTTTATCCAGGCTGTCAGTCTCTTCTTGAGTATCTCAATTTTTTACTTCAACTTGAGTATCTCAATTTTTTACTTCAACTGTACAATTTCTCCAACCATCTTTTTTACTTTGGATTCATACTGTGAACATAACTTGTGTAAATTAATTAAGAATTTTTTTTTTCAATAAATATTACAAGCTTAAATTATGTTTTTTAGTAAAAATTCACTTTAATTAGTTTAAGCCTATTAAAAAATGAAACAAAAAAGTCAAATTTAACCTATTAATTTTTTTTAAAAATAATAATATACAAATTAAAATAAAAAAAATATAATTAAAACGAAGAAACATAAAATAAAAAGATAAAAAGTAAAAAATATAAGAAAATTAGAAAATAGGAGTTTTAACATTACTCCCACTCACACTATTTTTTCTCATTCTTAGCTCTCCACAAAATAATAATTAAAAATAAAATAAAATAAATGTATAAAAACTCATCCTCTCTCATTCTCTCTCAACCAAATATCATCCTTAACAATCTTAAACTCTTACTCCATCTAAACCACAGAACCCGCTCCACAACTAATCCCGCTCCAAAACTAATCCATTTTCACACTCACGCTCATGCCTTCGGTCTTGATAACTTAGAGGTCCAGAGATTCCTCTTTGTGTTTTCGTTTGTAGCAGACACATATAGTATTTTCAGTGCATGTTTTTCTATTATGAACGAATACAGGCATATCTATTTGCATTAAAAGTGGATCATCTCTTGAATATTCGTGTGTTTGCGTTAAACTTGTTTTGGCACATATGGGTTTGCGTGGTTCATTTTTATGGGACGTATAGATTTGTATAGCGATTTCAATGGGTTTCCGTTTTAAATTATTTGGGAACAGATAGAAAATATAAGGTTCATTCTTGGCATGTGTAGTTTTTGTTGCATCGGTGCAGTTTCTTTTATTATGAGGGACGGGACGTAGATGGTGGTGTGTCTTGAGTGCCAGGTTTGCTACCAATTTTGAGTTTAGGGTTTAGGGCACCAATTTAGATTTTTTAAGCATTTGCATTTTTCTTTTCATTTATGAATTAATTGGTGGGTCACTATTTTTTTGCGTTTGCTACCCTTCTTACAGAATTCTTTTTGCAATTTAAGTGGGACCATTTTCTAATGATTTGCCATTTATAGGATTGGTAATTCTTGTGAGTATGCTTTGCTCTTGGGTGTTAATTTTGATTTAAGTGGGGCATCTATTTTAATACTTTCATCTAATATTTGTCATTTGGGCCTCCATTTTTAGAGCCTCCCACCACATTATTTATTGACACACCCCATTTTCATACTAGATTTCATTATTTTTTAAAAAGAAAAATCCTGGATTTCTAATAACTTTGTTATTGGTATACTCCATTTTTATATCACATCTTATTAAAAAAAGCTAAGGCTCATGAAGCCAACAACTTTATTATATCACACCCTACTTTTAAAAAAAAAAAAAAGTTTTTATACCACACTTCACTTTTTTTAAAATAAAAGTTTGGACTCATAAACCCAACAACTTAGTTATTTGTACACTCAATTTTTATATCACACCTCATTTTTTTTTTAAAAAAAAACATAGGCTCATAAACCCAACAACTTAATTATTTTCACACTCCATTTTTATACCACACCTCATTTTTTTTAAAAAAAAGTTGGGGCTCATAAACCCAGCAACTTGACTATTTATACACTCCATTTTTATATCACACCTTATTATTTAAAAAGTTTGGGCTTATTAAATTAACCCAACAGTTCTCTATTTGGTTGGACAACCTACGTTATCAATGTACAGTTTACATTAGACTCGTTAAGGTATCATAAATGGTTGCTTGCATCATCTTATACTCTAAAAAATTGTAAAAAAATTTAAAAAATATTTCTTGCACTCTAAAAATCAAAATATGAAAATTTCTAAAATTAAAAAATATCAACCAACAAACAAATGTTTTCTAGAACTAAGTGATCTCTGATTTTTCATTATAGATGAAAATACGTAAGAGCAAAGTCAATCATTATTGAGCCCAAAAAAAATTATTTTCTTTTTTTTTTACTTGCATTTTTGTTTTTTTTTTTGAAAAAAAATAAATATTTTAAAAAATCACATTCATTCCACTCATTTAATTAATGGTATCATTTTAGGATAGGCGTTATAGGGTACACATACTTCCTTACAGATAACTGACTCAGACTTTAATCCGGTTTTGCAGATCATTTTATTTTTCTTGATTTTTATAGTTTTTCATAATAAACTATAATGACGACTCCTCTCTAAAATTTATTTTTTAATCGTTTCGATTCCGATTGCAACAATAGCTTATACAAGAATGTGTAAAGTTTTTGTCATGAGTTTTTTTTTATTTCTTTTCTATTTTTTCCATCTATTTTAAATTCATTTATCATATTTCTTACAAACACATCATATTAACTAGGAGAATATACGATTTTTAACTAATCAAATTCAATTTAGGATAAGTTTCATTTTACTCTAAATAATTTTGTTCTTTATTCTTTGGCTCTATTTGAATGTTTAAAAGTTTCACCGATTCAATTATATATGAAATATATTATTATCTCAACTAATTTATCTTTTGATTTGTATTAGGTTATGATAGGTCTTAAGTCTTAGTGTATTTTCAATTCTCTTTTGTTATTGTTTAGGACTCAAGCAACTTCTAAACAAGAGAAATTATTTTTAATTATAAATAAATTTGATTCTAATTAATGCCTAATGAATTATTGATATTGAAATTTCAAAATTTCTTACCAAAATCTTCCTAATGACAAATATGTTAGTGACAATTTTAAAATTCTAAAGTGTCTAAAAATATGGTTGTGATGTCATTAGCATTGAGTTTGATAAAAGCATCACATGATTCTTATTGTGAAGTTTAGAATGACTTCTCCTTTATTCAAAATACAGAAAACAAAATATGGAGAAAATCACAATTTTATCAATTTAACAAAAAGTAGTTTGGTTTGTATAGTTAATTAAAGTCTGTAGATTAAGTTCGGGTTAACAAAAAGTACATTTTTTACTTCTCATAGTAAAAGAGAATATGCTAAGACTTTGATTTTCATATTTAGAGTCTCTTGAGAGGAACAAAAAGTTTTAATCAATTAATATTTAACTTCATCAAATTTTACATCAGAGGAGAATCTCAGCTGTAACAAAACTTCTGCTTGTCCAGATCAACATATAAAGATAAAAAACAAATCTCAAAAAACCTAAGTTTGTCCTATGCCGATAATTTTCCTATTCAATCCTGTCCCAAAAGTTATTGTTCGGCAATCTCCAAAAGTTCCGGTTAAAATTTGTTTTGCAGCAAAAAAGTTGGCATAATAAGAAGGAGCCAATCATGATGATGTGTTGTAGCGAAGATGCAGAACAAACTTTACAACTTCATAAAACGAAACCACTAATCCAACGGAAGGGCCTAATCGACCAACTCGTGGACCAAAACCTGCAAATAATCCTTTCAAGCCTCCATCTCTGAAAATTTTGTTTAAATCAAACATATCAGTAATAACTTATATCAACACTTTCATCAATTCAAAAAAATGTTTACCCTCATTAGACTATTAGTTATTGTTATAGGTTAACTAACAAATCAATAACAAGGCCTTTTCTCACTAAGGTTGTCAAAGAACAAAAATCCTTTAGATTCATGCTATTATTGTACATCTCAAATAAGGTTGTTAAGGCACTTGCCATCCAATTTATAGCATGCAAAGTAAAAATTACAACACTTGGAATCCAAACTATGACATACCTCCACACCTCCGTTAATGTTTGTCTTGTAGTCATTTTCAATGCCTTGATAGGATCCTTCTGCAATTTATTTTGAAAATATTACATAAGGATAAGATCAACTTATCAAATATATATGAAACTGTATCATTAATTCAAATAGTTTGTTTGAGAAAATAGAGCACAAACGAGGTAAGCAAACCTCCTGTAGTCCCCCATCCCCACAATTTCAATGAAGGAAGCATTTAGTGACTTAAAATTAAATGAAAATGTCATGAATCACAAATTTCAATGTTTAGTCTTCCAAGGTTACATGAACAATGCTACGTTACATCTCTAACAATCACTTTATGCAAGATTCATTTAGGCTTTAGTGTGGATAGTACACGTGCCCACATGCATTGTGATAAAACTTAACATTTTAATAAAATAACGAGGGTTGCAAAATCAAACTTTAGACCACTTGGTAATAGCTTTGACAAAATTTCATGAGAAAACAATTCTAAGATCTTAAACTTTGTGAAGACAAGTGAACAATTTCGCAGCACATTTGTAACAAAAACAAACGAACCTCTATCTGCCTTCGAGTCTTTGCAACATCTAAAGGACATGTAGCTCCAGCTGCTAAAGTTCCTGCAACAAAACCAGCTCCGAAATTTGCGCCAAGAACACTAAACACATTGGCCTCATCATGTCTAACAAAACTAAGAAGTTTTCTTCTAGTCTGAATTGCAAGAGTAATTGACATTACAAAAAAAAAATATAAAGAATTTACATGTGTAATGATTCATGAAAGAAACTCACTGGTTCAAGTGCCGACCAACAAATGGCAGAATAGGGTACATCACGGGCAAGTTGAGCTCCCATGCCAGTCCACAAAACACGATAACCTTGCACTGTTATGAAATGAACAGATTCAATAGCATTTTACCTTATTAATTTATATTTTTTTCTCGCCAACAAAAAATATATAATATATTTGGAGACAAGGAGTTCCTCAATCTTTATTAAAAAAAAACTACTATACACATAGATACAACAAAATATCCTCTCTGTAACTCTCAAATTGGGTAACACAACCTACATAGATTGCTTTGTCTCTAATCACTTGTGTGCAGAGTTACAAGATACTCTTCCTCTCCCAAGGTGCGTTCCTATACGCCTAGCAGGATGAAATTTTATAGGTTTTAACCATATATGCTGCTAGGATTGATTCCAAAAAAACCTACGTCGGTTCTATTACGTAAAACCATGGTTATAAGAAAGGTTATTTCAACAAATAAGATCAACAAATGTCTCCATCTAAATAAAGGTTGTTGTTGTGTGTATAAAAATCAAAATAATAATCTGGTCTCGCTAAACATAAAACACTCTTGATCTTATATATAGATCAGTTAAATTTTCATCTATAATATAAGTCAAATAGTAAATTTATATAACCCATAATTGACTTTGGATATTCCCTCATTATTGTACCGGTTTAATACAATTTGAACATAACCATTGATCATATTATACAAATTTGCTTTAGGTATTTATCTATAATCCATGTCCATGCTTTCAATTGAGTTAGCCCAAAAATTTCCTCACTATCCATTTTGTCATTTATGAACAAAACAAAGTTTCCTTGTTCGCATATATATTTAATAACAGTCATCAACATTATCTTTCAAATATTATTACTTATGCTATCGAGGTCAAGCAAACAAAAATGATAAAATTTTGAGAGGTTTTTATGTATAACATTTGTACATAAAACAAATAATTTGCTAGTTAATTTTACCCCTACATGCCCGAAATTGTCTTTTGTTGACACTACCATTTTTTAAGCAAAGTGTAAAGTATTTGAGATTGTCTTTATTTTCCACATTAGGTTCAAGAAAGTATTATCTTCCCATCATAATTACCCTGGAGACATTTATAAATTGATCTAAAAGTATATATTTGAAATTGATCTCCTTTCCATGCCATATGTTGCCCTATTGGTTCATTTGTAATAATTCTCTCAGAGTATCAACCTGAGATAATTTCCATTAAAATCACTCATATCTCCTTGCCATTTTTCTGACTTTTTACAAGAGTTTTTATATAACTTTGGAGATTTGGAGGGATATCCTCATTCTACCTATCTTTCCAAAATCTGAATTTAGTTTCCTTTTCTATTTTTCATGATATACTTTTATCAAACCACCCAGGTTGATTCCCTGGTCTAGTTATTTTCTTTAGATTTTTCCACCATACCGATTTATTCCTACATTGAGATTCCTTATACAACATCATCCAATCCCCTATATTTAGATACCAATATTTCTTTCTATAATCTATTATCTTCAGTTTCTAGTCTTTATTTCCACTTGGCTAAAAGTACATAATTAAACAATTATATATCTTTTAAGCCTAGCCCTCTTAATACTTTATATATTCTCTCCAATTTCACCCAAGCTAATAAAAAGGATAGAAAGAATAAAGGTATAGCAGAAATGACAAATTTAAGTAGACACATTATTCCAGTAAAAGACAATAGTCTTCCTTCCCGTTGAGAAAGTCTTCCTAATTTTAAAAATTATGTCATCCCACATCCTCACTTTTCTTAGATTTCTGCTAATAAGTATTCTCAAATATCTGAATGACAACATCATCAATGAGCAGTTTAATATGGTAGCATATTTGTCCAATTGGTTAGTTTGAACTATCTATTCCCCTCAACTTACTCTTACAGAAAATTATGTAGTTCTGATGTCACTTCAAAACATTGTAATATACTTTTAAGAGATAAAACATTTTGTATTTGATTCTGACATATTAAAAGAGTGTTTTTTATAAATTGTATCATATTTATTCCTACTTTATTTTTACTCACCTTAACTCCTTCTAGCATTATTAAATTTGTTGGTTTCATTATGTCTGCTAGTCCCTCTAATACAATTAAGAAAAAAATGGTATTAGGAGATCTCCTTATTTAAGTTTTTTTAGAAGAAGCAAATTTTTATATTGAGCTACGATTGACCAAAATGGATATTATTGTTCGTATAAGACATCTTTTTTATCCATATAACCATTTATCACAAAAACCTAATTTTTCTATCATATAATATAAAAAAAATCTCATTTTACTAGATTTTTTCGAAATTCACTTTCATGACAAGCAATTTTTTCCTACTTTTGACATTATCTATTGTTTCATTTGCAGTAATCACATTGTTTAGAAGATATCTTCCTACCAAAAATGTTATCTGAGGTTATCTATGACTTTGGTAGAACTTTCTTTAACCTATTTGCCAAAACTTTGAAAATAATTTTATAAACACAACCTATATTAATGAATGACGCATTACAGCCCCTAAACTAATTACCGTGCTAGTGAAATTCACGTAATGCTCTCATAAAGTCCTCTTTAAATATATCTAGTAACTTCTACTAAACCATCCGATATTTGGTTTTCACTCCCCTCACACTCTTTCGGTGTCTCAGAAATTTCATCTTATTAATTTATATATTTTTGTAGTGTTGCATTGTTATTTTTAATAAAGTGTGACAGTTCGCCTAGTGTTGCAATTGGAAGATACTAACCAGTCAATTTAAACAGGTGAGACACGAAAATAATTCTAGGGAAAAATTTAAATCCAGTTTTTCGTGTGCTTTTGGTATTTTTTTTTTTTCAATCAAAAGTCGGGATTTGACCTTGATAATCACATAACAAAGGTTCTCTTAAAGCAAAATTTAATTTACTGAGGTGAAACTCCAATTTGGATGGGAGAAAAATACTAAAATTACCTAAAGAATTCTATGTATGTTTTGTCCATAACTATTTCCTCTAATTGCATAACACATACAGAAGGATTAGAGCTTTAATACCTATTTCAAAGAACTTAATTTTAAACTATCAGCTCATTAATAAGCTAAATTCAAATACTCAATTAACTTAAACATTTTATAATGATAAACTCAATAACCATACCATACCATGCTTGAGAAAAAAAAAATTGATGTATCATTCCGATATGTTGATGTTGCAAGAAAACTTAAGCACTTACAATTATTTTGTGGACTATTTATGCTTTTGACATGCGACATAACACCACGCAGAGTCTGAAACACTCCAGGAGGCTTTTTATCAATTTGAGTCACTTTAAATGCCTACATCCGAAATTAAGAAATGAAAACCTGATAACTCTCCAAAGAAAAACAGTAGAATCCCAAAAAGTTTGTGGAATAGAAAAACAACTTGAAAAAAATAAATAAATGAAAATGCAATTCTTCTATAAACAATTAATTAAAAAAGATTTGAGAATCTAAAATAAAAATTGAAACACTATTAACTTTAAAAAGAATTAAAATCTATAATAAAACATGTAGAATAAATTAAATGATGAAACATTTGTTACAATAGAATAATATACAATTCTAGTGGATGTTTGGATCGTTGAATATATGAAATGTGACATAGTAGGGAGGAATGCAACGTAATACACTGAAAGGGACTAGAACATAATAAAATAAAGACATTATTATATTATTTAGATATTTTATATAAAATGGAACCAAAATTCCTATTCCATCTTTTGAATAAGAATGAAATGATGACATTAATAAAAAAATATTCTTATATAAGCTTTACTTTGAAAGGACTTGTATCAATGTAGATACTTCATTAACAACTTTAACAAATGATGATGTTAAAAACAGTTATATATGTATATAAATAACAGTAAATTTAAATATTTATCCATTTAAACTAGATTAAATTTATCTTAGAATGTATTGTTTATTGGGTTAGATATTCGTAGGAACTTGAAAAACTTACTGCAACAATTTTCCTTTGTGCTTTAGGTGTATGCTCTTGTTCTTTTCAACGACAAATTAACTCAGCATATTGAAATAAATAGAACAAAATAATTTCTGCATCATTGAAAAGAACAAGAGCAAAATAAACCCTAAATCACTTGTTTACCTTCTCACTGAAAAATAAATTCAAAAGAGATGGGCAGTGACTGTGACTTAAACAAGCACTTCATGAATAAAGAAACTCACAAAAGCCACAACTTTTCCACATTGGGTGCCAATATATATCTGATAAATACCTGCATACGAGTCCTAGCAAGTTCAATAGGATAGCAAGTTGCACAAGCTAGAGAGCGTGCCAATGAACCAGCCACTAATGGTACATAAGGAGCTGTAGATGGAGCATTTTTAGCTGTGAAATTCTCCAACCAATTGCGTAATATGTCATAGCAAGGAAGGTAAATCCCCACCTGATTTGAGCACACACAAGTTATGTCAGTCAATTCCTTTGCATTAACATATGATGTGCAATAAATCTCTGTTGATTGACTTGTGAACCTACAGTTGGTACTGCAAGAGCCAGGCCAGCATTTGTGCCTCTCCACAGCTTAGAAAACCCCTCCTGCAATACCAAATTGGCATTGATTAATATGTATCTATTGTAATTGTAAATATGTAGTACACACAAATAACAACGTCAAGCACAGAATGTTCTCAATACATGAAATAAAAACACCAACCTGATGTATAATTTTGTGGATGACATCCAGTGTTCCTTTGTAGCGAAAACACTCAGGAGGACAGATGGACACTGTTCCCTGGATTCCAGCCCGGTGGCATGATGGAGAACATCTTAAATCAGCAAACAACTAAGAATAACATTGGAAATACCAAATTAATTGCACAACTCTATCAATATAGATTTTTTATTTTGGCAAGTAACTAACTAAGTTGGATTTAAAACCAAGCATGAAACATTGCATTTGTTTGTTTTATAGACAGACAAAACAACAAAATTATGTTCCTTGCGTACCATATTTGGGCCAAAACAAGCCATTCTACTCGTCATATTACTGAGTGGATGAGAATATGGAACCCCTGCTGCTTGTGCTTGCAACCTTGTCTGATACATAGGCAAAACAAATCAGAGTACACCAAAAGATAAATAATTAGAAGGAATGAAACTTAAACATTATTGTATACTAGCACCTATAATTTTTCTTTACCTCTCTTCCTATTATATTACATCATTTATCATACTTATATTTCTCTGTCTTTTTTCCTGATGCCCATGAATTGTATTCGAATAATTAGTCCCAACACACGAAAAGAAAGAAAAGATAACATAAAGCTAGAAGACACCGGGAAAAATCACATTACGGAATAGCACGTATCGACACAAACCGAACATAACAAAACAATTTTGAAGACTCTCAAAACTACAATTCGTTAATCGTTAAAAGAAGAAAGGATAGACAGAAAAAGCTATGTAGGAGATTCGGCTTTGTGAAAATAAAATTGAAAAGCACCTTGGCAACATCGAGGGGATTGGCAATGATAACTGAAAGGAAGGCGGCGCCTGCAGCAGAGAGTGTTCGTTCTTTGATTCCCAAATTTTGAGTATTGGATGATTTTGGCGATGGAGGAAGAGACGAACGCTCCCTCAAATTTGTATCCTCATTGTTCATTTCAATTGCAGATCGCTGGATTTGCTCCGAAGCCATCCACGAGTTTTTTGGATTCACTTTGAATCCTATTCTATTGCTTCTTTTTTTTCTTTATGATTCAGTGATAAATGATGACTCAAATGGCTATGTATTTTTTTTATTAATAGTAATTGGTGAAATTATGCCCTCCAAAAATAAGAATTGTTTGTGTGCTCTTTTAATTAGAAGAAAACGTAAAGATATTAACAAAGGTGTTGAATATGGAGGCATACATGAGTGCTTACGTGAAGGGCCTATACTTGTTAAAAAGATTGGATACCTCCTTTTATAGAGAATAAACCCTAGAAAATGGTTGTGCTGTGTAAATATTCAATTTGTCTCCACCTTAGGTTTTGGAGTGTTGTGTTCACTGCAACTAACCACAACCATTAGATCTGCAGTATATTCCAAAACTTTCCACTGCATCAACACAGTAAGGTGTCACTTGATGTCTGGATTAGTTTAGGTCTGTTATATCAGGAAGGAGGTGTTTATTTTGCATTTTTTAAAATTCTAAAATTGGAAATATTTATTTCCGCATTCATTGGAAAGTAATTAAAAAATGTCATAAAATATTACATTTTCAAGAAAATTTAAAGATTTATTTTTTTAAGCCATATTAAGTCATTCACACTAAGAACGTAACACTGAGTATATCTAAAAAACTTGCATAAATGAATAATTTGTTATGATGGTTAAATTAGTGATAACCAACAAAAGTCCATAAATGCAATAAAAACATCATACCTATTAACTAACCTTGAGAATAATTCGGAATTATATTACCCAAATTCATAAAAGAAAATATAGGACGGAGTGTCAAGAACATGCACTCCTAACACATGTTCCATCATTGAAAATCAACTTCGTTGAACTTAAAGTTGTACATGAGATAGGCACTTTTTTTTTTCTTTTAACTTATCCTTCCATTTCAACAATTGAGCCTTCTTAAATAATCACTTCTATTTTATCTCCCTATATTAAAGCTAATAACTATTATTAATTGCTTTAATTTAAATAACCAACAACAATTAAGAATAGTTTTTTTTTTTTACATAAAGACTAAATAAAGTTAATTAAAACAACATCTTTAAATCTACAAATTATCTCAATTGACCAAAACATTTTACATAAATCTTATTTTAGTACTTTCAATAAATAATAGCTAGTACAACCATAGTATGATTTTAGGAGAAAGACTCCTAAAAAAATGTGAACAAATTTACTTTAATACTTCCAAAAAATAATGGTAAGACATTGAAACGACTATAATCCAATTGAGGATAAAACAAATTGGAATTATATAGCAACAGCTACTAAAAAGAAACTGTGTAAAAGTAAACAAGAAGACACATATCATCTTACATATTAACTAGAAAAATATGAAAAAACTTATTTTAGTACTTTCGATAAATAATGGTCGTAATGCTTCCAAGAAGAACACCCCTACAAAATTATGAATAAACTTAATTTATTTCTTCCAAAAAATAATGGTTAGTCATAACTGGTGTATGCTTTTAGGAAGAAACCCCCACTCTTAATGCTTGTCTAAATTCAAAGAGTGTGTAAAGAAGTGGAGAAAGACACATAAATATCTCAAAAATTAACTTTAAAAAGGTGAAAAAAAATGTACTTTTAGTACTTCTACAAATAATCACCAAACAAATCAAACTTCCAAAAAATAATCATCAAACACTGGTGTATGCTTGTAGGGTCTATCACTTGTTTACTAAAAAATAGTATATAGAAATCTAATGCTTCAAAAAGTCTATAACTTTAAAAATAACACTGTGTCATTAAAAGAGAAGATATTAAAATGGTAATATATATATATATATATATATATATATATATATATATATATATATATATAGACTAGAAGAATAACTATGATTAAATTTAACTTTATTTTGGTTCTTTAAAATTGAATTACTAATTTTTTTTCATATTTACTATTTTAATTTTAAATATAATTAATGAACATTGATTGATGTGGTGATTTATGTTCTTTGTTAAGTGATCCAAAGTTTCAATTATGATAATAATAACGTCACTTTATAAAATAAACTTATTCCAAATAAATAAAACTAAAATCACATTTAAATTATTAATTTATAATATAATATTACTTTACAAATTAAAATATATGTAAAGTGATAGCAATATATTTTATTGCAACTTAAAAAGACAATGTACCATACGAATCAAACCAATTTAATTAAATACGAGTTTGTTTATTTTAGATTAATCAATTACAAAAATGCAAAATAAAATATGTAGGAAAAAATACATTATTTTTGTCTAAAAATTCATATGCAATTCTATCATTGAAAAATGTAATTAACATATTTTATTATAATTAATTTACATAATCTAAATAATAGGAAAAATTATAAACAAGTTATGATTTTATCATAATACTCCATACATAATAATTAATAAGAAAAAGTACATCATTATTAGCTTTTAGTTTATTAGGTTTAGGAATCACATATGACACTCAAACTGATCACTATATTTAATTTATTTGATTAAGGTTAGACAGAATTAGGTTAACAGTTTAAGCCAATATAAGTACTTCAATTTGAATATTTGGATTCATTCAAATTAATAAATTGAGATCAAGCAAATTGAAAATAAATGGCAACAAATATAAATTGCTGAAAATTAAGTGGACAAATTAAATGAAAATATTTACTTGATAAAGCATTAAAATGTAGAAAATAGTTAAAAGGAAATGCATAAATTTAAATAAAAAAAAAGTTTAAAAAAATGTAGTAATTTAAAAAAAAAACGATTGAAATCAAAAACCTCAAATTGAATTGGTAATTCAAACCTATCCAGAACTTGCTTTACTACTCATTTAACCCACTTTTTCTCCCAAAATCGCACTACGTTACCATCACCTAGCTCCCATTCTATCTTACTGTCAAACCAATTTTGATAATTTTCATGTCCACAAACTAAACAAAGGTCCTTTCACCACCATTTGATTACCTGAATTACAGGACATTGTTCTCCAGAACTATCTAGATTCTAAAACCTCCTTCTACAATCTTATAGTCTTCATACCAAGTCTCCATTTCATTTAGCTAACAATGCCCTATTGAATTATTCTATATATTTTATGCCCAATCCTCCTTCCTCCTCCTTAGGTAGACAGATTTTGACTCAAGATATTTTCCTACCTTCACTCCTCATCCCTACAAGAAATTAGCTTCTATTCTTTTAATAGAGTTGTACATTGTTTTAGAAACTTTATAGAACAAAAAATAATACAATGGCAGTGCTGAAATGATAACTTTTATCATATAAACTCTACCTACAAAGGATAGCACTTTTCCTTTCTACTTAGATAATCTACTTTTAATCGTTTCTATGATATCTTTCCAAAATAGAGCTATTCTACGGTTCCCTCCAACTAACATTCCGAAGTACATGAATGGGATAGGCATACGGTTACAGTTCAAAGTCCTCTCATAAGCTTCATCAACTCCAATAAAGCCTAACTTGCTCTTATGGAAATTTATCTTGACACCCAAAATCAACTCAAAACAACGAAAAATGCTTTTAATAATTAGGATGTTTTGATAATTTGATTTCCAATAGAATAATGTAGCATCGGCAAATTGAAAAAGTATAATCTGTACCTGTCTCTTTCCTCCACTCCCGGTCAAGGACATTTCCTAATTTCCTCCCTTACTAAATCCACATGGCCTTCAGCTACAATTAGAAACAAGAAAAGGGTTCATTGGACCCTTTAGCCTTAAGCCTCTCTTAGATCTAAACTCTTCACTGGGGCTACCATTAACCAATACTAAAAATGTGGATGATTCCAAGCATGTTTTTATCCATTTAATTCATTTATTATTGAACCTAAGTCTACCCATAATGTAATACAGAAATTTCCAATCTATTGAATTTAAGGTCTTCTCATAATCAAGTTTTACTATAACCTCACTTTCCCTTCCTCTATTAAGATCATCAACAATTGCATTAACCACTGAACAATCCTCATCCATTTAAGAATGTTGATTGACAATTATCAATCAGGTTGGGATGTATACTTTTTAATCTATTAGCCAGAATTTTGGAAATTACTTTATACACACTCCCAATGAAATCTATCTAAACTCATCTAAATTCATGGGACATGGGATTGTCCTTCTTAGTGAATAACGTGATAAATGAGGCATTGCAGTCTTCAAGGATATACCCCCTAGGTCTGTAACCAATTAATTGCCTCTATAACAAGAGTTCCAATAATCTCTCAATTGGTCTTGATAAAGTGGAAGTTATATCCATTGGACCCAAACTTTTAGTGCTTCCACATTGATTTATTGCCTCAAGTATTTCTTGCTCCAATATTGGTTTACACAACTATTCACTTTCCTCCTTAGAGAGAAAAAGGAAATTAATAAAATCAAGGTTTAGATTCAAAATTGTCTAGATTAACTATAAACCTATTTTCAAAATACCGTTTCACTTTCTTCTTAATTGTTTGAGGTTCCTCACACCACATCCGTCAATATCTAATTCTTTCAATTCTGTAGCAGCTCTTCTCCATCTTCATCTTAATGCAATATTTGAAATCTTATACAAGTATAATCAAGTTTCAACTCTTGGTATACTATACAAGAATTTATAAACAACAGTTTCTAACTATCAATAACTTTTACAAATTTATAACTTTCAACAATTATTTCTAATGATAACTTTTATCTTTATTTTTTTAAGAACGATTATTCTACAAATTGTTAAAATTTGAGTCCTATTTTTATCAAAAAAAAAAAAAAAAAGAGAGAACACGTTTTAACACTCAATCAGAATATGTAAATATTCATATTTCAATAAATTAATTTTAAAAACGTTAAATTATTAAAATAAATATAAAAAAGAAAGAGAAGGTGTGCTTAGAAAAAAAAATGTAAAGAGAAATTACCATTGATAACTGTTAATAATTGATTAATTAATTGATTAATTAAGTATAGAGTTGTTAGGATTTTTAGCATTTATTCTGTTTTAATTATAGGATTTTTAGGGATTTTGTTTAAGTTAGGGATTTTATGGTTATTTTTCTGTTTAATGCGTTTTTGGTTATGGAAAGAGAATGTAGTTGAGATTTAGGTGAAATTCGAAGGAAGAGAGAATAAGGAACACTGGAATTAAGGAAAGGAGCAGAAAAATAGATTTTAAGTGACTTCTTGCTTACGCTAAAGGAAGAGCTTGAGCTAAAACTCACTTAAATGAGAAAGAAGTTCTGTACGAAGGCGTCAACGCCACTGAAGCGGGAAGTGTGAAATAACAACCACTTTGTAACAAACAGCATGGATCTTTTATAAAAGGAAGGCTAGAATGAACGAAAGGGCATCATCTATTGGAAGATCTTTGGAAGCACTGTTGCAATCAAGAATTTTCCTTTTTCCTTTCCAGTTGTATATTCATGGCTAACATGCGTAGCTAATCTCTTTTCTTCTTGGGATTGAATGTAAATTCTCCACTTCAATTGTACTCTTTCAATTGTACTCTTGGTATTTATTTGCTATTATTTTATTCAGTTTATCTTTGTTTAACGTTTTATATTCAATTGTCATACTTTAAATTTCTCTTTGTGACTGGAAAACACTTTTTGGAATTAGAATCAAACGTTAATGCATTACATTTATAAATTCAGGAATGAATTATAGAGTAATGACTGCACATAGCAACTGATCTTAATGCTAATTAAATTAATCTGGTAGCTAGGAATAGAGCTAGATACTTTAATTTATGAAATTCAATGCTAGAGAAATCAGGTTGAAAAGGCTTTTATTTGCGGAGATTGATAATTGAAAAAGACAATATTAAATTTAGTTAAGAGTATATGAGAATGGAGAATATTATTATTCAATCCCAAGGTTGTTATTATTATTAATTTTTCTTCTTTATTAATTGCGTTTTAAGTTACTTTTTATATTCAGTTACCAAAACAAATTATTGTTAAATCTTTATTCATAATACAATTGATATTGAGTCAATCTACATTATCCGTTCCTTGAGGATACGATACTCTCTTACTCATTATATTACTTGTGGATCCAATATACTTGCTGGAAAATCGTTAACAACCATGTTAAAAGAGTGTTTAGAACAATGAAAATGGACCATTAATCTTGATTTTAAACCATTTTCGAAAGCTTCTTCCTGCTGCTCCATGCTATTAGCCTACACCTTTATACTATTTCTAATTCCAAATTTAATCTTGAAAAAAAGACGAAAATATACTTTAATAAAAGTTCAAGTATTCCCCTAATGGTAAAGTGTCATCCTCGCAGCCTCTAGGTTATATTCAGTGAGCCTTAAACCCTTGCCAACCCCATCAATAAACTTTCCTCCCTCCAAGATACACACAAAAGTGTTCTATCCGTGGCTTGAAATTCAATCCCCCTACTAACAAATTAACTTTGGTCTTCTTGCCAAGAAACAGCCCAGTGAGAAAGGACAATATCTCTCTCTTCTTCATCCCATTATACCTTATAGAGATAAAAAGGAACCTTATCATTTCTCTTATTATTTCTCACACTGGCAGAATCTTTGGTGTAGGTTCACTGTCAAGGCTTGAGCAGCACTCTTGACAAGACTCTTAGTAAGACAAAAATATGAATATTTCATCTCATCTTATGCAACAGTTGTAAGCCTCGTCATCGGCACCATACTATGTTCTATCCAAAAATTTGCTGAATTTACAGGCTTTCGGATTCTACAATCTAGAAGACAAAATGATATTTGAATAGCTTCGGGATTGTAAAATTTGAAAAGTGTTGTGATTTTCACTTTCTCTATCAAATTTGACAATTCATAAACTTTTACACTTGATAAAAATGATTCTGGATTATACAATCCGTAAGGTTGTGTTTGGTTGAACTGATTTGAGGGGATTTAATGTTCAAGAAGATGGATTTAAGGGGATGAAGGTTGTTTGGTTGACCTGATTTGGGAGGAGAGATGAGGAGAGATTTGCAGGATTGGAGCTTGTTAACGGTACCTGGGCACCTCTTGCTAGCTGTTCTACCGCCATCAAAGATGGCCTGTAGCTTGATTTCGAACAAAGAACTTTTGTCTATTAAAGGATAAACGAGCACACGTATGCGAAAGAAAGCTAAGGAAAGAGCGGCAAAAGCTTTTTCTCTTTTTTAAAAGAAGTGTATGTCATGAGGATGCCCAATGGAGAATTAGATGTCAGCTGGGGGATTTAAGCTCTATACCTTACCTCTTCAAAAGGGCAAACAAAAAGGCCTATAATCAACGCAAAGGGGAGCTCTAAGGATAAGATACAGGCAGGGATAGAAAGATAAGAAAGAAAGGTAAAGGCCAAGGTTCATTAGTTCCATAGTAGCCAAGTGGTAGGTTTTTTTCGGATTTAGGCTACTTAAATAAGAAAAAGAAGGAATGAATTGATTTTGTGATTCCTTCTTTCCGCTCTTCGCTTAGCTACACTGGCTTACAGATGCCCATATCCTTCATAGATCTAGGAGTTCATACGAATAATGGCTAGCGGGATTCCGCATTCAATCGGAGTTGCCTTAGTTGGTTTTCGGCACTAAAGACTCTAAATAGTAGTTTATGCCGCTTCAAGAAGCATTCTAATCCCTTCTTTAACTTATAGGTCAATTAAGGAATAGAAGCTATCATCCTAGGGATAGGATATATTATATATGTCTACCTAGCTCCTTATCTAGTAGCCAAGAACAAGAGAGCTACTTAACTCAGGTTTAAGAATGATTTAGAGTCAGATGAGAAAACCGGAGAGAGCCTCAATAAGTTAATAGGTCATTTATTACTTGACTCTTAGAACCTTTAATTTGGGATCCACTTCCAGGACAGGAAAGGGCAATCCATCTATTTACTTTACCCTAGTTCACGAGAAAGAGTCCTAGGGATAGACCCCTTTTTTTTTACACCGAGAAGAAATCAATAGAATCGTCTGATACTAGATGAAGAGGTACTCCGGAAGGGATAGAGGAGGGACATGCCTGCCATTAGAAGAAACCAAAGGCAATTAGTTCATCTTTGAATAGGTAGCCCGGTTAACCAGACAACGTGGAGGGACTTCCTGCCATATAGGAAAGGAAAGACCTGGGGCCTTTACTTCGGAAATCCGCTTATATTGAAGGGGAGCAGCTTTTTATGCGACACTACTCTGGCGAAGAGTGAACCGCTTCCTACGCATTTCTGTCGGTCAAAAGACCAGATCCCATTACCTATTTCCACATCTTTGGTACCGGTCTAATTCACCTCGCAACGAAGGGCGCACTTATCTTAGAATAATGAAAGGATTCCCTCGTATTTAGTACTTCTATGATATCGGTTAAACTACGCCCACTTCTGGCTCATCAACTGGGGCAGATCACTCATCTTCGATTTTTCTTCTTCCCTATTAACCCGCATAGGAAACTATGTCAATCAGAGGTTGTTAGCCCTTGTCCATGATAGGTTGATGGCGATTCTTCGCCATGGATGGCACCTTCGAACCGCAAAGAAGTAGTGCTATATGGGCATCTTTCGTCTCATCGAGTCAATACCCTTTATGCTACTCTCTAGGTTGGATTGATGTAATTGAGCTTAACCGGGCTTCTTCTTTTTCTTAGCTTTGTATTCTTTTTTCTTCTTCTTATTATTGAGTCTTCTTATTATATAGTCTTAGTTTCTTTTCTCTGAGTTTGGTTGTAGATAGCTTGGGTTTATCTGCAGGATGTGTGGAGAGGGCCTCAACTGGATCATCTTTTGAAGACGGGCTCTGATCTTTCTTTATTAGAAGCTTAATTAGAGTATCATGTTGAAGTGATTCATATTATTTTAATTGAGATTCCAGTAACTTAATCTAATCATCTTTTGACTGAATTAGATTATCTTGATTCTGAATCTTATATTCTTGTAGCATAATCCTATTTTCTAGATTAGATAAGTCTTTCACATTCAATGGTATTGTGATAACCCTATTACTCTTATCATCTCTAACTGGTGTCCTCTTGGTACCCGTATCGATAGAAAGTTTAACTTCTTTTTTACTTTTTATTATGATAAAATTCTTCCAATCTATGTTGACGTGTGATTCCACAGTTCTCTTCATTTTATTGAATTCATTTTGCTTCTCTGGATTGAAAATGTATTCGTATTGTAAGTCAAATCATTCTTTATTGACTAATTTTTTGGCACGACCCTTATGCTTAATAATATCATCGTTTGGAAGCTCAAGTAAATCACTCTTTGGTGCTAAGAATGTACCTTTCTTAACATTGTATTCTAACTTAGATTTACCTAATTCTGAAGATATCTCTTATTCAGGAAAAGGATTTTTAAGAACGACGGAGTCCGTATCTGTGTAGTAACAATCTTCTCTAGATATAGATTTATACATGTGAATACGCGAACAAGCTGTGATCGCAGCTGCTAGTTGTACAGCGGATAACCTTGGAAGAGCCCAGTCGGTGGCATCATCTCTCTTATTTAAGTAAGATAGAATATACTATTTATCGCTAAGCTTATTAGCTATGTTGAAATCTTTATTCTTAATCAGATAGTTATACTTATTTTCCTCGCAGATGGTAGTGATTGTGTTTTCAAGTTGAATACCAAATCTACCGTATAGTGGATTCAACAGGATCTTGTAAATATAGGATAAAGCTTAATTTCCTCTTTTCTTAGCTTCTTGTCTGCTTTTAAATATATCGAAAACATAGTCCTCAAAAGGACTCTTCATCTTCTCAAATAAGTAGCCTGAGAGAGGAATGATCTGATAGCCTATTTCTTTCTTGCGTATACTTGAATTCTTCACTATAATACACACCAATGAATTCACCGGTAGGGAAGACTAGAGTTTTCGTCGTTAGATTAAGACGACTTAGCTACTTGTCTGAAAGCGGAAAAGGAAGGTGACTAAATTCGGTAAAGCTAGATAGCAACCGAAAGAGGCACATCAAAAGATATTTTCTTTCGTTTCACATTGATCCACAATCTTTTCTCTGGTTAACCAATCAGGAAGAAGCAGCTCTACCCGCTCAAGTGAGGCGAGAATAGCCTCATCCCCCTTGGGTCATTCTTTTTTGTATTCTTTCACTCAACGTTGTGAATGCCGCATTGGAAAGCCCCTTATATTCTGATGGCATCAACATGACGTTAGACTTTTTCCTTAGAGAAGCGGGTGAAAGGCGGGAGGCAAAGCCATAAAAGAGAGTCCTTCTTCCATGAATAGCGATTCCTATTCTGATAGCTAGGAGAGAAGAAGAGGGGCAACCTATATAAAGATTAAGACAGATATTCTCTGTTGTTCTTGATGTCTATGAAAGTGTCTTCTCTTTGTAGTTTGGAGAGCAGGATGGCACAATGGGAGGTTCAGGAATCAAAGCCTTTGCCTTTCTCCTTGTTGTTAACTGTAGGGTAGTCGAAGATTTGTAGAATGCGTTAGAAGGCATTAAGGGTTATAAAGGAGAAAGCGGACTCACTTCACGAGCTATAAGCCCAGGGAAGCTTTTCACCTTCTTAATAGATCAACTAACCTGGACCCCGTAGCTCACCTTTCAGTCGAGGAAGTCGGATCTACTATATATATACTCTATCCTTCCCACCACCCGCCTTTCTGGCAATATCTCCACAAGAGCTTCTTCGGCATTCTTTTAGGATCGCAATTTACTGCGAAGTCGGTGCCCATAGTGATATCCTAATTTGGCTACCTGTCCCACTCATTAAGGCAGAATTTACTATTGCCAAGGGAAACCGGAGTTCTCTATGCCCCTTCACCTACTAAAGGATCAATTACGAAACGGCTACGCTTCTTAAGGTCCATTACTTCAGAGTGACCCGCCGGGGCGATCCAGTCACCCGGGGATTTTTCTTTTTTTTCCTGTGATCCCAGAGATTTTTTTTATTGTTGCACTAAGGTTACTTACGGTTGAGGCTTTTTCTTCTCGCTTGAAAAGCATTCATTCTTTTCGATCTTGTACTTGAACGAGCAAGAAAACATGAAAGCGCTAATGAAGAGAAGAAGCAAGAAAACGGATGCGCGCCTAACGCACACCGGCTTTCGCGCAGCTCAATCCTAGAATGGAGACTGTCGTTGAATAGATACCATCAGAGATTCTATTCTAGAAGATGCTCGCTACCTTACCTATGTAATTCAATTGCTTGCTTGAGACCAATC
>Ga0209489_101237_pt1 | contig 52181 bp, 16 predicted proteins | sample SiratrowhiteBW_FD_187527 | JGI IMG/M metagenome (GOLD analysis project Ga0209489, IMG submission 187527) | Root nodule microbial communities of legume samples collected from California, USA - Siratro white BW (SPAdes) (version 2) | ecosystem: Host-associated > Plants > Roots > Nodule | place...
AGTTTAAAGGGGTTTTTTTTTTTTTTTTTTGACAAATACTATATATATTATAGTTGAACATAAACTTTCATAATGGCCGAATCTAAACTTTGCTGTTTTTAGAATAATAATTTATTTACATTTATCTCTTTTATCTACTTTTTTTATATTTTATTTTGTTAACAATAAAGGGTTTTACGGAAAATTTTTCTTACTAAAATTAATGTATTAGTATCAGTCAAACTATCACAATTTATATTAATATTAAAAATAAATTCTATTTAAAATTAATTAAGTCAATATTAAATTAAATAAATTTTAAAATAGAAAAACATTTATATTAACCTCTTTTTAATTAAAAAATCAATAATGAATTAACATTAATGTGTTCGAGATAGATGTGTCAACTAAGTTGACACTAATATCTATTTTCTTACAATAATATGATTTTAAATAAAATTCAATAAAAAGATAAGATATTATTGATTAAAAAGTAGGTTATTAAAATATCAAATATACAAATAAAAAATATAAATTCATATTATTTGTCTACATTAATCTTGAACATCAATACTCTTTAAATAAAGGTTTTATTCTACTCATTCTTATTTATAGGATCCATGTACCTAATTCATTAAAATTTTAAAAATAGTTTATTTAATTTAATTTTACAACTAGCCTTTATTATTGATATTTTTTTTCTTTTCTAAATTTGTCAATACACTGATTTCGATCAGTGTATTCTAGTCTAAACATAATTAATACGAAAAATATTATACTTAAGCTCTTATAAAATTTGAACAAGGATCATCTTTAGTTTTGAATTTTATAAATAAAAGTGATGAAGTATTTGTTGTATTTTAATTTTAATATTACACGAATTTCGAATTTTGAATTTCTGCAGAGAAGACAACAAAACCAAAAGCAACTCTTAATTGTTGTTGAGAGGGACGTGATGCTTTCAGGAAATTTAAGAAGCACTTGCTGATCAAAACTTATGAAACAGTTATATAACATACAAAAGCATGCTACAAAATAGTGAATCATTGATGTAACCATGGATACATAAATATATAATGATGTCTTTGAATATGTTTGAAGCAAGAACTTTTTTATTTTTTTCAGATTTTGACACAGCTTGTGTGAAAATCTGTTTCCGTTAATGAAAATCAGTTTAGTATTGAGAAAAAAAAAATCAATTATTGTTTCTAGAAATTGAAATCAACATATGCACTAATAAATTGGAGAATAGGCATGTGCCTCAAAAACTGAATTTTTTTAAAAAATTGTGATCTTAATTATAATCTAAACAAGGTGATGTAATGTTGCATGCTCTTGACTTTTGTTAACCAAAATGGCTGTTTTCAAACCAAACATTAAAATTCACCAAATTCAACGTATCCAGGCACATTGCACTGTTTTTTCACCAAATTTGTTAGCAATATACCCTCACTTTCTTCTTGAATTCTCTCAATCACAAGATACTTTTGGATAACACTAATTTAAAACGAGACTTAAAGAAGGTAACATGTTTAATGTAAGCTAGATGAATTTTACTAATAAAAATGTGTTAGAGAAAGTCTTTTGCTAGCATTTGTCATTGTTTATGTATACTAGTTTACTACACTTCTGGTATTTGCTCCAAAATTATATATTCTCAATTGTACGGTAATTTATACAATAAACTTATCATGATTTATGCAGTTGAAATCTTTATAATGCAAAAAGTGTTTAAAAAAAGTATTTAAGTATTAATTTACAGTGAAATTTAATTTAACGAATTTTTTTAAAGATGTTTGTTTGTTGTGTGTTATTTTTTATTAAAACTCAATTTTCTAGATCAAGACTTCGAAATTATATGATAGAGTCTGTTAGATTAATTGACGTATTCGAATTTTGATGAAGTTGTATATGTTTATATATTGATTTTAATTCTTGATAATTTTACCTTCTTAAATCTTATTTAAAGATGGTTAGGAAAAAATATCTAAATGATTTTATCATATATATATATATATATATATATATATATATATATATATATATATATATATATATATATATGAATTAATGAAATATTGAATATATAAAGTTAAATCAGTGTGGATGTTATACTTTGATGATTATGTTAAATTGTTCTTGTCAACTCTCATAATAGTTAAGTAGTACAATTTATAAAAGTTGAAATAAAAATAGTTTAATTTAGTCTTCTGAAAAAAAAAAAAGTTCATTTGTTATAGTTTAGTTTATATTAATTAACTATTTGAAAGATTTTCAGTTTAAGCTTTTTTTCATTTTCTGTTTCAGTTTAAGTTGGGGATAGTACCTTACTATTATAGATTACTATTAGATTTGACAAGAATCTAGTTAATACTGATTTTGCCTTTTTAAAACTTTAACTTACTTTTTGTTAAGATAAGAAAGATTACAAAATCATTATGTCGGCAAAAAGAAATGGCGAAATTCAAATCCAATAAATAATGTCACCAACCATTTTCATTTTCAATAAACGAATAAACAAATCTCAATATTGCTTCTAGTACACTACATTCCTTCACAAAGGAACATTGAAAAAGGGGAAGAAGATAACCATGGTTTTTTTTTTTTTTTTTTTTAACAAACAAAGAAATCTTGCTTCATATTATCCTATATTTACATTAAACAAACTCATATATCTTCATCACTGTGTTCATGCAAATTTGCCAACCCAAAGAGAGGATAATCACCAGCATCATCTCTCTCTTACTTCATTTTTCCTTCATGATTGAAAGATGAAAAGGCCATAATCTCAAACCACCATTAGAGGAGATAATGGTGACAAAGGAGGCACACTAAAGATGGTTCCCATAACATCAGTGTCCCAAAAGCCTTTCCAACAAGATGGAGTCAAAGGGCACTCTTCTTTCTTCATAACCTTATTATTGCTAAACTCACTTTCCTCATACTTCTTCCCTTCACTTTCTTCCTCTCTCTCCCTCTTCACACCAACCTTCATGCACCTTGAAACTGCTTCTTCTTCACACTCTCCAACCTCCAAAGGGAAGTTCAATATGGCCTTGCTCCCTCTCATCTTGAAAGCAGCTTTGTCATAAGCCTTAGCAGCTTCTATGGCCGTGTCAAAGGTTCCAAGCCACACCCTCGAGCCCTTTCTATTGGGGTCCCGAATTTCCGCAGCAAACTTCCCCCACGGCCTTCTCCTAACCCCTCTATAGTGCTTATCCTCTCTGCTATTGTTTGCATCATCAAAAGAGCCAACTTGGGTAGTAACCAACGCTGTTTTTGCTGTTGTGTCCACGTGCTGTGACATCACAAGACCCGAGGTTAAGGAAGGGATTGTGATGTTTTTCAAGGAGGGTTTGCGGTTGCTGAGGTTTGAGGATCTTGGAGGCTTGGAGAAAGATGTGACTTGACCCTTTTGAAGGTGGTTATGGTTGTTATTATGGCTCATGTGAACTTGAAAATGAGCTTCTTGGGGCAGCAAGTAATCAGTGACACAAACATCAGATTGTGAAACTGAGGTGTTTGGGATGCAAAAGGTGAAATTGGGTTCAAAGGTTTGCATGGTGTTGTGATTCAAAGGAAAGAACTTTGGTGGTTGGTTTTGGAAAAGTGGAGAAGTGAATTGGTTGAGTGGAAAATGGGAGTGAGGGGCATATAAATGTGAAGAAGGGTAGCAAAAGAAGTAAGAAGAGAGGGTTTCAAGAGGGGTTCCAAGATGGTGAGAGGAAGCATCGTTTTGTTAGTATCAATAATTGAGGTTAGAAGAAAGGTCACGTCTTGTGTTTTTTGTCGTTTGTGCAATTTTCAAATGTCCTTACTTCACCAAATGGTCCTTCCATGTTCCTTCCTAACGGTGGCTATAAACTACAAAGATTATTTAATTTCAAGTTGAAGGTTTTGCTGTCTTTATGCCATTATTTTGCGTTACATGTTATGTATCTGTGTGCGTGTCAATTTTGCAGAGTTCCTGTTTTCAATGTGCAGAGAAGTACAAATACGTCATCTGATAAGGATTGTGTAAAAGTAAAACTATAGATTCAATATATTCAATGTATTCTTCTTATTAAATTCATAAGTTTCTTCATCGAATACCAAATTGGTGGTTGTATTATATATATATACTCATATTTACGACACCGTGACCTATGCAGCCAGGAATTTAAGAACTCTTAAATTGCTTGTAAGAAAATTGCCTTGAATTGTAATAACCCAAGAATTTACTATTCAATAAGTTTTTGTCATTTTCAAAATGTTGTTATCATTTTTATAAAGATGGGTTAAATGCTCATGCTTAAAATATTTAGCATAAAAAAGAAGATCACCATCAGATCTAATGTAAAGAGCAAAATGTCAAAAGGCTGAAATAAAAATAACAGGTGGAGGATTAGGTTGAAGTTTGAAATTAGGATTGAAAATTGGTATTATTTAGTATTATCAAGGATTTGAGTAAGTTGTAATTGGGTTAAGAAATTTACTATAAAGAAGTATTTACCCAATTGACGACTTTACAAATATTATTTTACAAAGATTTTACGTATTCTTCTGAGATTGAAGTCTCACTTGCTGTATTGTTTATTGTTACTTCTTCTTTTTTTTATGGTGTCTCATTTTTGTGACTATTTCTGTTTACTATATCTTTTTAAGTAGCAGTTAAATGTCATGATTTTTTTTTTTCACTTTTGTATTAGTTCATGATTTATATATTTAGTAACTATAATATTTGAGGTTTTAAATTAAAATATTTTTATTAAATCTTTTTAATTGCAACGGTGCTATTTTATATTTTAAAAATAATACTTAGGTATCTACTTTTAGAGAATAAATCTTGAATAAAAAAATTTAACTTAAGACTTGTTAAATTGAGTTTGATTCATATAATTTAAATGATCAAATAAAAATTTAAATAAATTATTGTAAATAATTTATTTGTTCTTTTAAAATAGCACTAAATGTAAATTATGTTCTGAAACATAAAATTAATTCAAAATAATGTATTCGTTAATTATTACATATAAATTAAAATTATTGCCATAATTTAGTAAAAATTATTAATTTTAAATCAATAAATTTAATAAATATTTAGAATCCAATATTTTCTAATTAATAACTCAAGTATTGTCTAGACTTGATCCATAAAATATATAGACTTTATGGAATCCGAATTCCAGATTTGATAATGGAAGTGTGGTTTTAGCTCCATTGAAAACTGTAATATTTGATGCTGAACCTTCTTGGTTCCCTTATTAAAAGCACTGCCATTAAACTTGAACTCATAAAAAATATAATTGATGAGTCGTCACTACACCACCCCTCTACAGTTCATTATATCTTCTTTCCAATTAACCTTTGATTAAAATTGACACTTTATAAATAGCCATCAATTGTAAGTTAAAACATGGGTAACACAGTCTTGCACGTAATTAAATATTTTTAGACATAAAAGGGTTTAGTTACATGAGACATTCTCCGAATTAGAAAGAGCATGGGTTAAAATGTAAACATATAATATGGTGAATAAACAATTAAAGGACAAAGTGAGATCAGTCATGAACAGAATTTTAGTGTCAATGAGGAAATTAGGAAACCAGAATGTAGGAATAATCATGTCAATGGAATTAAAGTCTGTTTAAAATTTTCTTTATCCCTGAACAAAATGATGGTAACGAACGTGTAACAGTACCCCAAAATAGCAAAATGTGAAATTGAAACCCTTACTATTTGTACCTTGTGATGGGAAAAAACCAAAACCAAAGCGCCCTTACCATTTGCCATCATTTTCTTCAATTAAGGGTAAAAATGAGATCTTTTAGCTATTGGGCTCTGAATTCTCCTTATGGTATTGCTCAAGAATAATATTACAGTCATTCATGGTCCGAGCATCTAGAAGACCATGATTGTATAATTTGACCATAAAAATTCTCCAACACCTGCCAAAAAAAAAAATTATAATTATAACCAGATTACACACATAAATAAATAAAATATACACACACACACACAGAGCTGAGTACAACAACGATTTTTTATCATTTAAATTCATGTATTACTACATATTGTCCTTTTAGCCATAGAAGAATAATGAACAAGTTAGAAACGCGTATTGATTAATTGAAAACATCACAAAACGAGAGAAACAACAAAGGTATAAATTCCAAACATGAGAGAAACTAGTTACCCAGCCAGTACGCGGGACTGAACAAACTCCGGTGCATGCAATTTCGAGAAAGCCTCACATGCCCATGAAATGTGACCATCTGCAATCACACTGCCACGAGAAGAAAATAATTGAATCAAGAAAGTTGATTTTAATATCTACTTATACCAAGGCACATTACTGTAATTAATTAAGGAAATCTACAAAGTTGGGCAAAGAGAATGACTTGAGTAGAAAAGAAGGATTTACCGATGCCTCCGAACAAAGGAGTTCCACATGTGCATGAAATTCTTCTCATCCTTGCTCACGTCAACGAAATTTTCAAGCATCTGCAAGGTATTAATACCAATAGTAAGTGCTGCAACCTAAACCTATGTTGAAGTCTGCTGGGCCAATGGCTGTTGGGATTACAACTAAAGTTTACGAGAAAGAACAAAGAGGTTAAGGGTATATTTGTGGTGCTACGTAATTAGGAAACTCTTATCAGTTGTAACTTTATAATTGTAATACATCCAAAGTAAAGAGTATGTGTCTCTATGCAAACATTGTATTAATATAAACAAATATAAGATCAGCTAGTATATTACAATCAATTCCAGTAACTAGTAAATATTGTATCTCGTATTTTATTTTCCCTTTACCTCTGCTCAACTTACACAGTGCATGGTATCAAACCTCTCTCATCCACCTTGAAAAGTAGCTTCCCTTACAATTGAAGCCAATTTAATCACGGTGTTGAGAATGTGCCTTTTTGGCTGTTGCAGATTTTTAGGAAGGTTTTCAGAGTTGTTTTAGTTTGAAAAAGTTAAATTGTTTTTACTTAGAATCTGTTATTTGTGTCTCCTAATTTTTTTGTCTAGTTATTAGTAGTGGTTGCTAGAATTAAGGGATATGATCTCTTAGTTATTTTCTGAATGTATTTAAAACTTAAGTTGCATTAAAATAAAAACACCATTCAGCAGCCTCTCTTATTGTCTTGTTCCATTTTATCTTCTTCATCATTTTATTCTCTCTTTTGCTAATGCCATTATCTCTTAAAAACAACACACGGTTTAACCATTGAATTGTGGATCAATTTCTTTACCGATTAAATAATTTGGTTGGGTTTACAAAAGTCTAGCTAATGCTCGTGTATTTGACGTTTGAACTGATCTGGAAGTACAATCATGTCTGGAATAAGCCTCAATTATAAAGTCATGCAGATAAGTTCTCAGAAAGGAAACTAGACATCACTCTTAGACTCCTTGCAATGAATAATAGATAGACAGCTCTACAATAATTTTAGAAAATAAAACAAAAATTCAATATAACCAAACATACCCTTCTATCTTCATAATCAGCAACATCATCATCAACTTCATCTTCACTATCTTTATCTGATAGAACTTGCTCAATTGTCATTGGCTTTAACCAAAAGTAAAAGAAATTAGTAACAAATCTATTGAGCATATGATGCCAATAGAAATAAAAAGTAAATATAATTAATCGAATAATACTGGAAAAGAAACTTTGTTAAGAAAGAATAACATCTTTCAACAGCAAAAAATGTTGTTCAAACATTAAGCCACCATAGAGTAATCACCCCCAGAATCTGAGATTAGAATCTAACTCTACCGAACAACCTAATTGTAAGACGAGAATTGCCCGACCCTTATAAACACTATTTAGGTCATTTATCTACACAATTAGGTTTAACACCATCTAGGATGTAACTAAGGAAGCCTCCAAAGAGACCATAAAAAGGAGACCTTCAAACAAACACAACCAAGCATAAACTAATAAGCTAACGGTAGTAATTTAATACACAAAGCAAGACTGTACAAGCTCATAATCAAGTATCGTTGTTGTGTTGCAATAATATTATAACAAAAATCAGTTTCACCAAAGAACTAGTATCCAATTAATGATACTTTCCTAGACCTCGCAAATTCAACCACTACAGAAATTTAAGCATCTACCCATTCAGCAGAAATGAAAACCTTCAATTTCATTATTTTAATGGATAATGTCAAGTGAAGATGTGTTTCAGAAAGTCAAGCAAAGCTAACCAAATTTTAGAATATTCAAATCTGAAATCACCTCTACAGCCCAATCGAAGTTAAGTGGATCAAACAGTTTTTACACGCCTGAATATGGCATAAAACTGTGTTCATGGTCCTTTCCTATTATTCTGCTCATTGATGTTTTATGAGAACTTATTTTTGTGATGGAAAGTTTTGAATGTAACGGGCTTAGCCCATATTTTCTATTATCTCGGTACTATTTTTACTTATAAATAAACAATCCTATGTGGTATTTTACACAAAAGAGATTAATCCTAAAAAAAAAAGCCAACTTCTTAAGATAGTATTAGAGTTATTTTAAAACTTATCCTAACAAGATTGTTGGACTTATCAGGCTACCCGCTATTGGGCTGCTATCGAGTTATCCTTAAATATATAGTTCCACGATATTGAAGAAATGAGAATTTTGATACATATTTAAGCCAACTTGAGAGGTTTAGGTTGAGAGGAAAATCATCCAATAACCAGTGAACTGGAGAGGTTTAATGGTAACCGGTTGAATACCTTTTTTCACAATATTAAATAACATGCTGACTTAGCACTTGAACAAAGGTATTTTGTGCTGGATTAGAGTGATGCAATGCAACATAGATTTATTTCTCAACTTATGTTTCCATATTTAGATAATAGATTAGCCTGACTATATTTAATAATTATGCTATATATATATATATATGTGTGTGTGTGTGTGTGTGTATTTAATAATGATAAAACACTGCCGTTTCTAAACTCCCCTTTAGAAGTTAGTTCATACATTTTAAGAGAAGAGTAAGGTCAAACTCCCCTTTCTAAACTAAGTCCAATATTTTGCAGCAATTAATATCACAAGAAACAGTGATAAAAAGTACAAAATAATAATATAAAAATAGAAGATGCTTTACCTGAGCTTTGTGAGAATGAAAAAACTGTCGTTTCCTTAAGAGGGCACTGCTGAAATGTTTTCAAAATAATGTCATAAGTAAGTGTCCATAAAGCTTACATATTTAAAAAAAATGATAATCGTATGTAAAAAGGGATATTTGATAAATACTCCGACACTACCAATGCATGTCTAAAAATTTCAAGAAAGCCACACTCATTTCTAAACCAGTCCAGGAATCACATATGACGAACATTTTGATACCATAATAACATGACTATTTGTAATGATATCAACTACATTCAACCTACAAATGTTGGATTAATAAAGTAGAAATCAAGCTCTTGCTTATTAAGAGAGACAAATACATAAAAAGTATAAACCTGTCACATATAAGCATCCCAAATGTGACATTTTGACAAGCTAAACCAACCCATAAATTTGTTATATCATTTAATAGATCAAAATAATTCTAACATTGAACAAGAAATTTATATTCAACCATTTAGCCTCATTGATCTATTAGGTTTACAGCTGTATGTAGGTAAAATATTGCTTAAAAAATATCTTATAATTTGCAAGATAAAACTTTTTTTGTTTGGAAGGCTTTCATTTCAGAAACATTTTAGCATTGCAGTTACGGTATATCCCTTATAATTGTGCATCAAAAAGTTTCCTAATGTAATATCCCCCTTTTTGTTTTCCAAGGATAGAGAAACAAGACTGTAGAACATACTTTCGTGAGTCAGAACACTCAATTGACAACTTCCTAGTCTTGGCAAACTGAAGCACTGCTTGATCACAGTCTGACATTGACTGGACAGAGTCTCGGTCAGGATGTGATCGAATAATTGTCGCAGAAATCCCTGCAATGTCACAGCAGCATGTAACACATTCCTAACACAGTAACACGCTGGCAGCACTAATGCAGCATCTTGGAGTAAGAACCACAACTCAAGAAACATGAACAATAAGACATGTTATTTAACCGAAAGTCATAAAACAATTCGTAATTGGAAGTTCAACTTCTGCCTTTATCTTCAGTAAAAACAGCATTGACTTCCTTTTCCAAGTAGTTCTTCAAATTGAGTTTCTAGAGGTAATAGTAGTAGCATAAAAGGAAAGAGCAAAATATAGAAATCATTCTAAAGATAGAGCCATAAACAGATTTGACAGAGAGAAAAACTTAATCCATGAGGAGAGAGGCTTGCCAACTATCTAATTACATTGAATTAGGAAGATAGAGGCAGAAACGTGCCCAGAAGATCTCAACAAAACGAATCGAAGTGGTCTTGTGCAATTCCAACACCAGGAAGGTGGCACGTGGAACTGTTAGGAACCTCATGATGAGAACCAAGAAAAACATTCACACAACAAAGAAATATAGTATTATTCCTAAATCAAACAATCGTGAACAACCCCTTTACAAAGGAACCAAAGTCCTTTCACTCAAGATTAGCCCTGTCAACACACAAAACAACCCAACAGTCATCTCACAACTACAGATTGGTCTTTATATAGACCTACCTCAAAGACTAACAAAAACAAACGGCCTTCCCCGTCAACAGGGCACAACCCACTCCCAATTATCTTAGTCTTTATTTTTAAATTTCCTCTATAATAAACTCTCCATATTTTTTTCTCTCATTTTCCTTATTCTTAACAGGAACCCACACGCCCCATGACAGGCTGACAAAGACTAGCATGTTGTGAAGCATTTGGTCATGACCAACAGGGTTAGGTCGCACTCTTCGAGGTGTAAATAACCTTGACTTCAGTGGACAAAACAACACCAGCAGCAATAGATGGTCCAGATACCAACTTGAATTCGGATATGATTAAAAGAAACAGTGAGTGTCTTGCTCAGCCGATGTATATTTTATATATATGAAAAGAGAAGAGTACAATACAGGGAAAAGTTATATCCTGTAACACTCAAACCCTTAGACTAGATACATACACCCAAACAACAGTTTTATGCAGCTGTACAATAAATACAATAACAATCATAATTTTAACACATACCATCATCCTTCTCCAAAATATCAGTTTCTCCTGCAGGAAAGGCAGAGTCTAAGCCTACTGCATTTTTAGAAGATAGGTCCTTTGGTGTCCTACGCTTAAGGGGCTTTCCACTGCATATAGACATGGTATCCCGTCTGAATCTCATAGAATATCACGAAACCAATCCCGAGCCAAAAAAAAAAAGGGAATAGAAGAAATAAAATATCTTACCAATAGAAAAATGTTTGCACTCTTGGATCAACCTTATCAGCAACAATCTGAACAAAAGATAGTGTTAGAGATCATAGAGTGCCTCTTAAACAGAAAGAGGAATTCTAGCTCAAAGCAATAAACTGGCAGTGACCATAGTACCAAATGTTGAGATGAATGCACGAAAATGTAAGATAAATTTAGAAATAAAGGTATATAAAAGAAAGTTGTGTGTATCAAATTTTTAAGAGAATATGACAGAAATCTAAAGTGGTTTTGTCATGTGAAGGGAAAACTCAAAGTAACCCAAATGGATTAATTGAAATCTAGTATTTTTTTTAGTGCAGAAAGTGAATCTGATAGGACTCAACTGATAGGAGATAGGAAAGATTTTGTAACAAATTAACAAGGAAATGAGCCTGCATTTTTATTAAACTTCTATTGATCAATGCGACCACGAAATACAATAAGGTATTCGAGAGACCTCTCATCTCCTAACAACTTCTGATTTAGCTCTTAACAAACTAACTACCACCCCTTCTATTTATAAGCTATTTGGTTACAGCTGTGTTTCCCCTCTATTGCCTCAAATAGACTCTCTTAGCCATTGCCTCCAATCCATCAAATAAATATAGCCCCATTAAAAGTAAAACCAAAGAAGACTAGGAAAAACCATTAAAGCAAGACCTACTCCAAATGGATTAATGGAATCTAGTATTCTTTTTAGAAGCTTCAAGCTGCCATTGATCTACATTGCAAAACCCATCTAGAGAAAAAAAAAAAAAAAAAGACTAGGTCGCTGGTGTGTCAAAAATATGAATATGAATAAAAAAAAAAAGATGAATAAGAAATAAATAAGGCCCAAATCATATAGTCAATAATGTTCGAGAACAAATTTGAGGTCCCATATGAAAGATAAATCTTCATTTGTAATAGACAAAGCATAACTAATTAGATATTATTAAATTTAATATAATATATTTCCAAAAGAAAATAATATATCTATAAATAAAGTAATTGAGCACAAACTATGCTCACCTCTGATCTCGAGATATCATTCTTCACAGTCACATTTACAGCATGACACTCATCCGATACCTACAAATTGTGTACTTGATTACTGATGTTCAGTACAGATAACTGAATAGAATGCCAGCAAGAGATTTAAAGGAACTTACCCAAAATTCAAAATTGAAGAGATCGTGTGATGAGGACAAATGATATCTTAGACCCTAGAAAAGATCATGACAGAAACATTAGAAACAGTTTCAACATCATATTGGAAAATTATTGATTCAAAAGAAGAAAGTAGTTTTAACCTTAAAACAAGAACATTTAACCAAACAGAAAGGACAAGTGAAATCTTCGGTGACTGCAATCAAACATTATGTGCCAAGAAATATTGTAAGATACAATAATCCATAGACATTCAAAACTAGGCATGTGTAATAAATAGGAACTACAATTAATCACATCTAAAATAATAGATATAATATGATACAAAACCATAACCTAGAACTCATTTTAAACAAATATTTCATGGAGTATGACTACTTCTAGAACAAGCCGTATAACAACCAAACTAATAATAAATATAGTATAGGATGTTATAACTAATGACTCTGAAATTTTACTAGCAAGTTAGGAATAATAGATAGCCTTTCATCATCTTTAAGTAGAGTGTTGTAAAATGTGCAAAATATGAAGCTTGTGGATCATTTCTTTATGTACATATTAATTACATTTATTCCTTCATTATGATTAACTGGTCAAGGTTTCCTTAGTTGCAGTAATCAGGCCTGACTTGTTGATCATCATTGATTGGTACAAGTGGTAGTGACTTGTGTCCCTTAATCAAAGGGTAGTGTTCAAATCTTGGTAATACCATTTTGTATATGGAATAAACCACATTTGGGGGAAATACACACCTTGTGCGCACTCAGGATATTCGACAGAGTCAGTCATCGCTTCCAGCAATGAATAATCCGTATCAATACCATAGCCAGCAAAAAAAAAAGGTCTAACTAGTCATCTATAATACTAAACTAGTTTTTTTTATGATCAAAGTTGTATAAATAGTGATCGTTGTCATACTCTTTAAATTATCAGCAAATAATATTCACTTTTCCTCATATTTCGAGTATAAAATCCGGCTGGATGTTATCCTCGAGTCCTTGGTATCACATAATATATATTCTTCAAAAACAAGAAACACAAAAAATAACGTTTACAGGATCTAAGCAATATGTGTTGGAAATATAACAAATATCTAAAGATATTACTTTAGAATATCTAAAAGCCATTATCAAACATATTTTTCAGCATCTCTTGCATCTATTTTTTGAACATGGTATCAAAATAGTATCATCCTTCATGAACTGTTTTATCACTATTCTGCTATTGAGTATCAATAGAACCCCAATTAGTCACTTTCGTAGTGTCTCCTATGTTCAGCATGACTGTCATTGTCCTAATTTGGTTAACCACTCTAATTCATAGTTGTAGCTCACGTCAACGGCTTATCTGTTGACACACCCTATGCTTGCCACCTTTCATACGAAGTGGCCTCAAGCTTTATCTCAAAAACCACTTTTTCAAGTTAAAAAATGTTAGGGTCTCCAATATTAGTTTGAAGCTTCGAAATGCCGTTTTGAGAAGGACTGACCTACTTCGCTAGTCATGAATTCTTTTCTCAGGCTAATGATCATTTCAGGTATCTAGCTGAGCTACTTTTCTCTGCAACTTCTTCAGCATCCCTAAGTTGTTTTCCCAACTATTTTTTTAGTGGATCGTAATTTTTTTTTTTTTTTAATTTGTGGAAAGTTATTTCTCTTGCAACAAACTTAAAATTTAGTAACCTTCAGCTTGAGGAGGAGTCTTAAAATATAAGAAATATCTTAGATTATTTTACAAAGTATCTTCTTAGATGATCTATTTGTGTTCATTCTTAGTTTACATTTTGATTTATTTCCTTATTAAGTTAGGATCTTTCTAGTTATAGGAATATCTTATCAGAATATGATTTATAGGCATATCATATCATGCATATGGGAATAAAATCTCCTATATTTGTTTGTATTTAACATCATAAGCTTATATAAAGTGGACATAGTCATCTATATCTCTACCTACTTATTTTTTCTCTATTTCAACAATTTTCAAATGTTCGCAAAAATTACATTTATTACTCCATAAAGAAAAGAAAGCAATCACATTGTAACGTGAGAGGCAGTACAATATTTACATTACCTTCTGTCCTCTGTAACTTATTATTGTAATACCTGAAATTCATAAAAAGGCTCATTAAGAAGAAAAAGAATACCTCATTAAGACGAAAAAGAATTCAATGAATAATCAACTTTTTCTAACAACAAAGGAAACATGGGGTTCAGAAAAAACAAAAAAAAAAAAAAAAAAAAAAAAGTTCTCAAATCCCTCAGCATATCTTGACCAATACAACCCCCTGTAGAATGATCATAAAAAAAAACTGACATACAAATCAAATAAGAGTATTGAAAAGTTCAAAGCGATACCTGTAATTAAACATAACATTTCCTTCCCTCAACCTGGACAACACAAACAGCTTGTAGTTAAAATTTGCACCGAATTTATTCAAGAGAAATTAAATAACAGTGTCACTACTTCTATTTGTTGTTTTAAAATGAGCACAAGGTATTCTGTTTTTCTTGCTAATAAAATGAGTATAAGATATTCTCTAAAACAAAGCAACAGGGGAGAACAAAAGGTGATAGACAACAACTTATACAGATCAGCATGCCCACCAATGATACTGAAATATATTGTGAAGCTGAGCACAGTCAACTTAAAATGTTTTATCTCAAAGACACCGGCGGGCAGATAGCATTTCACCTCAGTAAGACACCAGAGGACAACAGAATTGGTGCACTGTAGAAAAGCTTTAGCCTCCTGAATCCTTCCAAAACTTGTAAAACTAGTAACAAGTAATTGCTCAAGCTCTGGGAGCACATCCAAAATTCATTAAAAACTAAAACAACTCAAAAATATGTATCTCACTTCTAAAAACACATAAAAAGGTAATGTTCATGTTTCCAAATTAAGGGAAAACATCAAAAAGCACATCGTTAATTAGTATCTAAGGCCAATTACTGAATACCGCAAGGCAAAATGAATAGGCACCTTTGGATTTCCAAAACAGCCATCTCAGCCACTATTCTCATCAGGTCTTCCCCTGTATCTGTTTGTCAGCCCTCTATATGGTCCCAACCATGCCTTCTCACAAGGACCAAGATTTCTAAAGCAATTTTTCTGGCCTCAATGCATTTTCTACTCATTTCCCAGTTCTATACAGTGTTCTATACAACCGCAGCCACATAGTAACGAACACCAGTCTGTGGAACTCTGGCACACCATTATGTGGTCTCCACTCTCTTGTTCAAATCCTTTGAGATCTATTCTATCAATGTCAAAGAAGGGGTCTATGTTCTGTTCAATTTTTTTTCTTCAGCATGCATATGTTTTTTTTTTTTCTTTCATATTACTGTATATTACTCGACTGTTGTAATTAACTTGAGTTTGGCTCAAAGTTACAAATTTAATTATTAATTATGAATGCCTCCAATTTTGGGTAAATTTAACATTTAAATACATGTTATATGAATATTTAAGTTATATATATAAACAATTTCACAATAGCAACCATCCAGCTTATAGGCGTTTGGGTTGGTTGCTCCATGCCACTATCCAAGACTGATAACTGCAGCAACAACTACAACCATGACTAGATTCCAACAACATCCATCCTCATGAGCCTCCACTGCTGCCCAACTCTGTCAGCTTCCTTCTTGGCTGCACCTCAATTTTAGTTAGAGTTGCAAGGTAGTAATGTAGACATCACAATTCTGTCTCCCAGATTTGAAACTTTGGGAAGAAACTGGCCTGTAAGGTGCTAACTCACGGATACAGTCCAAAAGACAATAGGTTTTTGCGGAGAATGAAAAGTTAAGGAACCCGTGGATTTTATGTGTAACCATTCACCATTGCTAACTTTGACTTGATCCAAACATTCATAGGGGATGTATTACTGAATATTGTCAGCATAAGGTGTAACATGATGTGTCGCTCAAGAGTTAGGGAACTGATCAGTGGTGGGATGGGTACAAACAGCATTAAGCAGGGACCAGAGGACATTGCTAGACGTAGGGTGGCTAAGGGAAAAAACCTTGCAAAAGGTTGGCTAAGCAGGGAAGGTCCCCAAAGCTGCATCAGTTGATGTGTGGGTGGAACCCAAGTTTGTGTTTGATTGAGCATGGAGAGAACCATAGTTGTTTGTTCCATTGGCACCATATTGGGTAGGATTGCATAATGGAAGCTTGTGAAGAGAAACATCTCGATCAAACCACCATGCATGGGTTTCACCTCTATTTAGCAACATCATCACGACCTACTTAACTTCTAGTGTTACTTACTCCTAAATTAGCAAGATCCTAGGCTAATAATGCTCAACAAGGCATCCCCTACCTAGGTCTAGATCAAATTGTAGTTGGCAGTGAATGAAAAAATTTTAAATATAGCATCCATTGGCTCCTTAACTTTTTGTTCCCCTCTAAAACCTAATATCTCACTGTCGATTAACAATCTGTACGTGTTCCCTCTATGACCAATAATTTGTTGAGTGTCAGTAAATTTGCTAAAAATAATATTGTTTAATTCCTGACTTCTGTTATTGTTGATTTATTGTTTTGCTTAAGATTGACATTTGTTAATATTAAATATGAATGTCTTAATTTCTTTTATTGTTTTTAGTTTTAAGCATTGATATATGGGTGGTACAAAGAAAAAATTGTATTTAAAATTGTTGGGGTTCCTACATCAACTAAAATATGACCCAACTATAATACATAAGTGGATGCAAACATCATCTTAAAATCAGTTTTGTGAGTTTTAGTTAAGCTTAAAGCCTATTTTCAAAGAAAAAGCTTATAATAGTCATCTTTATCCACTTTGGGTGCAAATCTCACCTTACAAACTGGTTTTGTAAGCTTGAATTAAGCTTAAAGTCCATTTCCAAAGTAAAATCATATAGTAGTCATCCCTCTATCCATTGTCTATCTAAAAGATTTTAGGATCCGCTACCTTGCACCAGTATTGGGGGATTGATAACTAGTACAATTGAGAATTACCACATCATCTTCAATCTCAAACAATTACTTCTCTCACTACAACGAAGAACACAAGAACTCAAAATCTCCAAATGAAACCCATTCAACATATGGAGCAATAGACATAGCCAGATGCCAAGAAGATTGGTAGTTGTAGATCAACTACGTATAGAACTAGCAAGGAAGGTGGATACAATCAATTACTTATGGGCCAGTGGCCAAGTACAGAGATCTAAAAGCTAATTCCAATTAGCAACAATATCCAAGTCATTATTTATCTTGAGTTTTGCAAGAAACATTAATAGAAACAAAGAAATCACAAGCTTTGCAACTATAAAGATTGAATGGCTAATAGATTCAGATGAGAAAATAAAATTTACCCAATCAAGTGAGACAATGATGAGGACGGTACTTCACTGCCTGCATATGAAATATAGGGAGATTTTTCTTTGGCCCCAAACTCTTCAGCAGAAATTGTGATTTGTACTTGTTTTGATGTACTCTGTAGAAACCCAAAGAACAGGAAAGACAAACAGCAGTTAAAACAAATTCTCCATTTTATATCTAACTATTTTTAGGTTTGTGTGAATTTCTTGCCTAAGTAGGAAATTACTTTGAAGCAAGAACTAACCATATTCTCGAAATTAGAAGGAAATTGAATGGATACTCTTGTGTCCTCATTTTTAAAATCTGACTGCAACATAAAAGGAAGCTGTGAACTAGTACATCTACCAAACAATGAAGAAATGATAACAGTACTTTAAATGAATTCTTAGAACAAAAATAAAGTGTTCATGCATAGCATAACTTTAAATATCGCAAAAGGAAGCAGTGTAATGACTGTTTTCTACCCAAACAAAAAATTGTGTTAATCATTATACCTTCAGAATACATGGAAGCAAATCCACAGTTGACATAATCTCCGCTCGCTGTCCCAAACGAAAATTCGGAACACAATCCCAAGCCATATAAAGTGATTCTAAAGACACTTTCCCCCAAAGGCAGTACTCTCCAGCTGTCAACGACAGAATGAAGAAAATTGAAAAACGAATTCCAGCATGCACTAAAAACTCATTTGGAAAAAATAATCCATGACTAGAGCTAGAATATCTATAAAATATTTCATAAAAAATTTATTGCATATTTGACTACTTTCGAATATCATACACAATTTGTAGAAAATACAACAGAATCAATTATATGAGAAATTAATCCTAGGACTATTCATTATGTTTCCAAAATCTTCTCCTTATTTAAAGAGAAGAAATTGACCATGAGATGTGCTTCAGTACACTAACAGAACTCCATGTGAGGGGCCTTTACAACCAATGTAAAGGGTTTAAGGAGACCCACTGGAAGAAGCATCAGAACAAATACCCCTCATAGTAAATATATTTGAAAAAAAAAAAAAAAAAAAAAAAAAACAACGGGGGGCTCAAATATCATCCTAACAAGGTGATCAAAGCCATCTTTTTGTCTCACAATAATTAGCAATTAAAGCACAGCTCACATTCAAAAAAAGCTAGATGATTCATATCCGAAGGCATAGAGTTTGAATTGACTCCAGATGATAAATTTGAGTTTTTCACTGCAAGTAAATAGTCATAATGAGGAACACAGCAAAAATTATAGATATTCTCATCACAGTTGAAAAACATAAGCATATACATACCAGTGGCAGTGCTGACAAACAAGATATCAAGTGAGCAAGATCTAGCTTCATCAGCTAACTTGTTGACTTCAGGAAGAGTAAAATTTGCTTGGACTTGAGTATTCAAATCAATTCCAGGGGAGTTTCGAAAGATGAAAATTCGACCGATTCGATACGTGGCAGATTGCTTTTTTTGTTTTTGGTGAGTAAAATAAAAGGCATTATACGATTATTAGACATACAGCAATTTAACTAAGGAATCATAATGGAATCAACTTATTAGAAGCAAGATTCCTACCCTTGAAGATCCAAAATTAGAAACCCGCCTTGCAAGACAAATAGACATAGGAAACACGTTTTGGCTTTCCGTTATAGTTCGCATCAAGGAAACTGTCATTTGTATTCTAAATATGCAAATATCATATCTCATTAGCGTAATAAAATTAATATTTGTATATATGATATAACTACAAATTACAATGTCTCACATGAAATCACTAGAAATTACAGAAAGTTCAAGCTTATATGAAAGAATAAAGAAACTCCAGAACAGAAAGAAAAGGAACTGCAAGGATGACAAAATTAATCATCACAGTCTCAAACAGAACTAGATTTATCTTTTTTCTTAAAAGAAGAAATAAGAAATTCATGACAAAAGGAAAAAGTTTACTCAATACATTGCTGAGGACAGATTCTAAAAATCCGCAAGAACTACTTGATTTGAAAATCCTAATCTAAATTCATTTAGAATCATAAAAAGGCCAAAAATCTTAGTGTAAATGTGGAAACTTGTTCATTCAATTAAGTCCATTCATCTTCTTCATACAAAGACCTAAGTTGGCATATTTTATTATAGTGGCAAGCAAGTACACATTTATTCTTTCTCCATTCCCAAGTTTCACAGGTGTTATTAAATACAATCACAAGATGTTCATTTCAGAAGTGAACACACAGAGATATGACTAAAAAAATCTTTCTATTTAATTTTAAACTGAACTAAGCAAGTATGAACAAATGGACAAATGATGTAAATTGGTTAAAGACAGCAAGTTGGAGAAGGAAGACTATATATGAAACTCTTACCTCTTCTTGTGTTTTTCCTTTATCTGGTAGTGCAAACATCTCTGAAGGAATGATGGCTGCATAACAGAGACACTCTATTAGCTATACAGCATGCCACAGTAGTTTATATGAAGAATAAAATTATGAGAGAATAGAGCCAACAAGAACAGATAGAGTACATTTCTCATGGCACGTCGCTGGAGAATATTGTAAAATTCAACGGGCTTGCAATAAATTGAAAGACTCTCTTCAGCTGCAAGCTCCTCTTCCGCAGATAAATGTTCACAAGCATCATGGTGGCTTCTGCAGGGAAAAACAGATATAATTACTAGTACTGTTACAAAATTCTTTTGTAAAAAAGTAAAAATTTGTCTGAAAGACGATATACGAGGTTGCACGAGCGGCAACAGGAATGCCTGGCATTCTTCTTAATAAACAAGTCTCAGATGCATATAATATTTATCTGAAATTCTGAATCTTCAAGAACGTGATATTTTCTCTTGCTTGTAAGAAACCTGTAATAAAAAATGGCACAAAAAATTATCAAAACCCTAGTGAAATTCAAATATTGAAGACATAAATGGATTAGACTTCAACCATCAAAGCCTGACAACAAAATGTAAGAAAAAAAAAACAAAAAAAACCTCTTTTTTTATATCAAGTTGAAAACCACATGACTGAAAAAATGCTCCAAATTACAAAACACTCCATGTAACATAAATGTAAGGTGCCTGCTTTTATGCTCATCAAGACTTCAAAGGGGCCAAATGTCCTTGCCGATGACTGGAAAATTAATGAAATTGTTTAATCATCCACATGAAGATATCAAAATCACAAATTTTTCCCAAACTCGGGTCTCTTTTTTTATGTAATATTTCACTTCACATGTGTAGGGAATGCCAACCACAAACCAACTCCTTGTTCTCTCCAATTGTCGGAAACAGAAGCCTCAGAGGTTTCCCCCATTGTGGGAAACAAGATGGCATATTCAGTTGCATGGAATAACAAAGTACAGCACAAAAATCGATCACGGAACAAGAAAAAGGTAAAAAACACAAAAAAAAAAAAAAAAAAAAAAAAAAAAAAAAAAAAAGGAAAAAAAAAAAAAAAAAGAAAAAAAAAAAAAAAAAAAAAAAAAAAAAAAAAAAAAAAAAAAAAAAAAAAAAAAAAAAAAAAAAAAAAAAAAAAAAAAAAGATCAAAACAAATAAAGGGTTCAAAGAACCAAAAAGGAAAAACAGAGAATGCCCAGTAGAAGTTTTCTGGTAAGCATAATGATAAGAACCAAATGGGTAACAGAAAAAAACTTCAAAGTTCTCAGTTTGATACTAACCGAACAAATGGCACCAATTGAATCCAAAACTGATTCAAAACTGTACTTCAAAAGTGAAGTATGAGACTGTGATCGCTCATTTCATACCGAACCTCAGAATTGAACCCAAAATTAAGACGCCAAATTGAAAATCGAATGTTCTCGAAATGATTAAAATCTAACAAAGTTGCTCTCTCTATCTGATTAATACTAAAAAGAAACACTTTTTTGTGCAAGAGTTTTGGGAACTTCAAGCGAGGTAAGTAAGAAACTTGAAACACAAAGCCCTCTGTCCAGAGAGCAAAAAAAAATAAACTATTATATACAGCTGAAAAATAATATCAAAAAATATAACTAAAAAAGAAAATAATTTATTTTCATTACTCAATCAAAAAATGATATTGTAATATTATCTACACTTACTTACCCTTTTAGTTTTATTAACTTTTTTTCATTCCATTTATTCTTTTTTATTCATAAAATATCTAATTAATTTTTAGAATTTTAAATAAAATAAAAAAGTAACCCTTTCTTTTAATATTCAATCCAGTTTCTTCATTTTTTCAAAAATAATACATTTTCGTATAATGAAATAAATGCCATTATCTTTGCAACTTGTTATTATGGGTTGATTATAAATTATATAATATTAAGATTAAAACTATTAATATTTGTTTTGTTAACAATTCTAATAAGGGTTGCAGTTTTAAAAAGTAAAAAATTTGATTGAACATTTTATTAACAAATAAGACCAAATTGAATAAAATGAACAATAATAATTAAGCATCTTGTTTAACATTAATGCAATTGAAATGAAAGTTAGAATATGATAACTAATTATTCAACTTAAACAAAAAGTTAGGATAAAAAACTAAATAATAATTGTTTAACTTAAACGAATATGAAAAACTAATTATTTCTCTAAAAAGGATTTATAGTTTACATTTTTTACTAACAATTTATATTAAACATAAACTACAAATATTCCTAAACATTTTTATCAATAATGTATGACAAATCTAATTTATTAGCGAAATAAATTAGTTTACTTTTTATGTAACATGTGGTTATAACTTATCATTACATCAAATGTTGCTTTTTTTGTTAACAACCTTGGTTTATGTTCAATATAAATTGTTAATAAAAAGTTATTAAGATTATCTAACAATAACTTAATATAATTTATCGACGAGAAATGATTAATTATTCAAATTCATTTAAGAAGTTAAATAATTATTATTTTTTAAATATATTTAAATAAAATTAATTTAGTGTTTTCTACTAAATTTCCACTATATTTCTCAAAAGAATGTGAAAAGATTTTCAAAAATGATCGTATCGTTATTAATTTGATTTACTTTCTTTCTAATATATATTTGAAACTTAAAAAAAAAAAATGTACTTTTTTATCTTGTCACGGATCTCTCTTGATCTACTGTATTAAAAACTAATCTTCTTCACAATGCTGTGATTCTATCAGTTTTCACACATGATAAAAATTAAATATATATTTCTCACTATATAAATTGTTTTCAGAAACATATGAGCACAGAGTGCAATGATGTAAGATAGATATATTCATCGTATCTTATAATAATCTTAATAATATAATCAAACAATTTTTTACCCCTCACACTCTTTATGTGCTAATAGTATTTTTTTTTTTAAGATCAATAAAAATAGCTTGATAATTTAAAGACCCTCTTTCACTTATATGGGCTAGCTTCTAATCATTGTTGAGGATAAAATAATTTATATTATTATGTTGATAGAATTCAAAACAAAATCAAACACATACTTTATTTTAATAAGGGTTGTGTACTTATGATGTACCTTAGGGTTCCATTCTATAAGTAAACTGCAAGACAACATCTTTTATCTTTCATGAATCATACAAAATCTAACCTTGTATATTGGAAAGGTTGTTTTCTTTCTATCATAATAGAGTTTAATTAATTAATTTAATAGTTTTGGGTATTTTTATTTTTTATTTTTTGCATAGCTTCCATATATACGAATGACCTACTATTTGCATAAGGAATTAGATTAGTAGTTATGTAGTTTTGTATGATTTGGAGATATTACTTAAAAAGGGTAGTTATTGTTATTGGAAGGTTATTTGTAACACAAGGAAAAATGCAAGGTTTGAACTTATCTCTAATGTAAATCTAAATAGAGTTGTGAAAATCAAGTTAATTTGGGATTTTATGCATTTTAATTTTCAACGGAACAATTTTCTGCGTGCTAAATTCCTCAAAATCATCAACTTTATACTAAATATGTGTTATCACTAGAAAAAAATAATTATCATAAAACAAAGACGTGCAATAATATTAGTTAAGTGCTTGGTAATGACTTTAAGATTAATTTGTCAATGAACATCCCAAACTCTTTTATCTATTGATTCATGAAAGGTTTTTATGTGAATTTTTTAAAAGAAAAAGAAAAGGTAATTTTCTCCAAAGAGATGAAGGTGATTTATTAATATGTGCATCCCGAATAAAAGTTATACTAGGATCTTTAATTTTGAAAAACTACCAAAACAAACTTCGATAGCAATTGTAAACAAAACAGGGTTGTACAATACTAGGAGGTTTCAAACTTTTGTCAATACTAGCAATTTTGAATTGGTGTTTTAAAAGTTTATTTGTCAATTAACAAAGTTTGAAAACTTTTGTTGAAACAGTTGAATCAAAATAAATTACAAGAAATACTAAATTATAAGACAAAGAAAAGGAGAAAGAAATATGCATAGAGATTTTTAGATTGGTTTAAATTTTACATTTTCGAAATCAACATTCTAAAATATATTTCAAATCATTTCAAAAACATTAGTCCAGAATTAAAATTTTTATCATGCAATATTTAAGAATAATCAATCCAGAAAAGTTAAAATAAATTATGAAATGTGCATTTCAGATGTTATTTAAAATTCTCATTTCTAAGTATACTTTTGCAAAATGTTTCTAGAATGTTTAATCCAAAAACCTTTCAGTATATTTCAAACTACTTTTCAAAATAATATAAGAATTTTAAAGATCATTTTCATCTTCATAAGAGAGAGATGAGCCAAGAAAATATGAGTACAAGAAGCAATTGCCCTTAGAAAAATCAGGTTCATGCTTCTTAAGAAATTAAGAAGGAGAATCAGAAAAATCAAGCATTGAAGGTTCAACAACGTCTTGGTGAGGTTAATAAGGAGCTAGATCCAAGGGTAAAGAAACGAATTGCAACCTTAATTAAGAAGTTATTTTTGAATGCTCTTTCCCACAATTCCTATTATTTTACGTCAATAATTTATCAATATCAACTGATGTAATATATGCACATACTATATCGATTATAGAATCAACGTAAAAAGTTCAGGACTTTCTACGTCGCCTACATCAATATCAATTCTGAAATCGGTATAGAATATCTTTGAGAACCGATGCAGAATGTCTTCTGAAAGCATATTTTGTAACTATAGGCATGAAGAAATAATCCAGAATCTTCAATGCTAAACCATCCATATAAAAAGTAGACAAAGCCAAAGTTGCCAAAACAACTAGTTGAAGAATAACTGCATGCACAACTACCAAAGGTGGATGCAATAAATTATAAGTAGCCAAGTACACTGAGATAAAAGCAAATTCCAAATTTCAAAGATATCCAAGTCACTGTGTTTCCTTTTTCAGTTTTTTTGTCAAAAAGCCAACAATTTACCCAATCATATGAGAAATGATGAGGACAACACTTCACACCCTGTTCATGACAGGCCTGGAAGATTTTTCTTTGGACCCAAACTCTTCAGCATAAATTTGGACATGTAACTCCTTTGGTACACTCTTCAGAAACACAAAGAAACAAACAGAAGTTAGTACAATTAATTCTCCATTTGATATCTAAGTCTATTCTGGAGTTTAGGTGTGTGATTTTCTTGCTCAGTGGGAAAAGACTTTGAAGCTAGCACTAACCATGTTAAGACGATTAGATGCAAGGTGAATGGAGACTTTTGTATCCTGATTTTGAAAATTGGACTGCAACATACAAAGGAAGATATGAACTAGTACATCTATGGAACCATGAAAAATAGATAATAGAGCTTGAAACGGATTAGTAGACCAAAAACTATAAATAAATAGTACAAAATGATTGTGTGTGTTAAGAGTCATACCTTCAGAATACATGGAAGCATATCCACAGTTGAGCAAACCTCAGCTCGCTGTCCCAAATGAAAATTAGGAAAATAATTCCAAGACAGATAAAGCGATTCTAAAGAGACTCTCCCCAAAACACAGCATTCTCCGGCTGTCAAGCACAAAATGTAGAACAAATTCCATCATGCACTAAAAAATGATTTCTATTTCTAATATCATGCTAGATTCTATCTTAAAACTGAAAACGCAATAAAATTTGAATATAGGATCTAATACTATGTTAGATTCTACCTTAAAACTGAAAAGGCAACAAAATTTGAATATAGGATCAAATAATATGTTAGATTCTATCTTAAATCTACATGACATTAAGTGAAGTTCCAACATTTATATAAGCTGCACCCGAATAATTGATGTATGTAATGTGGAACTTTTCAACAAATCATAGCTTCTCTCACCACCAACAATCATCCCAATGATGAGTTAAGTTGGGTGAGTTAAATTTCTTTTCTAGGTTTATTGAATTTCCAAGTTTATTCGTTGTTTGAAGCATTTGGACAAGTTTTAGTTCTTGTTGAGCATAATCACATGGCAGGAAATTGCTAACTAGATCTTCAAAACAATGATCATATTATCTTAATTTTATGTTGGAACATTTAAGAATGTAGGATATCTTATCTGATTTGTATAATATATTGTGGACTATGATCTAGTATTAACTAGGGAACAAGATTGATAACGGTTGTTAGGCTTGCGCTTGTGTGATAATGGTTGCAATATTATGTTAGAAATGTAGAAATCATGTCAATACTAGTAAGTAACCTCTAAAAATATGAAGCAAGTTTCACCTTCATGGTTAGAAACGTAGAAATCATTTCAATACTATTAACCTCTCAAAATACAAAGCTAGTTTCACTATGTCACTATTGTTATCATAGCACAACTTCATCAGGTTGCATGTCATGTATAAGAGTTATTGCAAATCTGGTAACTATGGTTTAAAGTATAGGGTTTAGGGTTTATATTAATAGTACTTGACCTGATTATTAGTACATAAAATATGAACATGGGTTAGGTCTTGTTGTAGGCTAAAAAAAATAGCAATTAAAGCACATCTCACATTCAGTATGACTCAGATCCAAATTCTGCAAGTTTGAATTAACTCCTTGTGATAAATTTGAGCCTTGAACTGCATGTAAATGATGATAATAAGGAACTTGGCAAAATTGTGGATACTTCCATCATAATTCAATCACATTAGCACATACATACCAGTGGCTGCACTGACAAACAAGAGATAAAGTGTGCCAGATCTAGCTTCCTTCGCTAACTTATTCACTTCTGGAAGTGTAAACTTCACTTGGACTTTAGAATTCAAATCAACTTCAGCAGAATTTCGGAAGATGAAAATCCGGCCTAATTGATAAACATCCCTATCCTTTTTTGTTTTTGGTAAGTTAAAAAAAAGGTGTTATCATACAGTTTTACACTAAGAAGTAAGAAACTGGTTAGTATAAGGAATAGTAATTGAGTGAGATTTTAAGAAGCAATATTCCTACCATTGAAATTTCACCACTAGAAATCCGCCTAGCAAGACAGATATACACAGGAAGGACATTTTTCCAATTAGTGTTACTCTTCATTACGCAAACAGTCATTTGTATTCTACATATGCAAATAAAATATCTCATTAGCATATCAAAATCAATATTTATATTTACTAAGTTGTATTAAGATAAAACAGAATGAAAACAATGTCTCATTGAATTACTGTAAATTAAAGCATATGAACATAGCATATCTAAAATCATGGACATAAAGCATGTAAATGATGTAAATCTGTTAAAAGATAGCAAGATGGAGAACAAAGTCTATATATGATGACTTTTACCTCTTCTTGTGCTTCTCCTGTATCTTGTGGCGCAAGCATCTCTGAAGGAATACTGGCTGCATAACAAAGACCAGTTCTATTAGCAATACAACATGCCATAAATAATAGTTTATCAGCAGCTCAATATCTTCAGGAACCAGAAAATTTATAAGACAATTATGCCACCAGGAATACAGTCACCCCAATTCCTCATACATATTCTAAATCAAATGCTAGAAACAACAACAGAATATTATAACAATGGCATATAATTTTAGCAAATAAGATAGAGTACAGTTGTCATAGCACGTCACTGAATAATGCTGCAAGCTCCTCTTGTGGATGCTTCTGCAGGGAAAAACATATATAATCACTGGTTATTATATGAATGCTTATGTCAAAGGTAAAATGTGAGCCTAGTCAGAAAGGGAAGACACGAAGTTGCATATTCATATGATATTTATCTGAAACTCCGAATCTTTTAGAATGTAATATTTTCTCTATTGACAAATGCAGTTGAAAATGATGCAAAAAGTTTATAAAAGCCTCAATTATTCAAATTTTGAATATATGGTACTCATAAATGGATTAGACTCTGTAGCTACGCCAAAGCCTGAGTCTCAATAGGTGGAAAAAAAAGTTCATAACTTTATAACTATTTATATCACAGCAAATGAAATATACCTAGTGATGATAGCATAAAGGCAGCGATTGGAGTAAAAAGCATCATATAGAATTGTATAGGTGCATGCTTCTATGATCATTAATCTTTGAAAGGTGCCCTTATTTTCTTATGCATACCAATGAAAATAATTTGTTTAAGTATACACAAGAAGATATCAAAGAATCAAAATGTCTTCTTTTCTTCTTTTGTAACTCACATAAACACAAAATGTCAATCAAAAGTCAAGTCCTAAAAGGGGTCAAAACTGATAAAAGGTTCTAAGAACCAAGTAAATAGAGAATGCCCTGAACAGAAAAATACAATCTTGACAGCAAAAAGGTAATGGACAGGGAAAAAAAATAAAAACTTAACGGTTCTCACTTTGAATGAACTAAAAGGGGTGAAAGAGATGGAGAAAACAAGTAGGAGTGTAGTGTAAAAGAGAAGAGTGAGAGTGAAACGTTGAGAATATAGAACCAAACAAATGGTTCAAAAATGAAGTGTGTGGTGTTTGTGATCATTCATTATTTGTTTACTTTAGTACCTCAGAACTGAACTCAAAATGAAACAGAGGAGATTGAAAAACCAATGTCTCTCTTTTGAATGAGATATAAAGAAAACTGGTTTTGGTGCAGAGTTGGAGAAGTGAAAATGCCAAATGCAAGCAAGTGATGTAAGAAAAGAAACGCATAGTGTGTGGAAACGCTTCTGGCAATAAAATAAAAATTAAAAAAAAAAAACAATGAATGCAATAAATACAACATTAATAAGTATATTAATTTAGATTTTAATAATTACTTGAATTAACATTAATATACAATAATATTTCTCAAATATAGTAAATACATTAATTTAAATTTTAATAGTTACTGGAATTAACATTAATAAACAATGATCTACTTCAGACATTTGTTTATGCATTAATATAAGACAGGTATTAATCTAAAAACAAATATAGTATTTATTGAAATTTAAATTAACATAATTTATTAAATTTTGAATGTAAGAATGTTAAAAGAATTTTAAAATATCACTCTCTATATGAACCAATTTTAGAGTTTGTAAACCTTATCAGCATTAGGAAGAAACACGCTTTCTTCTACCTTTTTTCGTTATTTACATTTTATGTTTTGATTCCCTTTGTGGAAATTATAATTATTGGATTATCTTATGTGAATGACAATGAGTGAGTTTTAATAACACAGTTTATTTGATTAATTTACAAGTTCATTAAGTAAATTCATTCAATAAAATGATTTGTCTAAATAAAAAGAATTTAACTTTTAAAATATAAATAGAAGTATTAAAATTTTAAAAAGAATTTAAGTATTTGAAAAAGTTAATAATATTTTATTTTAAAAAATACAATTTTTATTTATATCATAAAACTTATATTTATTTGGGAGTTTGTTTATTAATTTGTTTTACTAAATAAATAAGCTAGTTTATCGGTCCCAAATTTATACTATAGTAACTTATCAATTAGCAATTACCTTATTGGTAAAAGTAGTTAATAAACTAGTTAGTAAACATAAATTGATATAAAATGATATAATTAGATAAGTTTTATTATATAAATAAAATTTAAAAATTTTCAAATAAAAGCATAATATTATGCAGTTATAATTTAAAGATTTTTTAAATGATTAAAATTTTGTTATTTTTTAATAATTTTACATTATTAAAATTTGTATTTTTTTAATTTTGATAAGTAATTTTATTTAAATAAATTGTATTAATCAAATTTAATATTTATAAATTGCAAGTTACGAAGCTTGTAACTTATATGTTACAAGTTCTCGGAATACGTTATTTTGAAATTCTTAATCAAATATTTTAGTGTCGGTCAAACTTACTTGTAAGTTAATAATTAGTTTATTCACTTAATCAAACACATTTCTTAAAAGTTAATTTTGCCAAATAAATCCAAAAGATATTCAATAATGTATCTAAAAGTAATTTATTTTCAAGAGTTTTTAACTTATAAGATATACTTTACTTTAACAAGTTTGTAATTTATACTTTATTATTTATTGAATTTTCTTTATTATTGTGTCTTATATTTTAAGATATTTTTTTATTATCTTTTATTTTAATGCATTATTCTAAGTATTTTATGAGGAATATGGAATAAAGGTTTCAATATATAAGATAATGGATATTTATTTTAGTTATTGCATTCAAAATTTTTAAATAGTCTAACTAAAAAAGAGTAACATTAAAAATTGGAGTTGTAACATCCTAAAAATTACTTCTTTAGAAAACTATGTTTTTCATATGACTATAAATGTATATAAATATACATATATGAGATATATTTTTTTATACGAATTTTTATATATACTTATGTTTCAAAACTATACGTCAAACATAAAAGAAAAGTATTTTATTACCTCACCAAAAATCTTACCACTTATCAAATCATATGTTTCCGTATAATATGATCATATGAATAATCACTTGAAATATCATATATAAAATCAATCATTAAGGTTGTAGTTAAAATAATAAAGGAGAAAAAGGAATTTCAAAATATTTTTTTTTATAAAGAGTATATTATAAGAACATTCCTTATATTTTCTAAGTCTTAGAGTAAAATCTTTGTATAATAGTAATTTTTCTCAAGTGAGTTAAGTTGCAAGCCTAATTTAGGATTTGAGCAAAAATGTACATTCAATATTTCTCTTTAGTGAAGTCAGAACCTTAATTAAAGACATCAAAATAGAGTCAACTATAACATACTACAAGCCTTAACTATACAGAGCTATTTGCACATTTTAGCATCTCCCACTCTTATACTTAATTTGAAAATTAATGATAATTGCTTTGCTAATTGAAGTCTTCGTTGCTTCTTAAAAGGTTTTCTGTCAATCAGGTAAACTTATATTTGCGTTTCTTAAGCATTTCTATTATAGAATTATATTTATAGGGTGTTAGCGAAATAGTGAATATCTCATTATCTTACGTACCTAGACAATTGTAAGAAAAAAACTAATATAATAGTAATTTAAATTGTGAAGTCAAAATATTTACATTTTCAAAATAAATAAAAGGTAAATTTAACTAATACTTATTAAACCAACTATTTTAAATAAAATGACTCATCCAAATAAAAGAACATATATAGCTTTTTAAAATTAAACAAAAACACTAAAAATTAAGAATATAATTATTTACAAAAAATATTTTTTTTGCATAATAATACACTTTTGCCTACAAAAATAAATTATTTGTAAAATAAATATCTAATAAATTATTTCATCAGCTCATTACTTATAACTTTATCAGCTTTCCATTAAGTTATCAACTAAAAACTGGTTTATCCGTGAATAAGCTGATTTGTCAAATATGATTTATCAGCTAACTTATTAGTTAAAAAGAAACTCATCAACTTCCAATTAGTATATAAGTTAAGGTTTTTATCGAACACTATGCTCCATTAAAATTAAAGTCCTGTTTGCACACCAAATTTTTGTGTTTCTTCTTATGATAACATGAATATTAACATTAACGAGAGTATTGAATTTCAATATTAAATAAAAAAATGTTATATTTTCTCATTCTAATTTAAATATTCTCTTATGCAAAATTATTCTCTCGCATATCTACATGAACCAATTTATTGCGATAGTCAACACTGATATATACACAGAAAAAATGTTATATATTATTTATTAAATTAAAATATTATTTTCTCTTTTAGTCAACACACATCCACACAATGTAACAAGTCAAAAATTCTTTAACATTTGTAATTCAATTTTTATAGAAAAATAATAATATACAATTTTAAATCATAAAACATTTAATAAAAAAAATAAAGAAAAGAAGAAGAGAATATGTAACACCCCACAAAATTAAAGCTTCTGCTAAGGTAACTAAAGTATTAACATCATGTATATCTTACAGTAACATGCATCAAGATTACATAATAATGTTAAACTGGAATTTCAAAACATATTTACAATATCAGATACAAGTTTTTCAAAATATAATACTATTCTTAACAACATCCTTCAACTTAAATGATCTCCCAAAGATCTATCTACAGCACCATCTGCTCCCATGTTAAGACACGATCATCACAGACAGAAAATCAAACACAATACAACCAAGAGCAAAGGGTAAGCTAACCAAATTTTAACAAATAAAAAACATTCAATTTCATGTATCATTACAATATAAGAATCTGACGTACTACAAATATGAGTCTACTTTCGGAAGACTTGTGCATTTAATAGACCTCGAGATATGCACATGTCATACATATCTATGCTGTGAATCCACACAGTCTCCACATAAATGAATCATCGATCATGTATGACAGGGTTAGTCCCCCTGAGACTTTCTTGACTAACTATATTTCAAGCTGCAATCACCCAGTTTATACCTCATTCGACTCTCACCACCTAGTAATGATCATCTATTTGATTCCTATTACTAGTAGAGTTAGGATATCAATCGTTATTGATCAATACACTTCCTAATTAACTAAGACACAGGTTTTTTCTTTCCTGGAAACACTATGCCTAGGCTTTGACCAACTTTATCAAAACTTTTAACAATATCACATATACTCGTGCATTCATTCACTTTTAAATTTCAATCTCCACTTCAATCTCAACATTTAAAGAAGTCACTAAATCATCAATATAATTAAACTTAATTATCAATTAATCTATTTTATTAAATACATACATTGCATTCCAAAAAGAGTTAAATAATCGAAAACAAAAAGTCAAAAAAAAAATAGCTTAAGCTAGACCAATTTCGCTCGGGCGAAAATACCATTCGCATGAGTGAAAAATTTATCGCTTGGGCGAAAGTAGTCCAGAGAGCAGGGTCTTTTTTCGTCTTAGCGAAAATACTCTCGCTTGGGCGAGAATACCTCATCGCTTGGGCGAAAAATTTATCACCTAGGCGAAAACACTCCAGAGAGCACACTTGCTCTAGGGGCTTTCTCGCCTGGGCGAATGTAGCCTCGCTTGAGCGAAACTACTTTCTCGCCTGGGCGAAAACAGTCCAGAGAGCATACTTGCTACTCAAAACCATTCTCGCCTGGGCGAGATGCTATCGCCTAAGCGAATTATGCAGAAAACATAAGTTATCAGACAATTTATGCAGTTTTTACTACCACAGAGCTACTACACATGTCTCAGATGACTAACTTAACTAGAAATTCAACTAGGATTCCATAAATTTCCACATACTCATCATGCATACCAGAATGAATAAACAATCACAAACTCAACTTAAATTTCATGCCAGCAAATAAACCATCACAGATGCATTCTCACAGACATATTTTGAATGAAACCCTAACTCACAAACAAATTGGAATCAAGTAACATGCAAGTCAACTTCTCTTACCTAAATTGCACTAGAAGTTCTCTCTAACAGCTCCAAAGCCTAAGATCTTCAACATCTCAAATCTGCACCAAAGGACCTCTGATCAATGATCAGACTAAAACTCTAGGGAATTAAGCTCACAAAAGCGCTATCTGATAACTTAGAGGCCACATGTAAGCTCATAAGGTAAAAGAAAACGAAAACATATAAAAATGACTCTAAGGAAAGTAGGCAGAAAATGAGCTTACTCTAACGAAAATTCTGATCGGGTAGACTCGCTCTATTCTCCGTCAATAGTCCAACGGTGAGCTCCACTTGAGAATCTGATGAGGTACTGAAGCGGAGGCTTAGAGAGAAGTCAGAGAAAAAAAAAAGAGTTAAAGGTTTTAAAGAGATGATGACTGAAGTGAAAATGAAACTTGACTATTTACTTTTTTTTTATAAATACGTATTTCCAGTTTAATAATATAATAATCAAGTGCTTATTTCACTTTTACCATTTTTACTTAGATAACAAATTTTCAGATTGTTATAAAATAAAATAATAATAATAATAAAAAAATAATAATAATGATAATAAAATTTATTCTTTTCTTCTTTTCTCTTTTTCTTCATTTTTTTATATTAAATATTTTTTGATTTGAAATTATATTTTATTTTTTTATAAAAATTGAATAACAAATATTATAGAATTTTTGAGGTGTTAGACAATAAATATATGTAATAATAATAATAATAATAATAAATAATGATATGTGAAGTTTTGTTTAGGTGCAATTAATGGGTTCTTTTTTTTTTTGGTAAAATAACTTATGTAATTATAATTAAACTAATTTTTATTTTTCAATTTAAAGTATTCTTAGGTTGAATTTTTTTCAATTTTTTTGTAGTTTTTATATAGTATTATATTAGTCAAAAATGAATTAAAGATAATAAAGAAATATATTAAATATAAAATTCTTAAAATAAACTATTTTGATATACTTATTAAATAATTTTGTATCAGACAAATTAATTTATAAACTAATATTTGGCTAACTTATCTTATAAATTAGTTTATTAATTTTACGAAATACAGTGTAGATGTGATGTGAGAAAGACACGGGTTAGGTTTTACAACGTGAGAATGTTATTATAATGAGTGGACCACTATCATGTTTGATATGTAATATTTTTTTTTAATTTCAAATTTTAAAATAGAAACACTTTTATTCAATATACATACATATGTGTATGTGTTTAATTAAGACTATTATAATATTGAATTTTAATTCATTAAAATAAAAGATACATATAGTACGTGTTATTATTATATATGTATATATACACATTTAACTAGAAAAACATTATTATTATTTAATCATCTTCAAAATAAATTTGTAATTATAATAAATAATGCTAGAATAATTGTTAATGCCAATGTCAAAATTATTTTATTCCTCACTTTCTAATTCATCATTTTTATTTATTTATACTAGCATTTCACGCTCTTAATGATCATGTAAAGACTGAATTATTAATCATATACTAATGAATAATATATATATATATATATATATAAACTTACACACTGTGTATATATAAATGCAATGTATTACAATATAAAATAACATTAAGTTCTAAAAAATATCATTTAAAATTAAATATAATTAAATATTAGAGATTTTATTTATAATCATTCTTATTTAAATATGTTTAGTTTGTTATGCATGATACAAGGACTCCACACCAAATAGTTGTCATAATAGATAAATAAAGATCAATCAATCAAATTAAAACCTTAAACTCATTTATGTTTATTTTAGAATTAACAAGGTCTGCTCCTTATTAATTATGATAAATGGTATTTTTTTTCTCCCTTCTCATATCAAATGTAATTTTTAGTTGATTTATCATTTCCTTTTGTTGAGTTTCATTTTCTTCAAACCAATAATAAATCTTGATTTTTTCTAGTTGTAATTGACATTTTTTTTTTCAATTTTTCATTGTTCAATATTTTTTTAATGAAATATAATATTACTGAATTATTCCTAAACAAACACTTTTCTATTCATCTAGTGATATATTATTGAATCACAATGCATAATATCTTAAATATTTTATCAGTTCTAATCACTCTATACCTTTTATAAATCCTCACTAAAATAATTTTTATTAATCAAGCAAACTTTTGATATGTATAAAAAAATTATACTGTAATATTTTTATTTTATTATTGGAAGCATAATTTTATGCAAAGTAAATTAGTTTACACAACATTGTTTTTAAAAAATATCGATTTTATTAGACAAAAATAATTAATCTTAAATAAACCAACATTTAAGTTGTATACAAAAACATACCCCATATAGCTCTTGATTTTAAATGAAAATTTAAGCTAAAAATAATGAAATTTGACAAACAAGTTATACTTACTTTTTAAAGTTCTAACTTTTAAATTTGAAATCCTTTTAAGTTAAAAATAAGTCTAGCCAACACTTAAAATTCAAGAAAATAAACGGGTCTGCTAAGATAAGAAGTTTGCTATTGAAATGTGATAAGCTTTATATATATTTTTAATGTGAATGAAAAATGATAAAATTACAAGTGAGATTTATACAATAAAAAATAAACTTTATAAAATTTGTAACTTTTAATAAATTTCTATTAATTCTTTATTTTTCATCAATAATATAGATCGAGCTAATAACTTTATTTTTTTTTCTATTTACAAATCAAATATTTGGTAAGTTGTAAAAGTTTTTATATCTGTTCCCAAAATTTACTTTAAATTAATAATTTTCCCTATTACTATGTCTAGGAGTTTTCAACTTGCCACCTGCTTTTAAATGTTTCATCTTCTTAACGGTAGAATTAAGTGATTCATTAATTAATTTCACTGTTGACGGTCCGTTACTTTGAGTGTTTATCTCAGCTCAAGTTTTGTCTCCTTAATTAATTATTATTTAATTAATACGATTAAATATTCCTTATCAATAGTATTTTTAATATTTTATAAATAAATTGCATATAAACTTGAAATACTTATAACATGCAACTACAAATATATATATATATATATATATATATATATATATATATATATATATATATTATTTGTTGATAAATTATGGAATTTTACTTGTAACTTTTAACAAATTGTTTTGAACTTTGTTGTTATGCCTATAAATTATTTATTTCATTTTTGGTTCTTAAAATATATTTAAAGCACTTCAAAATACAATTTCAATTGTACTTTTGGGGGAATGTAAAAATTTTGTAGGGAAAAAGATTAAAACAAAATCCGAGATCAACTGATAACAACATCTAATAATCTACCATGGATCTAATCCAACACATGTTTAATTTTACTAAACTTGTTTGACGATTCTTTAATATTTTCTTGATAAAATTTAAAATTAAATTTAATAAATAATAAATATCGGAAAGAGTGGAGCGGGAAAAGAAATTCGAATTTCTCTGCTCTGTTCTCTCTCCTTCTCCGTTCTGCAACGTTCACAAATCTCTTTCACTTTTGAACATTTCCAAATTCGCCTTCTTCATTTCTTCATTTTCTTCTTCTCTCTACACACTTCGGATTCAACAATGGCCGTTGAGAACTACCACGTTATTGAACTCGTAGGCGAGGGTTCCTTCGGGAAGGTATACAAGGGAAGGCGCAAGCACACGGGGCAGGTACGCTGCTATTCTGATTAGGGTTTCTTCTGAGTTGATCTTGTACGATTAGTATCTCACTTCCAATTTTCTATCATTAGACCGTTGCGATGAAGTTCATAATGAAGCACGGGAAAACTGAGAAGGATATTCACAATTTAAGGCAGGAAATTGAGGTGATTCATTCATTTTTTCCTTTGCTGTTTTAAGCTATTTAAATCTCATTGCTATGGATTTCTAGTTGTTAGGATTTTGTGTAGCTTGTTGTTTAGTGGCGTGAATTTCTATTTGTGTCAAAAGTTTTGGAACAAACATGTTGCCTTAGAGGTATGATCATCAGGAGTATCTTCTTGAGAAGCTTCTTGTTAATTTTTACTATTTTTCAATTTTAATTATAATGTCTGTTGTAGTCATTATTATTGTTATTATTACCCGCCCAAACATAGAACCATGTGTGTCTGCATTTTTATTAAATTGTCAAAGATAGTTACTATGGTGCTTACTGCAACAGTTTATACCATTCCCTTAACGTAACAAGGGTAAAATGGTATGAAAATTGTGGATACCAAAAGCCTTTACGAAAAGTGGTATCACCTTATAGATTAGTATAGATTGTTAATTTTATTATCATTATTGTTTTTGGTCTGGTATCGAGAATGTCAAATCCGTTCCTTGGAAATTTGTGATTTATTTCTTTTGTAACCCATGTTCTACATGCCTGTTGTTAAGTTATGGTTAAGTGATGAGTTAACATTAGTAGGAACTATCATTACAGTTTTTTTAAATGATTTGTTGATGAACTGCCCATTTGCTTAATCGATGTACCTGACTTTACCTTGTAGGGCATTAGGATTTTGTTGTTATTGTTCTTGCTACTTATTAATATGATTATTAATTACTTCAAATGTTTCTGCTGACATTTGATATTTATCAACCTTGCAGATCTTAAGAAAGTTGAAACATGGAAATATTATTCAAATGCTTGACTCCTTTGAAAGCCCGCAAGAATTTTGTGTCGTTACAGAATTTGCACAAGTAATCATCTGTATTTTCAGTTGACAAACTGATACTTCAGTATCTGAAAGTTAACACTTACCCATTAATTGGTGATCTAAGTATGCTCAGCTAGCTGATATTGGAAAGATAGTGGAACAGAACTTTCAATATGCCAAGCTGATTATTTGTTTTTATTTTGCAGGGTGAGCTATTTGAGATTCTCGAGGATGATAAGTGCCTTCCGGAAGAGCAAGTTCAAGCAATTGCAAAGCAATTGGTATTTCCTCTTATTAAGTGATCTTTGCTCTGTCTTCAATAACTTTTTGATAAGGAAAAACGCAGATAAATACTTTATGTGAATATGTGTGTACTACACGCACACATTATACCATCTTAGCAGAAGTTCATTTTTAATTTGGGTTTTGCAGGTAAAAGCTTTACATTATTTGCATTCCAATCGGATCATCCATCGTGATATGAAGCCCCAAAATATTCTAATTGGTGCTGGATCTGTTGTCAAGGTTGATTTAACTGCTAGTTTGTTCACATGGTGAAACTTAAATTTTTGTATTATAGCTTGCTATAGTAGAATTTTGCCACTAATCCTCTATCCATTGTCATGGTATACATTGTAACCGAGTTAAAGCTTTGTTTCATTCAATAGTCCGGTACACCTTTCCAATAACACTCTTCCCTCCTTGCGGCACTTTTTGTATGATAGGTTCAGAGTTTTTTTTTTCTTTCAAAATTTGTCCTTGGAAGCTGTAAAGAAAGGCCTTTCTTTAGCCCGTCAGAAAGTAATTCAACTTTCCTGCAAATTAGTACATTCGACAATGGTCTAATGTGTGATTTTTTTTTTTTTTTTTTTCCTTTTTGGTGAATATCTTGTAGCTTTGTGATTTTGGGTTTGCTCGTGCAATGTCCACAAATACAGTTGTTTTGCGATCTATAAAAGGTTTGGCTGATCAGAATTGATTTCGTTACTTTTTGAATCTTAACTGAAATTTATATTTGAGGATTGTTCTATAGTCTGCAAATATTTGACATAGTATGTTTTACAGGCACTCCGTTGTACATGGCTCCAGAGCTTGTACGTGAACAGCCTTACAACCACACTGTAGATTTATGGTCTCTCGGTGTCATACTGTATGTTGGATCTCTCTTTTTATCTCTGTCTAGTAGTGAGCTTTTTATTGTGATTGTGGTTGATTGTTCATTTAAATCTGGCCTAATGCCTAATGCTTTATAATAGATCCCTTTACAAGATTTACATTGGCCATTTTGTATTTTGCTAAATATATTCTTGGATGGAGTAAAATATGGATGAATTCTAACCGCCAATTTAGGTTCTTTATTTAGTTGTATGAGGGTCCCCACACGAGGCTAAGTGTGAAAGGATATTAAGGGTAAAGGAAGAGAGGATTGATATAATGCTGCTTTTTGGTTTTTACTGAGTAAGCAGTGAGAGATGGCTTCTATATGAAGTTGTCCTAGGTGTTTTTTTCTTTGTAACTCTTGGTTTCTCGTTTATACTTATGCCATTTTTTGGACAGAACTTCTTATTTCATTCTAGCAGAACATACTTTCCCCAGCTTCTTGCTTTTAGTATTCAACCTTCTTTCACCTTACCCATTGTGTAGTGTATTCGAGATCTGTTGCACTTTCCAAGAGTGATCTGAATGATGATGTTGTGTTACTAGTAGTTAAGGTAGTCTGTTTTGTTGAACGGCGCTTTCTGACCCTCATTTTGCTTTACTAGTCACGAGTCACCTAGTTTTCATGTTTACAACAGGTACGAGTTATTTGTTGGCCAACCACCATTTTACACAAATTCTGTATATGCTCTCATCAGACACATTGTTAAGGTACAATTCCCAAATGCGTTACTTTTGTTATTAATCACTTGTGTATGTTTAGTAGTACTGAATGGTGAGCCTGATCACTAGTTCACTAATCCAGGATCCAGTTAAATATCCTGATCGCATGAGTCCAAATTTCAAAAGCTTTTTAAAGGGTTTGCTTAACAAGGTAACTCACTTGTGAATATATCCCCTTTTTATTTCCACATTGCTATGTTTTACTTTGTTCTGCAGTGACATTTAAAATACTTTGGTTTCTGAATTTATGTCAAGCAGGCACCGGAAAGTCGTCTAACTTGGCCGGCTCTTCTTGAGCACCCATTTGTTAAAGAAACCTCTGATGAACTTGAGGCCAGGGTTAGTGTTAGATTGTTTCACAATGTGCAACATGCTCATTGGATGTGTAACTTGGTTGATTTCTTAATTACTTTAATAAAACATGGAACTTCAGGAATTGCGAGAGATAAATGGTTCACGCATGCGCAGTGAGGCAGAACGGATGGTTGAAGGGAAAACCATTCAAACTCCAACAGGTTCAGCTACTTCTAGTACTGCAAGATGATAGTACCTACCTTAGTCGTATATATTGACAAAGTATAATCTAAATATGCCTAAATTTTTTATTTTCTTTCACTTCATAATATTTTATTTGTCACAGGCAAAAACAATAACATGGTTGGTAAGGAGGGGCATATTGCTTCACCGCTTCAGAGTGAAGCTCAGTTAAATGGTCCTAACTTAGACAGAACTAATTCTTCAGTGCTTGATGAGTCCCCGGGGTTTTCAAAACAGAATATAGGAGAGTCAGGTAATTCTCTAGCTTTATTCATTGCTCATTATATGCGAATATTATTTTTGGTTGGGAGAAACACAACCTTGTTTCTGCACTTGCATCTACTGGTATTCCTGTTGTTATATTTTGTTACATTCGTTCCAAATACATTCTGTTATAATTGAACTTTCGTATGCATCCAGTTAGGGACTTTAGTGATTTGCTCTTAAGGATTGAACTTTGAACTTGTATTATCATTTTGGTTCTGTTAACTTTCTGAAATGAATTTTCAAATGTCTCGATTATTATTCATTTACACGAACACCTGTAATGTGATTGACGAAAATACTTCTGGATAGGCTGCCAAAGATTGGACAGACTTGAAAATAACTCTCGCACAGTCAAAAGTGCAAAAATAATTGGTCAAGATAATGAAGCTTTGGGACATATTCTGCTACCACTGAAAAAATGGTCAAAAGGATCTCAAAATATTTGCAGGTATATATGAGCTTCATACTTTAAATCTTCTATTTTGCATATTGAATCCTCGTGAATCTCATTAAATATCGAGTTGGTTTTAATATCTAGAGTTTACTCATTGTAACTTTTCTTTTAAGATTTTGATCATTATAATATTCAGAAGCCGGGAATATTCTTTTTGACTTGGAATGTAGAAATGCTACGGATTTGTTATCCTTCTAAAACATAGTTTTAAATTCAATCACAAATTTGTAACATGCTTTCTCTCTAGTTAAGTAAATCATGTGTTGTCTGTTTTACTTCCTTGATTGCCTGCTTTTGTATGTCAGGCTGTCAGAGTGTCTCTAGCAGTCATTGCATAAACTCTTTAATGTTGCATTTTTTTAAACTAATTACTTGAAATAGCTCTAATTTGTGTTTGGACATTGACTGGGCCAAGAGCCATAGTTAATTGCTGTTTCCATTTTGTTGTTTTTTACTTGTTGATACGGGCAGGACCAGCCAGATGATGTTTGCTGGTTGGTAGTGAGAGGATTAGTTCACTTCCTTGATTATCTGCTTTTGCTTGTCAGACTGTTAGAGGGTCTCTAGCTATCATTTTAAAACCGTTTAATTCGTGTTTCTTAAAACTAATTTATTGAAATAGCCTTAGTTTATATATGTTTTTGTTAATTATAAGTATGTTTGGACAAACTTCTTTACAAGGGCTTATAAGAAAGAAAAAAAAGAAGAAAAAAGAAATATGTTTCTTCATATGTTAAAATTAGCTTATATATAAGCTACTTTGTGGAAACTCTCTCGTATATTTTTTCTAAGTTTTTATTTTTTAACATATGTACAAGTTAACTTTAGCTTATGGAGAAACTCATTACATTTTTTTTCATATTTTTTTTCTTCTAGAAATCCTTATGGAGAAGTTTTTTCCAAGGTTCTATGTGACATTTTAGTTTATCTTTTATTCTAGGCAAATAGTAGGTAATGTACTTGGCTTCTATTTTGTTCCAGCAGCACCATGTTGTTTATATGTCTTCCTAAGATCTCTCGTGTATTACCTGGTGTATTTTCAGCAGGTATCCTCATAAATGAGTCGTTGAAAGGTTTTATGTAATTTACTTTTTCTAATTTGATAATCATCTTCTCAGTTGTAGTTTGCTGTGAAGGATGTAAAATGCTAATATTAGTATTATTTGATTTGCAAGTACTTCTGCATCACAGAAACCTTTTTAAGTTTGCATTGTTTCTGACTAAAGCATTGTCTTTTATTTTTTAAATTGTAAAGCAAACTCAAGAGTCTAGTGTTTTTTGGGCTTTTCTCTTCATGTAATTTTTGTCATAAAAAAATAGCTTACCTTTAATGTGATGTTGTTCTATTCTTTCTTTATCTTCTACATAAAAATAAAAAAAATCAATTTGATTGACGAGTGGGTTTTTATATAGTTATTTAAATTTTAAAACCCTTTTAGCAATTCAATAACCTTTAAATTAAAATGTATTGCTTTTCTAGGCTCTAGTACACAATTTTTATAATTAATAATCTTTGAAGTCTAATTGCATGTGAGCAATGTACAGTGATCAAGATGTTCCTCAATCAAATCAGTCATTGAGGATTCTCTCAAACCTAGTTGCAGCTGGTGCCTTCAATTCTAGTGGACGAATAGATGAACTAATAAGAGAGCTCCTTGTGTTTATTGGATCTGTTACAGCCATTAAGTCCTCTGAAGTTATTGACATGATGGCAAAGGTACATCACAATGACATCTATTATAGTATTGTTTTTTCAATTATGACTGGTAAAACATGCTTGGATTTTAGTTTGATGTATGTTAGAATATTTCAGTCCGTGTGGATATCTTAGAAGCTTTTTGGGATATAATATATTATGGAATCAATTGGCTTAATAGTCATATAATTTGGGAAGCAATCTTAGTAATTGTTGAAGAAGCGATCTTAGGAGTTGTTTATAATATCTTATTTTTCTTGAGTTGTTTACTTAATAAATTTATTTAGAGCTAGGAGTCTTATTTATTGTATTAGTGCGCTCGGGCTTATACTAGAAGTACAACAACGTAATCTGATTAATAAGTTAGTGTAATTATAAATTGGTGGCATTGCTTTGTACTTTACACACATCCTATGTATTCTACCTCATTATCCATGAAACTATTACTCCCTTATACTCCTTTTCAGTCCTTCCTTTAGCCCCAATATTTATCATGACACGAGAGTGGTTTTGTCCATGTGGACAGGGTTTGTCCTTTTAGCTATGTTGAGTTCCTAATGTGAAAACTCTTTGTCAATGGCCTCCCAAATATCACCTTGAGAGCCCATGTTTCTTTAGGACTGTTTTTTCTTGAAGTATGGATTGGGAAAGTAGGGGCAGCATCTAAGGAAAAGACTAGTAGATGCCCTAGTGTTGGAAAACTGCCTTAATTGCACTCATTCCTGGACTGCTTTGATTGTGTCTTATCAGAGTTGGTAGCCTCATGGACAGGGAGGGCTACTTATGGAAGGATTGACAAGAAGGGTTGAGTGAAGTGTTGCATAGTGCAACTTCTGAGACGTTGGTTCTCAAGGGGGTTAGGTTAGACTTAGATTCGATATCAACTAGAGATACGACCAGCAAAGTCCTTGTAAGACTCGAGTCATCTTTGCTTTACAAACTGATTTGTAGAGTTGAATTAGATCTTAAACTAAAATTGTAAGACCCAGTAAGGAAAGTAAGATTAGATACCAGCACGCTCCAATAGTTAGAGATAGAGGGAGAGTAAGAAAAATATATCCAAACCATTATGGCATTAGACATAATTTATGATAGGACATTATGGCATGGCTTGATTGAAGTGCTGATTGCATCTGGTTAGGCTTTCGAAGCACATTGTTTTAGAAGGCATTAATCTCCGTACATGCATTAAATTAAGTGCTCTTTGATTAATGAAGCATTAAACTGGGTTTGTCTATTTTTTGGGTTTTTGCAATAACTGACAGTCCTTTTTTCCCAGGAGTAGCTAGTGAAACTTACGATATTTTATACGGTGCAGGGTTTCTCCATCACTAAGATTTTGCTAGATAACGGTGGCAGTTGCCCTTCAAGCTCTTATCTAAGTCACTGGGTTGAATTTGTTGAGATCTATTCTCAGGTAACTCTTTCTATCATGAAATTATCATCTCGTAATGATAATTTCATATTTTCAATCAAACTTGTGCCGTTTTCATTCATTTTTCCGCCCAGCCTATATGCACTAAATACTAGTTTGTATAACTTAGATGCAAAAGCTCTTGATAATTGTGTATTTCTTACTTGTTTTCAGTACTTAGTGTTATACGTATTTTCAGGTTGTAGCATCGAATAATGATGCATCTGGAAGAGTTCTCTTTGAATCCAGTGCCTGCATTACAGTCATGCTGTCTAGAGTTGCTCAGGTGCTTAAGTCATCTCCTCAAATTTCAGGCCAAGAGACACTGAATGAAACAGCTAATAAAATTTTAGACCACGCAAAAACAATGGGTTTGGTGGACCATCTATGTCTGTGTTTAGCCACTTCAGGATCAAGTCTTATTTCAGGTTCTTCCAACATGCTAAGGGCTGCTTCTGAGGCATGCAGAGCTATCTGGTCTTTGATTAATGCACTGGATATTCTTTTTATGAAAAAAAGTGCCATTTTGTTTCCCATTCATGCTTTGCGCAGTCATTCATTGCATAGGATGGAAGTTGTGCAACATGAGCAAAATCTATTGGACAAAGCAGATTCAACAAAAATTGTTGATGCAATTACAAGAGCATTCGTTAGATCTAAAGCTGTTCAGGTTGCTGTTTACTATTGTTTTCACCAACGACTTGAGTCGGCAATGAATTGTTGTCTTCAGGTAATTGTGGTTTACCCCTTGCCGCTTTTTTGGATATATGGCAACGAGTTTTATACATGTTTTATATTGGACAAATATAGTAGATCAATCCGATGTTTTTTTGCTGTTTTTTTGATGTTGTAGCACCTAATTTCTATTTGGACAAAGCTTGTGGTTGTAATTACGGCAGAGGTAAAGGTGATTTAATTTGTTATATTCTGTTTTTCCAGCTTTTGTCAAGGTGCTGCCTACATAATGAAATTGTCCCAGCTCTCCTCTGTGGTCTTCCCAGTTCCCTTCCGGTGACTACTGTTGTTAGTGGGGGTGGTGATGGAACTATTGTTTCAGAAGTTTTCACTGTTTTATCATTATGCGGTTCCTCTGTTAACAAAGACGCACAGAGTATAGAACCAAGTAATGTAAAGTGCAAATTAACAAATCCTTCTGCTCTGGCTCGTCATTCATGTCTTCTTCTCGCAATAATTGCTCAGTGTTTGAAGTCAACTGGAAGAAATTCAGCAATGTTTATGCTCACTACCGCACCAAAGAAACAGCTTGCTCGACTTTCAGTGCTTTCACATCATATTACTTCTGATGATAAAATAAAAGCCTCTATCGAACCTCAAAGTGCATCAGCCATGTTGGCTTTGGCATCCATTCTATCTCTCGAATCTGGGGCTTTAATTGAGTCTTCAATATCTGAAATTGCAATGCCTTTAATTCCTCGAACCTCTACACTAAGTGATCACCTCAAAGTTTCATCTGGCAATGAAAATGAATTGGACCCTTGCAACTTCAGCGGGAAACTCTCATATTGGCAAGGGGTACGAGATGGGTATGTTGGTCTTTTAGATTCCAGACTCAAGTGGGGAGGACCATTAGCTGTTCAGCAGTTGTGTGCAAGTGGCACTCCTCTACTTCTTATGGCTTTATTAGGCAATGATGTTTTAAATGCTTCTCATGGAAATGACCATCTCAATGATAGAGTTGGATTGTCTCCTATTGGTGTTGTATGGACAATTTCGTTACTATGTCATTGTCTTTCTGGAGGTGCTTTGATATATCGTCAAATTTTGATTAGGAATGAGCATATTAAGCTCATTTCTAACTTGATATGTGATGTTCATATCAAGTTGGTGAAAGGCTGGATCGGACCTGGCGGAGGGAGAGCAGGAGTCAGAGATCTAATAAATGCTGTGGTAGATATCTTAGCATTTCCTTTTGTAGCTCTGCAAAATGCACCTGGCTTGCCATCAGCCACTGCTTCTGTCAGCAGTGGGTTTCTTCTTAATATGGACTCCCCTGGTCAGAGAGTATGCATGGAAGATAAGGGAATAGTTAAGGCAATTGAAGAAGACATGGGAAAATATATTAAGATACTTGTAGAGGTAAAATTTTTTTTCGATTCCTCATGTGGTAATCTTTATTGGAGATTAGGAAGCTTCAAGCAAATATCATTGTATCATGTGATAGTAATGAGAGGTCATAGTAACTGTTCTAATAGTGCCTATTACTCGTATTTTGTTTTCACTTGATTACCGGATGAATTGCTATATTAACTTTCATGTTCATGTTGTTATTATCATTAAATGGTTTGAACTTTTCAGGTTGGTGTGCCTGGTATTATCCTACGGTGTGTAGATCATATGGATTTGAATGATTTGGGCATGCCTGTTGCATTTCTGGCTAAGATGGTCTGCCACCGACCTTTGGCAATCCAACTTGTGAGTAAAGGTCTTTTGGATCCAAATAGGATGAGAAAGTTGTTTGACTGTTCGGGCCCAAAAGAGGTCACACTGGATGCCCTTATGATTATTTCTGATCTTGCCCGCATGGACAAGGTTAGTTTCATTCTCCATCAAATTTTTTTTTTTTTTTATCAGCTTCATTCTCCATCAAATGATTTTATGTGAATGTAAATACCACAGTCAATTCTCACCTTTATTCTTTCTATTCTTTTTACTAAGGGTGGTGAGTACACATAAAAGAAAGAGGTAGATAGGTGGAGATAGTGCATGCGATGCAGAGCCTTTTTTTCGTAAATGTATTTTTGTATATTTAGTTTTTGTGATTTTATTGAACTTTTAGACTTTATAGAGACTATCTTGTGTAGGCTTTGTCTACCGGTATTTGTTTCAGTGTCAAAATGTCATTTCATTTCAGTTGGCTGTAGTTTTACTTTGAACAATGTATACTCGTGGTTTCTGGTCATCCACAATTAACTTTGGATCATTAATTTCTCTGTATTTGCATTTTGGATATTCCTTAATTATATTTTGGAAAATCATTACTTTCTGTTTTATGGTGGTCAGGGATTCTATGAGTACATTAAAGGTGCTACTATTTTGGAGTTCTTGAAAGATTTTCTTTCGCACAAGGATCCCAATATGCGGGCCAAAGCTTGCAGTGCTCTTGGAAACATGTGTCGTCATAGCGCCTATTTTTATAGTTCACTTGTAAGTATTCTATATAATGGTATTTGTCTTAAAGTAATTTATTAAGACAATGATATTTCGTTGTTGGATGCTATTTCCTGAATTTCTTTTTATCACATTAAATTTTCTTACGCTCAATTAAAAATGTGAAAAACAAAAGTGATACTATGCTTTCTGCTGTTCTCATCGTTTGAATTCTCTTATTTTCAATTGTGATTTCCAGGCTAGACATCAAATTGTTGGTATCCTTATCGAAAGATGTTCTGATCCAGACAAACGAACACGAAAGTTTGCTTGTTTTGCTGTAAGTTTTATCACGTTCCCACTGCCGAAGCTAAAACATGATCATAACCATGTCGTTCATATTTTTTTCTTAATGCGTTTGATTTTATTGATTTATGTATTTTGGCTTTAGAATATTGTTGTGGTATATGATTTCCTAAAGATATTAGTGTAATTGCATGGACATAGTATTAGTAACATAAAATGCGATAAATTATTTTATTTAATCTTTCGCTTGTCAAACATTTAACTGTTTAATTATCAATTTACAAAGCTGTGTCTAGCACAGATTTATCCTTCCTGCTTTTAGAACTGATGCCATCGTGTTTATGTTTTCTTATACCGTACATATGCCACTTTTCTTCTATTTTAATCTCTTTTAATCCGCTGCACCATACCTGAACTCAGATTGGAAATGCGGCTTACCACAATGACTTGTTGTATGAGGAGCTGAGGAGATCAATTCCTCATTTAGCAAATTTGCTACAAATGGCTGAGGAAGATAAGACTAAGGCAAATGCAGCAGGTGCACTTAGCAATCTGGTTCGCAACTCTGACAAACTTTGTGAAGACATCGTGTCTAAAGGAGCGGTTCAGGTTAGTGCAAAGCTAGATTTTTTAATATTGTGAAAGTCTACTTATGTACTCAAGCTGCAGTGATATCTAACAGTAATAAAATTAAAATATTTTATCTAAAAACTAAATTCAATCAAATCTGAATTACTTTATTCAAACAATATTTAAAAATAGTGAACTGAGAACTTACTTAAATTTTCTAGAAATTCTGAAATCCTTGTGCAAACACGTGGTAAATGTTTTAATAAGCTGTGGAAAACTTCATTAGTTTTAAAATGTAAAATGGTTGTAATTAGTATAAATGAATAAACTTTATTCAAAAAAATAACAACATAAATAATTTTCTTGTTTCTAAACTGTTGCATAGATACCGTACAGTAGCTATGCTGGTAGTGATTGCTAGTTGGTTAGAATAAGGAGCAGTTGCCTACGTGAAAATGTATGATGGGGTTTTGTAATCTGAAAACCAGTGAACTATGAATCTCTCTAATGCATGAGGCTTGTCTTCAATCTCTCCAACAATCAAATATTCTAAATTTTTATGGTACTACTGATTTTACTTCAACTACTACCTATGATTGTAACTAATTTTTAGTCTGGATTGGATGATGTTTCTCCCTTGCAGTCTCTGCTGAAATTAATTTCCGATTGTGCGGTATCAGCTCTAAATCCAGGCAGAAATGATTCAGGAAACGAATCTCCGCTTAAGATCGCTCTCTTTTCCCTGGCAAAGATGTGTGCACATCCACTTTGTAGAAAGTTCATCCGTTCATCACCTTTGTTCCCTGTGATTGGAAGGCTTCAGCAGTCTCCAGAATCATCCATAGCCAAATATGCCTCCGTCATCATTGGTAAAGTTGCTGAACCTTGACATTTTAAGTCTACTTTACATTTGTGCCATGTTGCCTGACTTCCACTGAAGTCCTCTTTCTACAACGCTTCTTCAATTGTAAGGACATTGTAACACTGCAAATAAGTGATTTTTTGACTAATCATGACTTGTAGCAATAGCAAAGATAGAATCTTTGATGTGTACATGTAAATATATTGTAATGTTTATTCTAACTGTTTGGTTCTTACTCAATCCTCTTAAAATAAAGTCTGTTTGAATAAGTATTTTTATTAGCATTTATTGAAGAAAAAAAATTATATGTTAATTATACATAACTTAACATTATTATTTATTTATATATAAGTAGTTAAATTTAAAATAATTTAGTGATTTAATTTTACTTATTATTAAGGATATAAAAGAAATAAAGTCATTAGTTTGCAAGAAAAATATTAAACTTTATATTGAGTAAATAACTTTGATAACTAACACGTGCTCCACACATATTCTGAAAACAAGAACTAGAAAGAAAATGGACTTTTAAGAGTCAACAAAAAATGAAAATGATCCAAAAGCTTCTAAAGTAACTATATATATTGTCTTATATAGTGCATAAAACTATTGAAGCGGTACATGATTGATAGATTTTCCATGATGAAAGTCCACTCACTTTTGAGTTAGTTATTGATCAACTAATTTTTCTAGATCAGCATAATTTCACATAGTGAATTCAAATTCCTTGAACAAAATAGTCATTAAGTTAGTTACATGCTTATGAAACATTGTTGTTGTATGAATGAATATTTGTTGAACAAACTAACAGTTAATTTTGTTATTTACAATTACGAATTTGCTAAGCCAACATCCATTGTAACCCCAAAAATAATACCTATACGAGTTTATAACCTTTGACCCCTTGGTTGATTTTTAGTTAAGTATCTAAAATCTTTTGTAAAATTAGTTAATCAAGCAGCATTAATTCTTGACATATATTAATTCTGAAGTTATGATTATAAAATAATTTTGCAGTAAAAAATGAACTGCAGCTCCGAATCAATAAATACAAATAGGATACTCAAAAAAAGTGTTTGAGAAAAAAAAAAGGACCATATGAATATATACAGAGTAACTCACTCTTGAAAGAATATGAAAAAATATATTAAAAATGAAAAAGAATGACTAAAGATTCTGATTATTTAATTAACACTGATGGCTCCAACTTGCAAAATTAGAGAGTTTTTCTGTTGATGTGAACTGTTAACTGTAAGAACATTGCCGAAGTCCGCATTTATTGGCTAATTACAATAATCACTGACTGGTTCAGAAAGCTTGAAATGGATGAAAGATGCGAGGAAGTATACTCTGCAAATATGAAAAAAAAAATGTTAGTTTCTATAAAGGGAAGAAAAATAATTCTGAAAAAAAAATTAATATAATATTTTATCTTTAAACCAAAATAAGAGTTCAAAATCTTAAACAATACCTGCTTAGATATAAATTACAACTTTTGATAGTTTCTCCATTGGAAATATAAAGCTTTTTTCGGTAGGAAAATTCTCAAAAGTCCTTTCTAGTTTTGTATTTAAAAGGTTCAAAATAAAATTTAGCTAAATAATAGCTTTATAACCAATCTTTTACTCATAATTAACAAGATATATATTAGTATTTATGAATATATATTAATATTAAAAGCTTATTGCTTGTGAATGATTGTTTTAATATCCTACTATAACATATAAAAATAAATAATAGAAAAGCAAAGAAAAATATGCTAAAAGCAACCAAAATTCATTAAAATAAAATACAATCAAATTTAAAATGACTGTTAAGAAAGTGCAAGAAACAAGAGATGAATAATGATGACAGAAAAAGGGTATACCTGTGACAAAAAATAATGAAGCTGTCATTTGTGTTGTGTAAGTATGTTGGTTAAAATACCTAAACTGCTATTTTCAAAAAGAGTTAGAAGTTATGAAAATTTGGTTGGAGTTATATTTGGGAGACTTGAAGAACTTTTGAAGCTGCAGCTTCTTCCTGCCATATCAGAACATATGTATACATTATGATAAAGAAGAATAGTATAAAGGAGAAAAGACACATGCATTTATGGTAAAAACCTACAAGTGGTATGTCAAAGAGGCTTCTTCTGCGTTTCCTTGTCTCCAAAGCATTTCTTCTGAGAAAATATTTTTGTGCATGACTAGCAACTTGTGTTGGAGTCTTTGTTCTCACATAATTCTTTGAGATCTCTTTCCAGTTACCTTTTCCAACATCCTTTAAACCACACAAGAAGTATCTGTGCTCTTCTTCAGTCCATGGTTTCCCTTCAAGAACAAATCATTCAAAATTCAATTATGTTAAGGACACTGTAGTTTCATTCTTATCATTTTCAAAATATAAATTCATTTTCCTAGTTATTTCATACTAAATGCATAACTTTATTTTACATCAAGAACATGTAATAATACTTAGCCAATTACCTACATATAATATATATAATATATAAAGATTAAAAATTAAATTTTATTGCGTTATAATGACTAAATAAATAATTAAATCTTAGTTCCAAATAATTGTAATTTATCATTAAAATTAATTTAAGAATTAAAAAGGTCGTTCTTAACTGTTTTTCATGAAATTTACAAATGTTATATACGTAATTAACAACTTAAATTTTGAGATATATTAACAGATATTTTATGCCCCTATAACTATATTTTTATTTTCTTTATTATAATTAATAAAAAAATTCATAAAAATTTCAAATTTTTGCTATAAATTCATGAAGATTCTTTCGATAACATGTGTAATTGGTGATTATCATTTGTAGTTTTGATTTTTTAATAAAAGTATTTAATATCTTTCATGTAATGTATTAGTTATACATTTGATTATGTTTAAAACATACATGAATCCTTTCACTTATATAATTTTGACACCTAAATATTATATATATATATATATATATATATATATATATATATATATATATATATAT
>Ga0209489_101238_pt1 | contig 52180 bp, 26 predicted proteins | sample SiratrowhiteBW_FD_187527 | JGI IMG/M metagenome (GOLD analysis project Ga0209489, IMG submission 187527) | Root nodule microbial communities of legume samples collected from California, USA - Siratro white BW (SPAdes) (version 2) | ecosystem: Host-associated > Plants > Roots > Nodule | place...
TATATATATATATATATATATATATATATATATATATATATATATATATAACTTTTTCATAAGCTTTCTTCTTTTACAATTTCTCACCATTTTTTAAAAGAAAACAGGATTTGCGTGAATATTTATCATATATAATGCAAAAGTTAAAACTAATTTAATAATTTTCACTCAGTACTTTATATCTTTTATGACATCATTGTAATTTATAATATAGTCTGTTGAGATTTTTCTTAATTTTTAATGTAATAATAAATCAATCAAGGTCAAATTAAAAAAAATCAAGTATAATTTTGTTAAAGCTAAAAAATAGGAGCGTGGTTAAAAAACAGCAGAAATGTTGGTGAATAACGCTAAATCAGATCAATTATATCTTTTTAAGATTTTATCTTTTAAAAAGATTATCTTCAATAAAAAGAATCAAAAAATCAAATATCAATTTTGACGTGAATTTCACCCTCGGTGTATTTTTCAACCAAGAATTATCTTTCATATGAATTTAACGGTATAAATCTGATTTCTTTTAAGATAGAAGATAAAAATAGATATTAAAAATAAAAATAAGATATAGGAATAAAAGAGAGTATAAATAAATCAACGTGCTCATATAAACGAAATAAGAGTGGAAGGAACACTGATTCAAAGTTTTGTGTGAAATCGCAAAGAAACCAAAACAAGTGGCGAGACAAGGCAACACAGAGACTGACACACACCACCTTCAACCACCGTTTCCGCCATGGTAATTTTCTCTGTTAAAGTTTTTCGCTTTCAGCACTAACAGTAGTAGTGAATGGATACCTAGATCTCGTCAAGTTCATTCCTTTTACTCCGATATAGGATTTTTAACCTAAAATCTTAAAACCCAATAGGTTTCAACTCCTCCCATTCTGTAATCATGGAGACCAATTCCCAATTGGTTACTATTAGGGTTGCATTGTCTCACTATTTTCTCTTTGTTGCAGCTGCCCCTTTCCCTTCTCAAGACTGCCCAAGGCCACCCAATGGTGAGTCAAACCCCTTTGTTTTGTTTTACCCTTTGCTTTTAGGGTTATCAGCACTTGTGTTAATACTGTTTTGTTTGTAACTTGTGACTTATTGTAACAGTTGGTGGAACTGAAAAATGGGGAGACTTATAACGGCCATTTGGTAAATTGTGATACATGGATGAACATCCATCTCAGAGAAGTCATCTGCACATCTAAAGTATTCTTCTTTTCACATCCCTCCTTCCTTTCATTATCAGTTATCATTTTCTCATTTGTGAATGTTGTTGCATCTTACAATGTTTCATTGAAATTTGTTACTTAGGATGGAGATAGATTTTGGCGTATGCCTGAGTGCTACATTCGTGGTAATACCATTAAGTATCTTCGGGTTCCTGATGAGGTTAGTTGGGGTGGTTCAGTGTTTTTTTTTTTTTTTTTTTTTTTTTTTTTTTTGCTCTTTCAGTGAATAAGGTTCAGAACTTGTTAGTGAACGTTTGAAGCTCTTAACCATGCTTACATCTATCCACTAATCTTGCTTCACTGCCTGTTGATTTAGGTTATTGACAAAGTCCAGGAAGAAACAAAGAGCCGTGCTGGTAAGCCTTGTTTTTTGCAACTATTTGCATGTTCATGTTGATATGTTTAAATTGACTAGGTGATCTAAGAGTTTGATAAAAAGACATGCCGGTATGCTTATCATCTAGGCTTTAAATTGAACTAGCTTCGTTACAAGTATTACAAATACACGTACATCAATTTTCTTCACTTGTACATTTAATTGTTCCATCAAATTACTGTTTCATTTCATCAACCCCCAAAACACAATTCAAAAATTGGTTAGTGGTTATGGATTAACTCAGAGGTTGAATAGTGCTTTTCCGTTTGTTATATTTAAGGTGCATATGGTTTGTGTCTTTAAGCCTAACAATTACTTGTTTCTTTTATAAATCAGGAAACAAATGTTTCATCACTGTGAACAATCTATTGTTGTGCAAATACCATTACTTATTCAGTTAACAAAAAACTAGAAAGTTCTGTGATTGATGTGATCATTTTTTCAGATCGCAAACCCCCCGGTGTGGGACGTGGAAGGGGAAGAGGTAGGGAGGATGTCCCTGGAGGACGTCAAGCAAAAGGAATGGGGCGTGGCCTTGATGAAGGTGGACCAAAAGGTCAAGGAGGAGGTCGAGGCAGGGGTGGTCCGGGTGGAAAGCCAGGTGGAAACAGAGGTAAATCATTCTTTACATTTTCAAATGCAAGTCTTCATCTTTGCTAATTATTCATTGTTCATAGTTTTCTATCTCAAATTCACCTTGAAATATATTACTGTTTTTGTGCTTTTTATTTTCACTTAGATGATCTGCTGTTGGAGGAAACATTTTTTTTAAATGTAAATAGTAAATTATTATTGAAGGAGTTTGGAGACTCTTATTCCTCCTTATTTCGATATGGAAAAATGATTTGGTAGTTTGGGTTACATATTTCAGAGAGGTGTTATAGGTCAATTACTTAAATTTCTCAATTCTAATATAGTCCATGTTGTAATTTTTTTTATCACAGACATAGGGCATTACTTTCTATTTAATGGTTACCCCCTATTCAAATCTGAGGGGAAGCAGTGGCTTCCCTTCCTGTGCTTGAAATTATTACCGAAACAGTGTTTTAATTTGCCTCTTCATCTTTAGGCCACTTTTTCATTTGCATCTTCGTCTTTTACCTTCCACTGAACACATATCGTGTAACAAAAAAACTGTGATTGAATCTCATCCATTGCTTTTTCTTCTTGTGGTAGGTGCAGGGCGAGGTAGAGGTTAATTTGGGTGCTGATATGGAAAATACAGAAGGACCAGTTGCTGCTTTTAGAGGCAATGGTGCCCATTCAGAACATTCACTGTTTGTGCTTTTGTGTCCTGTGCATTATTTAATTTTAGGTTTCCAATTATTTTCCTGCATTTATAGCCACAAAAATGGTGATATTATAGACCTCACCAAGCTTCTAATGCAAACATTGTTTTCTAATTGCCTTTCTGTTAAAACTTGCCTTTTATCTAGTGATGAGTAAAATTAAATCAATTTGAATACATGATGAAGTTGAATCAAATAAAACTACATGGGATAGAATGGAATGAATGAAATTCAAGAGTCCATTAGGTTTCATTCTAGACTACCCAAATAACGGAATCTAGTCTTTATTCCATTTCAGTTCACAATTAACTAAAATGTTTGAACTAAAACAAGCCTTAAACTCTTGGCACTGGTGATTGTTACACATTGAAAAGTAATTGGCTTATAGTGAATAGATTAAATTTGGTTTACCTGGGGGTTAGCACCTTTGCGTAATCTTTTTATACTTGATGCCAAACAGGGATGTGATGGAAAATACACAGCATGATTTACTGTTATCTTTGTTTGTCGGCATTTCATGACTTGTTATTGATATCCTAGTACCGTTTTGTATTCAAATCCTCGACGATGAACCTTTTTTTGGTCACGTGTCAGTTTTTGTGTGATTGGTTTGTGTTTTACAATAAACACTGAAAATTAAGCTATCAATAAAACGTATAAGTTAATAAAAAAGAAATTATCGTCGAAGTAATGAAGATTTTTTTATTGGCAATGAAGTAATCTATGAGATTGATATTATCATGATTTTTCGTGAGTATATTTGCACTTTTATTGTCACCTCCAAAGTACCGCCTCCAACCGAAGCGAGTTAATCGAAAGTATAGTTTTGGTATTTAGTTAAAAAGGCTTTTGGTGTTTATTAATATTAATGGAATGGAAATTTGTTTCTGCCGTTTTAAATTTTGTTAAAAAGAAAGCTCTGGTGTGGAGTATATTTGTAAAAGAGCAAAACAATAGGGGATAGGTTAGAATAGAAATGAAGGGAGTGTACGTAGCAATGCTCGAATTCGTCTTAAGCTTCATAATCAGGCCTAGGTATTGCTTATTTCTTGAAGCATTTTTCTTGTTCCAACTTTCTGGCTCTACAATTTTCTTGTGACACCTCCATGCATTTTGGATTGGGTTCCTCAGGAAAATATATTCTTCTGGGAAGTTCAATTTGAAATGCATAGCAAGTGCATGAGATTTTCCTGAAATCTATGTTTGATCGATTTGATATTTGATAGAGGACTCATCATGCCCAGAAGCCACCAAAATAGGCTTTATTTATTTTATCGTTTAAAGTAATATTCATACGTTTTTAATAAAATATATATATATATATATATATATATATTTAAATGTACTACCTCAATGATCTTAATGAAAAATCTTTTTTTTTATTAAATGTAAATAAATTTAACTAGTTTTTAAAATATTTGGACTTTAATTAATGTTCAACATTTATGTTCTATATTTTTATTTTACGAAATTTACAGTTTAGAAAAAAAATATTTTAAAAATGTCAATTTCCAACTTCATGTTGGTCACCCCAAAATTCTCTTCATATACACTTCCCACCTTCTTCCAAATTACATCGAACTAATACATAACAATTCATAGTTTCTCATTTTCAAGAAAATGTCTTTTTTGTCCTATTTTTTCCCTAAATTGTGCTTATTTCAAGATATCATATGTTATTTTTTAAAATAACGAATTCTGGAATATTATTTTCTTATATTTGTTATAAAATAAATAAATAAAACTTCAACATGTTAATTTTCAGAGATATAAAATATTCATTTTGTTTTTATCATTTTTACAGTGAAAGGTAAGTTTCTCCCTGGAAGTTACTTCCTTCAATAACTGCTTAATCCGTTTTGTTCTTCAATAGTTCTATATTCTTTTTCTAATTAAAATCTTCTTTCTAAAATTACTAAGGCCTAACTAATACGTTCATAAGAATAATATTTTTGAAAATGTGATTTTTGAGAATATAACCTTTAATGATTTATTAATAATTAACTCCACTAATGTGATCTTTAATTTTTATTATGAAAATATGAATGATTTACCTTATATTTTTGTAGTTTTTTTTTCATGTGACCATTCATGAAAGATATAGAAGAATATTTTCCCACCATATTTTATATGTTTTTGTTATAAAAGAATATTTTGTTATAAAAGAATATTTGATTAATATTTTTAATAGTAAGAGGTAAAAGGTCAATAAATACTCAATGTGTATCCATACTATTATCTTTTCTAAGGTTTTGTTTGGGTTAGGGAGTGGATTTGAAAGAGTTAATTTGAGATGAAGGTGTGTTGTGAAAAATTTGTTGTTTGGATTAAGGAAAAGATAATAAAATTTAAATGAAAAGTTTATAAAAATTTGTAAATGATGTGATGTGTATCATAAATAAAATAATTTTTTTAGTACATAAAATTATAGTTAAAATTAACTTAAAATTAAAAATAATTAATTTGTTAATGTGATTAATGAATCATTATTATTTTAATTAATAAAATTATAAAATTATCAATTATTTTAAAATAAAAAATAAATTATTATTCTTAATAATAATAATATTATTATTTTATAAATTTATTTTTATTATTGTAATAATTTTTATATTATTATTTTATTTTATTATTTTTATTATTATAATTATTATTTATGATTTTATTATTATTTTTAATTTTTAATATTAATATCATTGATATTTTATATTTATAATTATCTTATTTTGATTATTATTAATATTTTATTTTTATTAATATTTTATAATTTCATTGAATTTATTATTATTTTAGTAATTATTATTATTATTATATAATTAAATATATTATTTTTATTATAACATAAATATTAATAAATTAATTATATTAAATTAATTATATAAAAAAATATAACAACTGCTTGCAAAAAAAAGTATTCTCGGTTTTTTTATTCATATTTTATTTAGTGAGATGCTAACTTTCTTCGCAATTAAGCCCACTTCATCTTTCCATGCATATTGGTTGTGGGGATACAAACACAACTTTGACTAAAGGATAAATTTGACAAAATAAATTTGAGATGTTTTAAAGAAAATAAGAAAATTATATAATTAAAAATTGATGGTGAGTGATATAATAATTATGATTCAAATTATATTTTTTTAATTATTAAAATTATAATATTACAAATTTATCTTATAATTAAAAATAAAATATGATTAAAATCTTATAATTAAAAATAAAATATGATTAATTTGATTTGTGTAATTAATGAATTTTAAACTTACTTGAATTTAAATATAACTTTTAATGAAACAACAAAAGCTTGTTAAGATTAGAGTTAATTAATTTTTTATAAAATGAAATTATAAAATTAGAAATTTGATGTTTAAGGTTAAAATTATTTTAAGATGAAATGATATTAGTTAGACGTATATAACATTGTCACGGTATTAGAAAATTATTTTGTTACGATTCATGAAATCAATTCAAACTTTTGTAATTCATGAAATTAAATATTAAAAAATAAAAATATAAAATTTGATATGATATATATAGTATGGAAAGTATCTACAAATATAAATATCGTATTGTTTAAAATACTCATCTATTATCTACATGTATTTATCAAAATACTGCATTTCTTTAAATTACAAATTTGATCCTCAGAATCTCTCAATCCTAAATATGATAAAAAGAGTGCAATGGCCCCGCAATAAATGGTAGAATGAAAGTTGTGATCGATCTAGATCTAGAAAGAAATAATTTTATTGGTGATCCTGGAGTAAGCATTATGATGTATATTAGTTAAATAATTTTTAAAATACCCCGATTTACATTAGAATGTTCATTGTTTTTTTAGCTCAAAAAAAGTAAATTTAATTTTGATAGCACAATTTTTTTAAGTCTAAACAAAAATTTACTTTTATCACTTCTGATCATACCAATCAATAGTCAAAACCTACATTTTATAAAATCAACTTTGACAGCCAATCAATTTTTCTTCTATCGTCTAACCAAAAAGTCTTGCTTAAGTAATTTTTCTTCAGCTCTTTGCCAAAATAGCTTGATTGAGTTGAGATCGTCAAGTAAACTCTACAACCGAATACAAACAGAAAAAATGGTCGAAAACCTGAATTCATTGAAAAGATTATGGAAAGAAACAACCTTTTAGATTCACCCCCACAAGATTGACTATTTTTTAACTCATTTAATTAATAATTTCCCATCATATAAACAGAAGAATGTCAAATATAAACGTGTAAACTTATGCTATTAAAATATATTCAAACGATGGTTTCACCTATAATTTTAAAGGAACTCCAAATGCTAAAAAATATAGAAAGACACGAGCTTGTTAAATAACAGGAGCCAATGTTTCTAGACACAAAAGAAGAGCAATATAAATAATGCCTCCATTTGAACAACTTTCAGTTGATCCCAGAATCTGACCCAAAATATCACTGCACATTTGTAAGTCTTCTGAGTTAAAGATTTTGCTCTGCAAGGTTACTACGTGCTAGCTGCAACTTTCTCACCGGTGCTGTTGCCACCATCTTGTCTTTCAACAGTAGCAGCTTCCTCCTTATTGTTAATATAATGTTTTCCAGCCTCTGACAGTTCTGTCGCTGTACAGTTGGCGAACAAATACATATCAATTTCATAACTTGAGGCTCTATCAATAAGACTAACATAGTATCGATTCTGAATACTTTAATGGATGCATTATTGCTAGCAAATTTTAGGAAGTTGCCTAATAGTACGAAAACATCTCATACTCTTTAGTATTCACAACCACCACCCAGGAACAATTAGATTATAGTGTCTTTAATAAGAACTGGGTAAAAAATGAAGAGAAAGACTGAAGTATTTACCAATAAAAAATTAGTCCCTAGTTTTGTACCAATATGGTGACAGATTGGGCTAGGCAAGAACAACAAGTAAAAAAAAATATCCCTGTAATCTCTAAGGTTACAAAATGAGATATCTTTTTTACCATACAAGCACTATTTAATCCCAACCCAACTACTGAATTACTGCAACAATCAGTTAGTTAAAGTTCTGTCACAAACAGTTAAAACTAAGTTAGGGGTTAAATAATCTCCTAAGTCTCTCCCTCTTTTTCCTTGTCCACACCCTTTAAATTGGAGGGCGTTGTCTATAAATCTACCAGACATGAAAGATGAAAGTTTTCCAAGTGTACTCCTAAAACAACAAGGCAGCTTAATGCACATAGAGGCATATTTCTATAATTTATACACGGCAAGCACGTGCCGCAATTTGTTTGACTGCAACCGATACCTTATAAAATGAAGCATGCTTTTTCTTAGTGGAATGATTAAGATGCCATATTCGGAAATGTCAACTGCAGCTGTCAACCACAAACTGTGCAGAATACTTACTTTCATCATCACTGTCATCAAAATCATCATCCATCCCGCCAAATTTCTGCAAGATAAAAACAATCAGAACAAATAGAATCTACAAGAGAGGAGCGTTGAAACGTAGAATCACACGAACACATTGCGTACTGAAAAATCCATCCCTCTCAAGTCCAGGTCACCTCCAAAACCTAATCATAAACAACAGACAATCATTTTATACATAAAAATATAACGAAAAAACTCAGTTGAATAGCATGTTTATACATGCGCATACCATTTATCCCAATCTACTTTCACATAGTGTGGAGGTTTTCCTTCTGCAATCAACAACCTTTTCCACCATCCTTGCTCTGCCTTCTGCACTATACATTGATTTTGCTTTCCTGAACAACAAAAGAACATTAAAATAAACTGCAGTGCAAATGAAGCACAACACAAAACATTAACAAGAAGCATAAAATAAGTTGGGAATGCCTAGCCTTCTGACCTTTACGTTAACCTTGTCAAAGAGCTCCAACTTGAGCTCATAGAGGCTGTCCTGAGCACCAGCATTAGCAGAAAAAGTCAACACGCCATCAGGGGTAAGGTCAACTTTTGCGTTTTTTGAATCCGGCAGCTGAACCGTCACATAGACCTTGTCGAACCTCTGAGCCCACTTTACCTCAGGATGACGACTGTGTCACAGTGAAGACAATAAATACATGCATAACATTAACATAACACAATTATTTTAAATAATGAATGTGCCACACTGAACAGACATTGTGAAGATTAAAAGGCAAAATCGTAAGAGTGGAGTGGATAAAAAAAATTGAGCAGTGACACGTTATTGACAAAATACTATAAAGAATAAAAGAATGAGGAATACGGAATTGTACGGTACCTCATGTTTGGTTGAGAGAAGTGGATTTGGAACCCTAGATTGCTTCCTCGTTGGTAACTGTCTACTCACAAACCCAACCGCAGTTATTCCTCTATCGAATTTTGAATTTGAGGATGTTTGTTCCAGACCTTTCTTTTTTAGTTCTTTTTCTTTGTTTTAGGAGTCACACAAACGTTCTACAAGTTTCCAGAAAGCTGCTCTCACTGTACTTGCAATTGAAGCACACGTCATAGTAGGCCCATTTTATTCCTACACGAACCCACTTAGGCCCAGATATGAAACTGTCTATAAAGGGAGAATTCCCATAATGATGCAATTTTTAAAGATAAAAAGTCTTTTAACTTTTAAAATCTATGATTAGGTGATACAATTTTATTAGTGAAAATATCTGTTATATAATTTTAGTTTCCAACGAAGGAGTTTGCTTAATTTTATTAATTTATTTCATCTTAATTGAAAAGGTGTGTATTACTATTTTCATATTAACATGCAAATTGTGGGTATGGAGTACAATTTTAATGTATTTATTATTAAACATTTGTAAAGAAAAAAACTGATAATTTATAATAAATTAAAGTTATAATTTAATTAGATTTATTTTTTCATTTTTGTAACATATTTACCCTTACAGATAATAATTAAAATAATTAAAAATAATTGAATTGAATATATTTTTTAATAATTAAGTCTCATTGAAATTAATGTTGATGAAGTTGGATCAGAGATCTTGAATATTTTTAGTAAAATTTATAATTTAAACTTTTTTTTAGATTTTTAACAATAATTTTGTAAACAAAATAGATTATATTATTAAATATTAATAATAATAATAATAACAATATAATTATTATTCAAGTACTTTATTATTCTGTTAAATAATTATATAATTTTAAAATATTTAATAATATTACATACTATTATTTTTACAAAATTATTGTTAAAAATCTTAAAAAAAATGAAATTATGAAGTTTACTAAAAAATTCAAAGCCTGTGATCTAACTTCATTGTTATGGTTAGACTTAATTTAATATAAATATATATATATATATATATATATATATATATATATAAAAAAACTTGATGCAATTCAATCATTTTTAATTATTTTAATTCATTATAAGTTATCATTTTTTTTACAAATATATGATATAAATACATTGAAATCGAAATCAGTGTTAATATGGAAATGATAATACACATATACTTTCAATTAAGATAGATTAATAACGTGAATTAAATTAAACAAACTCGTGACACGATGTTAACAGTTACACTAAAAGGAGTACGAGGATCGTGTTTATTGACCCATGTTGTTTAAAAACGAATTCTAATTAATATTTATTCAATAAAATACAGCTAACATCAACTTTAAAAAAAATTAGTGAACATAAATTTGAAAAAAGAATGCCTGACATAGGCTAACAAACACATTTAATATTGATTAACAAAATTCTGGCTAACTTTGATTAGGAAATAATTCTAACCTTAAATGAGGCCTAAAATAAATACAATGATGTTGATAGATAAATGAACATAATCAATTTTAGTAAAAAACTAATTTTGAGATTATGATCAAAACCTCAACCAAATCAATAAAAAAATTTATATTCTCAGGTTTCCAAAATTAGGGTTACATTATTAATATTTGTTTGTAAAAAGATAGTCAACATATTTTAATTTCAAACCCGTTAAAATAATATTATTAAAGTTAATTATCATATTTAAAATTTTATTCATTTTATACTTTGGTTGTTCCCTTGCATTTTTATACTTAAAAAAAGTGTCTTAAGGGAATGTATGGCCTTGATTTTTAAATGATGTGGGATTTCTAAGGCATATATAAAAAAACTCTATAGCAAGTAAGCTCTTAATATACATTTATGCAAAGCTTTTAATATAATGTGAAGCAATTAAATTATTAATATAAATTATTGTACAACTCTAACTACAAGCGATTAAACTATTAATTTAGATTTTTGCATAATATTAAAGTGATTGAACTCTTAATAGAAATCTTTGTAAACATTTTAATAAGCTTAGAGAAATTAAACTCTTAATAAAGATTATTGTACATCATTTAGTATAACTTAGAGCGATTAAACTTTTGATATAAATTGTTGTACAACTAGCAATTAAACTCTAAATTAGAAAATTATAACCTTTTAGTGATTAAATTCTTGATATAAATCATTATAAAACTTTTAATACATTTTTTTATGAAATAACTAATTGTGTGTGGTTGTACTCACATGGGTATAATGTAGATAAAATTGTACAAAAAGTTCAACTACATGAGTGTGGTTGTCTTCAAACAGGTAAAAAATTAATTTTTTTTCTTAATTTTGTATCTTATTTCTAAGTATTTTTTATTTTTTTATAATTATTTAACCTTTATTCAATTATTACAGGATACTCGATATTTATAGAATTATAATTTTTTGTATATTTGATATTGGAGAAAAAATGTTATTCTTTTAATATTAAGTACTTAATAATATCTGTTTTCTTCACTATAATTTTATATAAAAAATAGTTAATAATATTTAAAAAGAGTAAGGATTGAAATAAGGAAGAAACAAAACATTCATATCCTTTGTATGAAAATAGATAAAGATATATTTTTAATTTTGAGACGAGGTACTCAATCCTACACCCACCTCATTGCCATCCCTAACACAATAATTATTTGTAAATTCAAATAAAAAAAATAATCTAATGGATAATAAATAAAATTTGCAACATTAACATTAGAAAACATAAAATTAATTCCATAAAAGATAAATTGAATTGTTACATTGCAAAACTATAAGTTGAAATAATTTTTTTAATGGTAAACCTTTTTTTTTTAGAGTTTTTGCCTTATAATGAATGTTATTTGGTTGCTTTATGTGAAGTAGATTGTCTAATAGTACTTCTTATGTGAAGTAGATTGTCTAATAGTACTTCTTAGTGTAGATTATATACGTTGATCGTTAGTGGTGTTTGAAATTGTTTGGTAATCTCTATGTAATATAGATTATTTTCAAAAATTGTTTAGTGATCTTTGTATGTTAAAGAGAGATTTATAAAACATCTTGTATGTTCTATGAAAAATAGATCATTAGCGTGTTGATTGTTTTATTAAGTTTGAGCGTCCAATTCTTTCTTATCTAAATTAAATAGTTAGTTTGATAGTCATTTTGAAATTTTGTCATTTGTTTGTTTGATGTTTAGTGGTGGCTCAAAGACTTTAGTGGATCTAAAGCAAATTAAAAAAAATGAAGTCTTTTTCAAATTAATATAATAATTATAATTATGATATTTTTATTTAAAATTTATTTTTCAAAATTTTTGTGATACAAAATTATCTATTAAATTATCATAATTAATTTTATTTAAAATATCTTTTTAATATACAATAAAACTATTTGTTTAATCATTGTTGAGATATTGTTAATCTTAAATAAATATATAAAACAACACTAACACTTTATTTGGTTAAGACGACGGATGTGCACATGGGAGAGGGACGAAAAGTGAATAAATCACAAAATTCAATGTATAAATAATAAATTAAAAATTAAAAAAGTAAAAAACTTTTGGTGTCAAACTTTCTTGGTTTTTGTGCGAAAATTTGAAAGGAAATGTATGGTTTTAATTTTGTTTATAATTAATTTTTCTTATGAGTTTGATATTATATTTACATGATATTGATGCACTTAAATAGAGTAAAAATGAATACAAAATAAAGACACATGCATAAATATACAATATATAATAATAAAACAAATTTGAAATTGAAAAATGATTTAATGACAATCAAAAACTCAAATTGAAATAATATTACTGAAAAATCAACAAAAAAGTAAAATAAAAGAAAGAAATAAATGAAGAAATCAGATAAAAAAATAAGTATGGAAGAGTCAAACAATTAAAAAATAAATAAACTAATAAAGTAAGTGAAGACTCAGGACATATAAAATAAAAATAAGTTATATCAATATGATAAAATAATAAAAGGAAATAGAAAATTAAAAAAATTTAAGAATTTCTTAATGTTATATATATATAATTAGAATTTCTTAATGTTATATATATACTTATTGTGTCTTGTGTCTTCGTTCCAGGTAAGAGTGAATAATATTTCATTTGTTTATTTATGCTTCTTTTTTTTTTTTCACCAACTGCATTGATTATCTACTTCTACCTCTATTTTGCTTTCCGCAACAGTTTTGATACACAGTTAAGGATAGGATCGTTTCTTACCATAAATTTAAATAGAAAACATAAGTTTTTAAAATCAAATTCTACGTAACTTTTTAATTAATCATGTTTTCCTCATCATTAAATTTATTATTTTAAAAGTAATAAAATAACTTTTAAGACAAATTGAAATTAAGTATTAAAAAATAAAAGTTTAAAATTTGATACGATATATAGTATAAAAAGTATCTATAAATATAAACACCATATGATATTTAAAATACTCATCTATTATCCACACGTATTTATCAAAATACTGCATTTATATCAATTACAAATTTTATCCACATAATCTCCTCTCAATCCTAAATATAATCAAGTAAATTCTACAACCAAATTCAAACACAGAAAATGGTCGAAAACTCGAATTCATTGAAAAGATTATGGAAAGTAACAACCTTTTAGATCACCGACAAAATTTACTATTTTCGAACTTATTTGATCAATAATTTCCCATCATATAAATAGAATAATGTCAAATATGAACGTGTAAACTTATGATATTAAAATAGATTTAAAGAATCGTTTCACCTTATATTTTTAAAGAAACCCCAAATGCAACCGAAGTCTACAAAAATATAGAAATAGAGGAGCATTTGATAACACGATCTAATATTTGCAGACACAAAAGAAGAGCAATATAAACAATGCCTCCATTTAAACGTGCTAGCAGCAACTTTATATAATATAATATCTATTGTGAATAATTTAATGGATGCATCATGGTTAGAAAATTTTATTCCTCCACTTATCACGCATTTCCGCTTCATTAAAATAGTGAATTTTGTTATATTAGTTATGTAAGTCAAAATTCTCTAATAACATAGCAATAATACATGACAGAGATAGGTTGCGTTTGGTTTTCCTTATCACTTGGTAAACTTCCAAGTTTAGGACTTAGTTGCCCAACTACCACTCAGGAACAATTAGATTATATTGTCTTTAATAAGAACTGGGTCAAAAATGAAGAGAAATACGTAAGTATTACAAATGAAAATAGAAGTGAGAATATAAAATATTGAGAAAAGAGAGAAGATATCTATATATTGAAAACATCTCATTAATAGAATTTTTAGAATAAAAATAATTAAATTATTTAAAACTAAGTTGATTGGTGAGTTAAAAAACTATTGGAAGGCTTTTAGAATGCTTTGGCTCTGCATTAAATGTATGTTAATTAGTTGTTTATGTTTCTGAAAATTAGTTTGAGGAAAGTAAATTAGGAATCCGACATTTTCCTATTTTTAGTTAGTTTTAAGATATTTGAGGCTTTTGGACATGATTGTTCTTTAGAAGATTTGACATTCTCGTGTTTTATTTGACTACTACTTCATCTATTAAAGATGAGTATGTTGCATTATCATAAGACGTTATCTTATAATGTGGTAGTAACTTTCCTACTCAGTACTCCTCCATTATAAGAATTTTTAAAGTTGTTATATTTCTAAAAAATTTTCACTGTATATGTTAAAACAAACACTCCATGAATTTTTCAACAAGTACTCTTCCACGTAATTTCACATTTGACCATTGGCCATTTATTTTTAGTTTGCTAATTTTATTTCATATTCATCATAAATGGTTTTTGTTTAATATTTTTACTACGACTTTTTTCATTGATATTAATATAATAAAGGTTCAAATGAATAAAATATTATAAAAAACAGAAAACAAATCCTTTATAAAAGAATTGCTAAAATAATAATAATTGTAATTCCAAGAATCAGATCATCTTCATCTAAATACTTCATTTTTTTTACACTTACTGAGATTATTAAACAGGTTTCCGGACCCATGATTTATATTTATTTTATATAATTTAAGCAATCTATCTCCTTAATATAGTAAATCAGAAATTTTTTAGCAAGCAAATAGACTTTTTTTCTATTTGGGTATACTTTTTCATATTAATGCTTAAAAAAGACAAAAAAATTATATTTTTTTTATCAAAATAGGTAAATTTTGGAAGTTATAGACATGATTTCAGCTTGTTAAAATATAAATGACATGCTAACAATTTCAATTAAAAACATTAATTAAAATGGTTTCTTTCTCTACAATTATTTTTCGATTATTTGACACTATGTTTGTTACTATTAACAATTAACAAAAATTAATAATAATAATTACATAATAAAACTATAACAAGAACAATAAGACATATAAATTTATTTTTTAAATTAAAAAAAATAACATAATGATGATAATAATTTTAATTAAATTTATATAAATTTAATTTAAATGATAATAATAATTATTGAAACAATAATTATAATTAAATTCAAAAAATTAAATTAAAAAAATAATAATAATATTTAGGGATAATAATGATAATGATAATATAATGATTATTTTCTAAGAAATAATAATAATAATTTGATAACTGAAGATATAATAATTTGATGATCTTGGTTTGATGGTAGTGGTCTATAACTGCAACTTAATCCACTTATTGTCACTCAATAGTTAATATTATATTATTAAATATTATTTTTTTATTTATAAAAGTTATTATATTATTATTATTATTATAATAATAATAATAATAATAATAATTATTATTATTATTATTATTATTTTAATTAGATTTGTTAAAATATTATTCCTATTATTATTATTATCATTATTATCCCTAAATATTATTACTATTATGATTTTAATTCAATTTGTATGAATTTAATTATAATTATTGTTTCAATAATTATTATTATAATTTAAATTAAATTTGTATGAATTTAATTAAAATTATTCTTCTTATTATTATCATTTAAATTAAATTCATGAATTTAATTAAAATTGTTCTTATTATTATCATTATATTATTTTGTTTCAATTTAAAATAAATTTATATGCCTTAATTGTTTTTTTACCATTTTGTTAATTATTATTATGTAATTATTATTATTATTAATTTTTTTGTTAATTCTTAAATGTGTACTAAATAATTAAAAAATGATTGGAGAGAGAGAAACGATTCTAATTAATGTTTTTAATTGAAATTATCAACATATCACTTCTGTTTGACCAGTCTAAAATCATGTTTATCTAACTGATAGAAATTATCCATTTTTGGTAAAAAGATAATTCTTTTGCCTATTTTAGACATTAATATGAAAAAGTACACCAAAGTAGAAAAAAGTCAAGCAAATATCTTAAAACACTTTATTTTCTTGTATTTTATTACTATCTTAGAAAAATATATTTAGGAAACTTGTGAATATAATAGTTAATTATTTTGTTATCATAAGAGTTTCATGCATTAGATTGTGTTTTGGATGTAGTTTTTTTTAATGTAATAATGATAATTATAATTATCTTATCTCAAAAAATAGCTAGTTTTTTGGTTGGGTGAACAAAGTAAAAAAAAAAAAAGTAAAAGAAGAGTTAAATAAGTGAGAAATTAATGAAAATAAAATTGTTTGATTGAAATTAAATGATGTAAAAGGAAGAGTAAATGAAAAAGATAAAGAAAAAGGTTATGTCTTTGGTTGAAAAGTAGAGAAAAAGGAAAGAAAGTGATGATATGGAATGACAATTCCATTTTCTTTATTTCTACTTTTTCATTTTTTGTTTTAAAATAATAAAAAATAAATTCACTTTAAACAACATTATTACCCTAACTAAAGTTGTGATAGAATCCTACATAAATTCATACTCAATTATGTAATCAGAAGTACCTAATCCAAATATCCTCATGCATCTTCAAATGCAAAATACAGCATAACACAAACTAAAAAGAAAAAAAAAGTCTTCAAAAAAATCAAAATTTTCAACACATATTCATCAATCTTTGCCAAACTTGCAATGGAATCACAAAAGTAGGCCATAACATTTTTTTTTATTGGATCGAATTTGCAAATTGTATTTGCCACATGAAACCACGGGTTCCATGCGACAAGAGAAAGGGTAATTTCGCCTACTCGCGTAAATAGTGGAATTATATACTTTTCACATGAAAACACTGAAGAAAAAACAAAAAAGAAAGGAAATAACCAAAACCATAACTTTCACTCCCATTCGTCTATTTCCATTGTACAGGGTTTTGGTCCATGCAAAAAGAAGCGTAGCGGAAAAGAAGAAAACTATTTAGAACTATTGAAAAATACTTCTATACAAAGGTGAGGAATCAAAGTACGTAACCATTTAGAACTTTTGATATGATGACAAATGAAAGAGCCACTGACTTTTTGTTTTTTTTTTTTTTAATCATACTAATCTTAAAGAGAGCGGGTCGTATGAATTTAAGTATGAGTTTAATTTTTCTTCAAATAAAAAATGAGAAATCAAATAATATATAAAAAAAATCCACATAAGGTTTTAAAAAAATGTTATATAATTTAACTAATAGTATATTAATATTAGTATCATATGTTTGTGATATAAGTCCTGTGTAAAGTGTTAAAGAGGAATTAGGGAATGGTCTGAAATGAAAATGGAAGTTTAGAAGTTAAAGAAGCATGCACGACTCTGTTCTGATGAATGCGGGGACCCCGTCAGCTGTTGTTTATTTGTTTCTTTCTTTGTCATGAAGATGTGTGGCTGTGACGTTCTTATGCCATCATTTTCCACTTTCCCTACCTATTATTCACTTCAATAATTGTTGCACATAATTCATAAATGATACAATAAATGCAACTATATAAATCAATCTATTTTATGTAATTCTGAATGGAGAAGATTTCATGGAATGGATAACAAAAGTGACCCCAAAGAGTATCATTCAGTTCGACATTAAGCTTTCAATCTTTAGTCAATGTCACGATAAATTAGTTTTCTGAGCTTTGATTGTGAATTATTTTTGGACTGAACTGCATTATTATTATGATTATATAAATGTTCTCTTGTAATTTTTATATGTACATTTATGATTAAACCCTTTAATTTTCACACATTTTATTAATCAGTTATTTAAATAATAACTTTTTATTATTACTTGTAACCTTATTTTCTTTAAGTATAAAAACGATCATAATAATTCACATATTGCACACATAGCGTGAACCAAATATTTTGAAATCATTATACAACATGATATAATACACACAAAATAATTGTTTAATATTATTACAATTTCTATTTTACATTTACTATTATTTTTTTATTATTATAAATAATTTTGTTATTATTATTCACAAACTATTGTGACAAGGATTCGAGTCCAGATCTTTATAACTATATCAACATCACCTTTCTGATCAAATTATTATTATTATTATTATTATTATTATTATTATTATCATTATTATTATTATTAATATTAATAAGTATAATAATAATATTAATAATAAGAATATATTAATAATAATAATAATAAAATTAACAAAAATAATATTGAAAGTAATATTAATAATAATACTAATAATATAATATTAATAATGTTAATATTAATATTAAAAATAATAATGATAATAATATTATTAAAAATAATGGTAATAATATTAATAATAATTATATTATTATTGTTAATGATATTAATAATATTATTAGTAATATTATAATAATTATTATTAATGATAATAATAATAATAGAAATTTTAATAAAATTAATATTATCTAAAAAAATCTATAGGTAAACCTATAAATTTATATTTGTAGGTAATTACATACAGATTTGGATATGTATGTAATCATCTACAAATCTTGTAGGAGATAACATATTCGTATGTAAAATCTGTAGCTAATACCAAATTTACTTACAGATTAAGATCCGTATATACTTATTTATGAATTTTTTTTATAGATAAAATCCGTAAGTAAATTCATATGAAAAAATCTGAAGGTAAAATCTATATATAATACTAAATTTATTCGTTAATAAAAATTCATAAATAATAATGTGTGAGGATTTCTTATAGTGAATATACTTAAAACTTTCAATAAGTATACGCACACACTTGATTTGTAATAGATTTCACATCTTAACAATATTTATTAATAAAATAGTAAAGAGATAGATTAAGGATGACAAATAAATCTATACTTGTAGGTTTATCCAAATTTGTCTCAATTTTGTCAAAGAATTCTCATATTTGACCATACATATATAAATGAGAATGAGTATGTATATATTTGTTCCGCTTCTATTATTATACACTTAAAAAATATATTTTTACTATTCTCTTTAATCATTTATTTTATTTCATTTGAAGATTTTGTACATAATTTTTCATTTTTCATTTTACTATTCTCTTCTATTCATTCTATATCTTTCACTTATATCCCCAAGTCACTTTCTCTTTCAATTACACATTTATTCCTTTATTTCGCTAAAATAATATATTGTATTTCAAGAAACACACACTTCACTTTTATCAAATTAAATAGCTTCTAGCATACACATTTAATTATTTGTACCCATTTTAATATTTTTATTTATTATTTATGATGTAAAGAAAATTCACCTATTAATTACCATTTCATTTGAATAACTCTCCTTTTATTATAAAATTTTTCATTATTATCTTAATGTTAAGCTTATTTGATATCCATCAAACTCATTCAAATTATATAGATATTTTTTCTCAACATTTAAAAGGATAATAGATGTTATAATTATCATGAAACTTCAATTCTCTATAATTATTTATTCTTTTCTATAATTAATTTATATCTATATAATTATTTGATATTTTTTTGTTAAAATTTATGTAGTTATATTTAAAAAAAAAGAATTATAATAAAAAATTATATCCTTTTGACATTAAAACCTCGTCACGTTGTAATTTTTTTTATATGAAAATAATTTAATTAATTGAAATAGGACATAAACATGTACTACTATATTCACAAATTTGACATTCAAGAAAATAAAAATAAATATATTTTTTTATTTGAGAGATGAGGGAGATAATGAACATAATATCAAACTAGAATCCCTTTCCACCATTTCCATCCCTTTCTATCATTTCCAACCCTAAGATAGATGTTCTTACACAAATCTGAAGAGACCTTCAGAGCTACTCCAAGTCCATCTGAGCAATATCCGCCCACCCCAAGTCTTATGTATGGTTTCAGTTTCGGTTCTTAGTCTATCCGGAATTTGTCCAGCCTGGGCTCCGAAGATGAGCGGGGTGCCTGCGATTGTACTCCGACGTTCAAGTGAGTATTCGGTTATCAGAGTTTGTAGGATAGCAGTTATGATTCTTAATCTAACTTTTTTTTGCTTGCCTTTGTCTTTACTTACTCACACCTTTATAGGATTTTGGAACCTACCTTATATTTCACGTTATGTCAGCTTTTTCAGACCTTTGTCAGAGGTTACGTGTGATTGTAGCTTTGGTAAGCATTACTTATGGGCGATAAGTATCCGCTCTGAACTCTGCTATGGTTGTCCTCGGGCGGAAGGTAGTCGTCCTGATGAGGGCCGGTACACTTGTCCCCCAAGCTTGAGTGATTATGAGAACGAAAAGGTTTCGGTTATAGCATTAATCTCGCTTGATCGATTTGGGCGAGACCTTTGGCTATAAGAACGAAAAGGTTTCGGTCGTAGCCTAAATCTCGCTTGATAGGTTTGGGCGAAACCTTTGGTAATCCTTGTCAAGTGTTTTCCTCGTTGTTTCTGTAGCTGATGACGTCATGTCTTGCTTGGGAGTCACGCTCAAACGATCAAACGGTGGAAATAGATCGCGCACTGTTCAAATTCCTCGTGGGGCGCGTCGTTCCTCTATAAAAGGGGATAATGGGGTCGACTAGTATTTGTGCTTCTCTGCTTACCTCCAATATCCGGCAACTGTATTTCGTAGTGGCTAGGTGCAGCGCTTTTATACCTAGAGGTAACAATGTCGTTCTTGTCCGGTTTTTCTGAGTCCACGGGGAGCGTCTCTTCGAGCGTTGGGGCGGAGTCTAGGGTTTCTGAGGGGTCTCCTAGCTTGTCCGAAGAGGCGTCGGGTAGTGATAATGCCGAATTTTATGAGCAACCCAATATGACCGGCATGCTCCCGTCTGAATTGGCCAAGAGTAACCTCCCTCGTCGTCGTGGTTACGAGTGGGCGAGTGCTTTAGTCACTGACCGATTTTCTAGGTACAGGTGGTCCTCCATGGTGAATACTTACGCGGCGACAGTCCCTATGTTTACCTCGGGGAAGACGAGTACCGAGTTATTTGCCGAACGTTGCACACCCATAGATAATGTATGTCATGGTCGAGAAGGTCACGACCATGACTTCTTTTATATCTACCCTTGTCTGTTTACAGATTCACACATCTGTCTTCCCTTCGATGAATTCACTATGGGCGTACTTCGCACTTTGAACGTGGCGCCCACACAGTTACATCCTAACTCCTAGGCATCACTTCAAGCGTTCCAGCTTCTCGCCGAGATGTTCCATCCTCACCCCTCTCCTCACGTTTTTCTGTCTTATTATAGCACTCGCCCCTTTAGTCCTGTTAGATGGGTTTCTTTAGTTAGCCAATCTCACAACGTCCTGTTTACTCCCTTTTCTTCTTCTTATAAGTATTTTAAAGATTCTTTTTTCAAAATCGTAATAACTCCTGCCAGAAGGCATTTTTTCTTTAATGGGGATGTTCCCATGTTCCCTTTGTATTGGACCCGGGATCCAGTTTACTATCTATCTTGGCCGAGGTCTGCCATGACCGAGGACGACAAGAAGATGTTTGAAATATTGGATCAACTTCCCCGAAAGCTCAATGTCCGCTCCATTCTTAAGCTTTATCTTTCTTCACACCGCTGGGTGGATTTATATGGTATGTTCGGTTTTTATACCGTTATGGTCTCGGTTTTTAACTCTGCTGAGTTTGTTCGTTTTCTGGCAGGGATCATGGCTCAACGGGGACCTGCATTTCTTGACCGTTTAAAGAAAATCAAGGAAGTCCGAGAAGCCATCGAGAAAGTTGCCGGTGAAGGCTCGGCTCCTGTTTCTTATCCTGACCAAGTTTCTCCTCCCCCTGATGCCGAAAAGAGGAAGCGCAAGGAGAAAAAGGAAAAGCCAAAAGAGGATAAGAAGGGTAGGGATAAGAAAGCCTCTTCTTCACAACCCTCCCCGAAGAGGTCTCGGTTGAGCGCTCCTGACACAAGTAAGGAGTTGGAGGAGACCGACAAGGGTATTGTGAAATCCCTTTTTGCTGCTGATCTTAACTTTGCCAAAGGCGCGAATATGTCCCTTCCCTCAGCCGAAAGGAAAACCCTCAGTGGGAGTTCCACTGTAGAATTGGTTAATACATGCTTGGAGATGCACAGCCGGACACTTAAAGTTCTACGAGCTCATGTGTTAAAGGGTGGGGTGGCTGAATTAGTCAAAATCAAGGAAGAGTTGTCGGTCTCCATGGCTTCTTTGAAAGAGTCACGTGCTGCCAACGCTGTTTTGGGCGAGGTGTTGAGGGTTGCTGAGCTGAACTTGAAGAAAGTTGAGCAAGAAAGGGATGCCTTAAGGGCCTACTCGGAGGGAGTAAAAAAGAATAACGAGAAACTTCTGGTAGATGTCCGAGAGCTCGAGCAATCCTTGTTTGAGGCAACACTAGCTCATGATGAGGCGGTGTCCGAAAAGGCGCAGATGGAGATTGAACTGAACGAGCTAAAGGACTATGTCCTTGACCTGCACAAGGAATCTTTTGGGCAAGCTGTACGCCAGGTGATCTTCTTGTATGGCGTTCTTGAGCAGAATGATATGGATTCGGACAAGGACGTTTTCAATGGTCGTCCGGTGCCTATTAGCGAGATTCCAACTGTTGCCGATGATGCTGCGCCTGCCAGGGGAGATGAGGGTGACAACGCGGCCGAGGGGGATGCTGCTGAGGGGGAGGAGGGGGGAGGGGATGAGGATGCTGCCGAGGATGAAGACTAGTCGCCTGCTGCTTATGTTTTTCTTTGTTGGTTTATACATGGATTTTTTTTGTATAGTTGCCATAGGCAGCTCTTTTTTGATGGTTGACCCTATGGTTTAGCCGAGATCCACTTGTAATCAATTTTAGATGAAATACAAAGGCTTATTGGTTGTTCGTGTACTTGTGCTTTGCATTTTTTTGTTTGTTTTCCTCGGGTTATAATGTCCAGGTTATGATTATGATGTTACGTGGTTGGGTGATGAGTAGTTCGGAGCAGTCTACCATGGATTAGACTGTCCGGTTAATTTAGTTGGGGTTTCACAATGGAGCAAAATGGCCCCGAGATGGTCACAATGGAGTGACGCTTGTAATAGTTGTTAGTTAAGTGAGTTTATGCTGAGTTTAACTTTGATCCCTGCAAAAACGAATGGAGTTTGGTAGAATACCTCGTTCATTTCTGAAATTGCAATTTATAGGCCTCGTTAAAACCTTGTCGGAGAAAACCCTCTTTAGGGACAAAACACCGGTCAAGGAAAGAGTGCCTTTACAATTTAACTAAAATAAAACTTAAGGTGAGTTGCATTCCACGTTCTTGGGACAGCTTTTCCAGATAGGTACTCTAGGCGATACGCGCCTTTTCCTGCCACTGCTACAATACGGAAAGGTCCCTCCCAATTGGCCGAGAACTTCCCGTCATTTTTCCTTGCGTCGCTGCGCATTCGCCACACCAAGTGTCCTGGGTGAAAGCTTCTCGGTTTTATCTTAGTGTTGTATCGCAGGGTTGCTCTGGCTTTGCTTGCCTGTTCCCGGATCTGGGCTTTTTCCCTTAACTCTCTGATGGTGTCCAGGCTGATCATTAAGTTCTCATTGTTAAGGTTCATGCATTCCAATTGCCGGCGTATCGTCGGTTCTCCCACTTCTACTGGGATCATTGTATTCGTTTCGTACACCATGCTGTACGGAGTCTCCCCCGTGGTTGATTGCGGAGTACACCTATATGCCCACAGCACCTGCAGCAACTCTTCTGGCCACCTTCCTTTCGCTGTTCCTAGTCGTTTTTTCAATTCGTTTAGGATGACCTTGTTTGTAGCCTCGGCCTGACCATTAGTCTGAGGGTGCTCCACTGAGCTGGTAACATGTATGATCCCGAGTTCTTCGTAGTACGCAACCAAAGTGCGATCGATGAACTGTCGCCCATTATTCGAAACAATGGTGTGGGGTATCCCGAATCGACTAACAATGCCTTTCCACACGAATCCTTTGACCTTTGCAGCTGTAATGGTCGCTAGTGGTTCAGCTTCTATCCATTTTGTGAAGTAGTCAACTCCTATCAGCAAAAACCTGCATTGCCCCTTTTCGGGAGGGAAGGGGCCGATAATGTCCATTCCCCACATTGCGAACGACCAAGGAGGGGTGATACTGTGTAGATGTTCTGGTTGGCTGTGGATTAGGCCACCGAACTCTTGACATTTTTCACATTTCTTCGTGTACTCTGCATAATCGTCCTTCATGGTCGGCCAATAGTAGCCCGCCCTAAGGATACGGGCGAGTGTACTTCTTGTGCCTGTGTGTATTCCGCATATTCCCTGGTATAGCTCCCTGAGGACGTATTGGGCTTCTTCCTGGGTGATGCATTTCAGCAACGGCCTGGTGTATCCCCGTCTATACAAATCTGATCCAACCATTGTGAACCGGCTACTTTTCGCCCACATTTTCCGTTCTTCGCTTTCAGCACACTGCCCGGTTAACAAGAATTGTCGTATTGGTTCAAACCACGCGGCCTCTGTTTTTGATATGCAACATACCAGCTCTTTTTCGTCAATGCTCGGGGCCTCTAGCGCTTGTTGTATTAGGGATTTGTGGTGGCTTCTCTTCTTAGTGCTAGCTAATTTGGACAATAAATATGCTCGGGCGTTATGTTCTCGCCTAATATGCTCCACCTTGCCAGATGAGAAATCTTGTAAGAGTGCTCGGACCTTGTGGTAGTACTTTGATAACAGAGGGTCTTTAACCTGAAACTCCCCGGTTATGTGCCCAACTGTTAACCGTGAATCACTTTTGCAGACCACCTCTTGTTCTCCCATATCTCGGGCTAACTCCAGCCCTGCTATCAGGGCCTCGTATTCAGCTTGGTTATTAGATGTGTTGAACCCGAATCGTAAGGATTGTTCTATCAGGAGACCTCCTGGTCCTTCCAATACCACCCCTGCTCCCGCACCTTTGCTGTTCGAAGAGCCATTTACGTACACGGTCCAAGCTGGTTGGGCTACCTCTGGTTCCGACGGCTCCTGCCTCATTTCTGCTATGAAATCTGCCAATACCTGGGCTTTGATGGCTCCTTTCGGTTCATAACGTATTGCGAATTCTGACAGTTCTATCGACCACGTGATCATTCGTCCAGCTAAGTCAGGTTTGGATAGAATTCGGGCTATCGGGTAATCGGTCCTGACTACGACTTCATGGTTCTGAAAGTATGGGCGCATCCTTCTAGCTGTAAGCACCAGGGCCAAGGCTACTTTTTCCATCATTTGATACCTGGTTTCGGCCTCTTGCAAGGTTTTGCTGGTGAAGTATACGGGTCACTGTTCTCCACCTATCTCTTGGACCAAAGCCGCACTGACTGAATCCTTTGATACCGATAAATAGACGATAATGGGTCGGTCAAGCTGGGGCTTCTGTATCACAGGTGGCGATGCCAGAAATGTCTTCAATTTAACGAAGGCTTCTTCGCGTTGTTCGTCCCATTTAAATCGAGATGCTTTGTTTTAGTAAGTTTAAAATGGGCTTAATTTTTTCAGCCATTTTGGGCATGAATAGCGAAAGGGCAACCACCCTTCCTACTAAACGTTGCACCTCCTTGACAGTTTTTGGGCTTTGCATTTCCACAATTGCTTGACTCTTGTCGGGATTGGCCTCGATCCCTCTGCTGGTCAACATGAATCCGAGAAACTTCCCGCCCTCGACTCTGAAAACACACTTATTGGGATTTAGCTGCATTCCAGCCGTTCTTAACACCTGAAAGACTTGACACAAGTCCTCAAGATGTTGTTCACATGAGGATGATTTGACAACCATGTCGTCCACGTAAATTTTCACACTCAAATCTTTGAAGATTTTATTCATGAGTCTCCGATAGGTAGCTCCAGCAATTTTCAGCCCTAAGGGCATAACTTCATAGACGTAATTGGCATCGTCAGTCATGAAGGCAGTCTTGGTTATGTCCAGAGGATGCATGCTGATCTGGTTATACCCAGAGAAGGCATCAAGGAAACTCATGTACTTGTACCCGGACGCCCCGTCTACCAATCGGTCAATGCTCGGAAGAGGATAAGAATCTTTCGAACATGCCTTGTTGAGATCAGTATAATCTGTGCACATTCTCCACTTGTCATTCGTCTTTCTGACTAGCACCACGTTGGCCAACCAAGTGGTGTATTGTGCTCCTCGGACGAACTTCGCTTGTAACAGCTTTTTGGTTTCCTCTCGGGCGGCCGCTCTCTTTTCTTCCCCTAATTTCCTTTTCTTTTGGGCGACCGACCTGGCATCCTTAAATGTTGATAGTTTGTGTGTCATAATAGATGGGTCGACGCCCGGCATATCTGCGGCCATCCATGCAAAGATATCGGCGTTTATTCGCAGGGCCTCACTTAGTTTCTTGGCATCTTCCTTCGTCAGGGATACTCCCATCCTGGTCGTCTTATCCTCTCCCCCAGTGGTACGCCCTGTGTCTCTTCTTCAGGCTCTAGCCTAATTTCTTCCATCCGAGGGTCCAACTCCGTGAGCGCCACCACATGGCTTCTTTTGGATGCCCTCTCTTCGATCTTCGGGGTTTGATTTCGAGGCTCGACCTTGAGGCTCGCTGCGTAACACTCTCGGGCCGTCTTCTGGTTTACTTGGACCGTGATGATGTCGCCTGCTGACGAAGGGAATTTCATGGCGAGGTGAGGCATTGACACTATCGCCCCTAACAGGTTCAATGACGGTCTTCCGAGAAGCACATTGTACGAGGTGTTATCGTCTATCAGTAGGTACCGTATTTTGATCGTTTTTTAGCTGGCCTCCCCCATGTTTCCAAACTTGGTGTATAGATCCACGTACCCTTTGGTGTTAACACGCTCTCCTGAGAATCCTACAATCTGATCCTCATATGGTTGTATTTCACTGTCCGATAGACCTAATTTCTTGAAGGTGCTCCAATATAACACGTCCACCGATATTTCTTGAAGGTGCTCCAATATAGCACGTCCACCGAGCTTCCTTGGTCTACCAGGGTCTTCATAACTGAGAAGTTCTCGATCTCAACACTGATTACTATCGGATCGTCTTGAAAGGGTCGATTCCTTTAAAATCTACATTTGTGAACGTGATCGGTGGCATCCTTCGCCGGATAGGCATGGACACAACACTTATTGTCTGTACTGCTCTTAAGTGTTTCTTCCGGGCGGAGGCTGATGACCCATCACCAGCGAATCCTCCGGCTATTGTATTGATCACCCCCTTGACCCGCGTATTCGGGAGTGAAGGCTGTGATGGTGCCGGTCCGAGCGCTCGGGCTCCTTCTTCAACCCTTCTCTTATGGTCTCCTCGTGATTCTCTCGGTTCAGGGGATCGCACTCTTCTCCCTATTCGAGGATGATTATGCACAAATTGCCTTAAGTGTCCTGCTTGAATGAGCTACTCGATCTTATCCTTTAGGGCCAGGCACTCCTCCGTGGTGTGTCCGTAATTTTGGTGAAAATGACAATGCTTCGAAGTGTCTGCGTTTCTAGGGGTTGCGGCTTTTCTTGGGACGGGCATTAGGTATGCACTGAGAGCTTCTTCCAGAACTCGCCCCCTACTAACGTTAAGGGGCGTGTAGTTCGTGAATCTCGGGAGTCTGGTTTCTTTTGGGCGAGCAGGTAGCAGAAAAGAGAGCTTTTCCCTGACTCGAAATTTGTCTACTGAAGGGTGGCCGTGAGAGGCTTGTGGCTCCAGCTTCAACTGCCCCCCGGAATCTCGGAGCTCTTCCAAACGCATGAATTTAGTAGCTCTTATTCTCATCTCATTCATGTTTGCAGCGAGCTTCTTGCACAGGCTATCTACGAAAGGTCCTGGCCGGAGGGCCGTAACCATGTGGTGAAGGGCGACCTCAAAATTAAGGTTTCGGATCTGAAGGGCTACCTAGTTAAACCTGTCCATGAATGTCCTGAGGGGCTCCCCCTTTCCTTGCTGGATATTTACAAGAGCGATCGATGTTAGGTGATGGGTCTGCTAGTAGCGAATTGTGTGATGAACAAGTTTACAAGGGTTTTGAAAGAGTCGATGGAGTATGGGGGAAGCTTGGTAAACCAGCTCAGTGCCATCCCTTTGAGGCTGTTCGGGAATACCCGACACATTATGGCCTCACTGGTAGTGAATAGTCCGATGTCAGTGGTGTATACATCGATGTGTTCGTCGGGGTCCGTGGACCCATCGTATCGGTCAATTGTCAGGCCCTTCCACTTGGCTGGCAGTTCTACGTTTATGATGCCATCGACGAACGGGTGACGCCTTTCGTCCAGGTTTGAAGTTTCCCCCGTCTGGTAAGACACCTCATCCTCTCTCTCAGGAATAGGAGTGTTTACTTTTGACCGCCCTGACGTCGTGAGCACCTTAGTTCTATCAGCCTTCTCTCCCAGCAATTTCTTCCTTAACTCCTCATTCTCCAGCTTGAGATTGTCACATCCTGTTCGTTCTGCTGTCTAAGCGAACTAATATCGTCCTCGTTTTTCTGTCTTATTGCTCGCATTTCCTCTTCTCCCCTCTGTTTCATTTCGACCATCTCCCTTTGTAATGACAATAGCAGAGGCATGGGATCCATTCCTGCCATCACCTTATCGGGTCTTTGCTCGTTAACTTGGTTGCGGGTTGATACCATTCAAATTCTTCTAGTAACTCTTCGGGCCCCACGATGGGCGCCAATTGTTCTTACACAAATCTGAAGAGACCTTCAGAGCTACTCCAAGTCCATCTGAGCAGTATCCGCCCACCCCAAGTCTTACGTATGGTTTCAGCTTCGGTTCTCGGTCTATCCGGGATTTGTCCAGCCTGGGCTCCGAAAATGAATAGAATACCTACGATTGTACTCTGACGCTCAAGTGAGTATTCGATTATCAGAATATGTAAGATAGCAGTTATGATTCTTAATCTAACTTTTTTTTCTTGCCTTTGCCTTTACTTACCCACACCTTTATAGGATTTTAGAAATTGTGCCTTATATTTCACGTTATCTCAGCTTTTTCATACCTTTGTCAGAGGTTGCGTGTGGTTGTAGTTTTGGTAAGCATTACTTATGGGCGATAACTATCTACTCTAAACTCTGCTATGATTGTCCTCGGGCGGAAGGTAGTCGTCCTGATGCTCGCCGGTACAATAGATTATAGAATTGTGGTACCAATTTCTAGAATGGATCTATGCGTCGGGTAAACAACTTTTCTCAATACGAACAAAAATATAGATTATGACTTCAGAACCGCTTATAGTTGGAGGGAGAATCTGGGTGTAGCAGAGCCAGAACATCACTATCAGTATCATATCACGTCAAGCTACAAACAAATGCAATGTATCTCAATAAAATAAACAATGTCTCGCCTTAGATTTTCATACAGAGAAACTTTTGACATCATGCCTGACGAATGTCTACTTGTACTTTTCTCACCACAAAGCAGAATCTTCACTCTTCTTACTTTTTAAGATGATACTAGTTTCAAATCTGTACGTATACTTTTTCACATTAGTTTATTAAATTAAAAACTATTTTAGTATATTTTGAAGAATATAATATTATTATTTAAAAATATTTTTATAATTTATTTTATATTATTATCACTATTATTTTAATCTTATTGATAATATATTTTAATTGGTAGTGTGTAAAGTATAAGAAATTATTTTAATAAAAAAAGTAAAAAATAAATGACTTACCATTTAAGTTTGATATTATCGGACGATGAACTTTCAAATTTTTGTTTGTCAAATCGTCTTCAACTTTGCTTTCATCTTCGTGTTTCAGGTAGTGAAAATTTTCACAAATGAGAAAATCTATAAGATAAAAGTAATTTTTCAATTTTTGGGCATCTAACATGTCTTTCAAAAACTACTGTTTAAAGCAGAGAAATGAAATCAATACAAAAATAAAACACGCCAACATAGTAAATATGAGTAAAATTGTAGTTTTTCTAATAGTTTAGATTTTATAATTTTGTAAGATAAAATAATTTCTCTAATAATATAGTATTACTTATTTATTAAATAAATTGTAGAAGTGAGGATTGAACTGTTATTAATTGATTTGTGTGACAGAAGCTAAAATATTTAGGACCATGATTTGCTCTGTGTTTTATGTGGACCATGATTTGCTTTGCATAAAATCGATGATTTAGTTATGAAAAAAAAAGGAAGACTTATCGGTGAGTCGTAACTTATACTAAAATGCTAATGAGATAAAAGACTAGACCAAAATGACAAATGAGACTAAAATGCAATGTCTTTTCACCTGTATGTGAATTTGGGAAAACAAAAATAATAATATCTTCTTTTAATATTTGATGATTACTAATTTAGTTATATTTTGATATATTAAGAAGTAAAAATATTAATAAATTGTATATTTATTTTCTATAAACTATTATGATAAAATTACATCCGTATTTATATATATATAAATATATATATATATATATATAATTTTTACTATATAAAAAATAATTAAAGAAGAATTTTATTTACTCAGAAATACTCTTTATCTTACACTATTGTTACATCTATAACAATACTCTTTATCTTACACTATCGTTACATCTATAATACTAGTGAAAATTTGTGTATTAAAGGGATAATGTGAATGATGGAAGTTACAAAAAAAATGTAACAATTATCACCACATATAAAATGATTAATGCATTTATATTTAATGAGAAGATAAAGATTAATATTTGTATTCCTCTTAAAGTGATAGAATTAACTATTTTATTCATAGATTTTATACTTATATTGGAAACTAAATTATTTCATTGAAATAGAATAACGAAGAAACCCAAATAGAATACCCGCCCCATATGGTTTAAAGGTGATGGTATCAAAAATTGTGAAGGTGGGGATACTTGATATTGTTTTTTCTCTTAATTTTTTCCAAAACCTTTTTGAGTTATATGGATTAGCATGTAAATACTCTATACATAATAGATTCAAAATAAAATCCTGAATTCGATTTATCGGGTCTCTTTGAAGAAATTTCTCCATAAACTCATGTTAAGAGAGAAAAATAAAAGGAAAATTTGAAATTAGTTAATATTAATTATGCACAAGTTTAAAATAAAAATTTAGGAAATTTATATGGGAGAACTTCTACCTATTAATTTATATATAAGTTAAGTTTCTCTCTTACTTTTACTTCTTCAAGGGATCTTATGGACAAGCTCATCCAAACATGTCTCTAATACTCATATGTTTTCTATAAATATGTGAAAAAATGTCGTGTGCATTCAATGGTTTACTTTATGCTGGAAACTTGGTCAAAATTATCTTCCTCCATCTTTTCTTGAGTTGTTTTTGAAATTTGTCAAGCTTAAGTTAACTATAATGAGATTGTCTACCTGTGTTTTATCAAGGACAAAACATTTTGCATCATGCTTGTTCCTTTTTAGCCCTTTTTGAAACCCAGTGTTTCTTTGTGACTCTATTATATAGTAATTCTTTTTCTTTTATTTTTCAAAACTTTTATTGATTAATGATGATTAAGTTTTCTTTATATGATTTATTTTTTTTCATTTTATTGCTTATAGTTTTGTAAGAGAGCCTCAATTTGTTTTTGTCGTGGCAAAATATAAAATGTGTGTTATCTCTATTTTGTGAATGACTTCTATGATACCGGCATTCATACCAATGATTGCTGGCTTGGTTAATGCCGCTATTAATGCGGTATAATTTGGTAATTGAGGTGAGAAATTCATTAAATTTTATACGTACTCTATATTGTTGTCTTAATTTATTTTAAGATTGTTGGTTAAGTGAGAAAATCTACCTACTTCGACCCTTAGAATTTTTATTAATTGTAAAACTCTCCATCATACAAGGTTAGTGATTTAGGTTGTTAGGAGGAAGAATAGTAGAAGCTGAAATTTTACTTAGCATAGGAAATGTTTTGAGTGGGAGAGGCTATCAATACCTTCATTTTAGAATGAGATTACTTTAGAAGATATGAAGAGAGGATGCGAGGTTAATGATATGAACAAATTTTGAATAATGCAGCATTAGTTAAAATTGAAATTTTAACTATAGGATGATTCAAATTAAATTTCACAACACAGATTGGTAAGAATAGTTAAATAAAATAGTAAAAACGTGTGATTGGTGTATTGATTATTAGTTTTTTTGGTGAAAGCATTCAGTTTAAATCTAATTTTAATTAAAAATTAATACAATTAAAATTTTATATTATTATATGTGTTATAATGGTAACATCATTCAATTAAACTTAATGTAATTAAATTCAAAACAAATTCTAAATCTAATTAACAATTAATAATCATCATTCATTACAAAATCAGTGGGTAATTACACATTACTCCTAGATTATCAATGGGTCAAAATCCATATAGGTAAATAGGTAACTTATATTTATGATTATGATTGTTAATATTATTAATAACATTATTATTATTGTCATTTTTATTAAAAACTACAATAATAATATTAACAATAATATAAATAATATCAATAATAATATTAATAATATTGATAATAAGATTCATAATAACAATAATAATTAATAAATTTTAAAATATTAATATTATTAATAATATTAATACGGATAATAAAAATAATATTAATAATAATAATATTAGAAATAAGAATATTAATGTTAAAATTAATAGTAATAACATTATTGATAATATTATTATGAACTATTATAATATTATTAATAATAATAATAACAGTAATTCTTAATAATAATATCACAAATATTTTTCATATAATTGAAAATAATATAAAAAAATATTAATAATATTAAAACTATTTTTCATATAAATATAAATAATATTGATAATAATATAGTAATATTAAAAATATTATTAACCTAAATATAAATAATATGAATAGAAGTATTAATAATATTCCATATATTAAAAAACATATAATAATGTTTATATAAATAATAATAATAATAATAATGTCATCAATAACATTAATAATATTTTGGGTATAAATATTAATAATATTAAAAACTTTAAAAATATTAAAAACAACACTAATAATTTGAAAAAAAAATATAATAGTGATAATAATAATAATTATAATTTTAATAATATTATAACTAACAATATTAGAAATAATAATAAAAGCAATAATATTAGCAATAATATTATTAATAATAATGATAAATATATTATTAATAATACCAATCATAATAATAATAATAGTAATACAAATTTAATAATAATAGTAATAAAAGTGTTAAAAATACCAATAATATTAGTTATAATATTAATAATATCAATAAAAGTATTAATATTATTAATAATATTTACCTTTACTAATGTTATTATTAATAAATCAATATGAACAGAGATAATAGTAGTTTTATCCATAAATGTAAGTTCTTATGTATTGGTATTACCCACAAACATGAGTCTGTAGGTATTACTTATGAAAATAGTTCGTGGATAATACCTATAGACCAATATCCTTGAATAATACTTACGGATTTGTGTCTGTGGGTAATATCTACGAACATATGTCCGTGAATAATACTTATGGACTTAAATACGTGGGTAATACCTACAGGTACAAATCCGTAGGTAATAATCTATGGATAATGCTGAATTTACTTAGGGATATAGATCCGTGGGTAAATTGAGTTTTTCTTATAGTGATTTACTTTTTTATTGAATGAGTCTCAATCTCAATTAAAATATAATCACCATCTAATTAAAATTAATGTAATTAAATTTAGAATATTTTCTCTTGCACTATTTATATTATTTGTGATGAAATTTAATTGAGTATCAATTCCAATTAAAATAAAACTAATAAATGTACATCTCTTTTTTTTTATAATATCTCTTAAATACTTTTTCTTATTTCTTTAGAAATAAAGAAATATATATATATATATATAAAGTAAAATCTAAAATTAAAATTTATAATTCCATCCATAATCTCGATATTAATTATGTTGGTAGTAACAACACAAACTAAAAGGTATTAAAAGGTATTTTACTTGTGTATGTTTCATATCTAACGAAAAGTAGGTTTTCTTTTGTAGAGAACGATGATTAATAGAATCAACAAGATACAGTTTGGTTTGTAGAAATTTTTCTTTTGCATATAATGGTGAGACATGTCCCTTTTGCAGTTTGGAAAATCAATCTATGCATCATATTTTCTTCCCGTGTGTGCTTTTATCAAGGCCATTATTTTCCATGTTTAGTTGAAGGTTAGTACAATTAGTCCATGTGATGTGAAAGTAAGCTTTCTTTTCTACAACATGATATGTGTGTTGTAATAAATGCAATAATATGCAGTATGGAAGGCTCTTTTTTTCGAATTTGGCATATTTCACTATTAATCATGAATTAAAAGGTTCATAAAGGAATTATTGCATGACAAACGAATTTGAGTTTGTGCAGTTTATTTAAACTTGTCAAATAAATTTGGTTTAACCGGAAAAGCTATTAAAATAGGTTAAGTATGGTATTATAACTTAAATTAAATAAGAACCATTTTTAATTCAATTTGTAGATGTATAAATAAGCTTGTTTTATAAAACAATAATTATATCTAAAAATATTATTTTTTAAAAGAAATACATATATGTTTAAAGCTGTCAAAATGTAATTCATTAAAAAATGAGCAAGATTTATCCAATACAAATATTTTAAGTAACTTATCAAGTCTCATTTAACACCTCTAATTCCATCGAAGGAGGGTCAATAATTATGATAGCTACGTAGTGCTACATATTAACTATTCTAGACAGAAACATGTGCAAAGAAAAGTCTTGTTTTCTTATTAAAAAAATTGAATAATTGACTATGATTCATTTTTTTTAAAACAATTATACCATATGAACATCGATCTTCAATATTCTGTCACTTGATATTCCATTCACAACGTTCCCAACCTACGATAAGCATTAGTTATGGTATAATTCAACAATCATGAATATAACTCTTTTTAGATTTATTGATCTCGTTTGAATTTATCAAGATTAATAATTTTCTTTAGTTCTTAATATTTTATTATAAAATTATTTTTTCAATTTATTTCGTAAATAACTTTTATTTATAATTTATTTTTCAACAATAATTTTAAATAAAAAATTAAAATATAAACAATACAACCATAAAATAAAGAGTGATATATTATATTACAACTTTAAAAGTGATATTTAATTCATTTAATTAAAGTAAAATTGAATTCTAAACTAAAATTAACATATTTCTGGATATCAATTTTGAGAATAATTTTTAAATTAAAATATTTTTTTAAAAAAAATTACAATCATTTCTTTCTAAAAGTAATTTTTTTAAGTTATTTTCCAGCAATAATTTTAAATAAAATTAAAAATAATTAATTAGATTAAATTAGATAAAAAATAATAAATTATCTTAAAACTTTAAAAGTAATGTTTGATTCATTTAATTAAAATAAAATAAAATTTTAAATTAGAATGTAATATATTTTTGCATATCAATTTTGAGAATCAATTTTTAAATTAAAAGATTTTTTTGAAAAAAATTAACAATCAGTTCTTTAAAAAACTATTTTTTTAAAGTTATTTTTCAACAATAATTTTAAATAAAAATAAAAAACAATTAATACAACAATGATTATATTAAATTAGATAAAAGAACGATATATTATTACAATTTTAAAAATGGAATTTATTTATTTAAAATAAAATTGAAATCTAAAATAGAATATAATATATTTCATGATATTAATTTTGAATTTTAACTTTTAAATGAACACATTTTAAAAAATTTTGTTCTTTGAAAAAGTAATTTTTATATCAAAATTTAAGGATAAAATTTGTAAAAGGAGAAATAAGTAACCTTGACCACTTACTAAGAATGAGAAGAAATTTAAAAGCTCCGTCGTCTGAAATTCCTAAGCTCTTTCCTTTCAAATTGTAAAAGTTCTCTCTTACAAATTTGTGCTTTCAATTTTTGTGCCTCTAAAAAGTTTGTAGCTATTCGAAAGCTCCTTCATAAATCTTAGAAGCCACAACCTACCACATTATTGTCACCAACTATTTTTGGGTTTAGGGATTTTGCTCATGGTTGAGTTAATTTCTATATTTTAATTTATATGTTTTGCAAAGTAAGTTTTAAAATTATTGTTTTATGGTTCACATTTATTGTTTGTGGTTCAATTTTTTGTGTAATTTTGGGGCCTTATAGTGGATTTTGAAAAATGATATATTTTTGTGTTGTTTGGGGATGTGAGGGTTTTTATTGATTCTAATGTTGACATAAAGATATCAATGTGCCTATTAATATCATTGTAGGTTAAGCTTTAAGAATTGCTTAAAGAGAAAAGAGGTTGATATGCATCTTGATGTCGAGGAAGCAGTAAGAATTCCTTGCTTGGAGAAAAGAGGTTGATATGCATCTTGATGTGGAAGAAACAATAGTTCTTGGTACACCTTAATATATTGTAAATTTAAGTTATGGAATCAAATTAAACTGTAAGTTTGAAATTCCTTACTTGATTATCATTTGTGTGATGACATAAGTAATCGTGTAATGATTTTTAAATAAATAAAGTTTATTATATTTTATTGGTAAGTGGGAGAAATATTCTTATGTCATTGTTAGTATCTTATAATTAGAGTAAGTGGATTTATTGCTTGTAGTGCTGCATTGCTCTTAGTTTTATTGCTCTTGTTGCATATTATTTGGAGTTATGTATTTCCTTAATTATATGTGATTGTATTTTACTGTAATTTTGTAATCTTTTGCTATTAATTTTTATAAAAGTAGTCTTTTTGTGATTTTTTTAATGTAGTTTAAGAATAAATGTAACATGTGACAGTGAACTTTTAGGTGTCATGTTATTAGATTCCAACATTTTCACAATTCTGCACAAAATCATCTTAACATTTATAAATATTTAATAAAACCTATTATTAAATTCAATTAAATTAAACCTGATTGGGAAAATTTATTTTTACTGGTGTTTTAGCAATCAAAACCAAATCATTCACTAAAACAAATTCACATTTGATCGCTATTTCAGTTGTTATTTAACTATTATCGAATTGTGGTCTTTAAACTCGACGACTAATTTTTTTTTTTATTTAGTGATGAATTTCATTATGGTCACTAAAAAAATTTGATTTCAGTGACTATTTTGATCATTATTATGTAATCACAACATTTCTGTCGCTAAAATCAATTACTAATATTTTTTTATTTAACGACCAAAATCAAATTGGTAGTTTAAACGAATTTGTGTTTAGTAACTATTTTGATCATAAAATCCAGTGGCTAAAGTCTTTTTATTAATTAGTGACAAAATTAAATTTTGGTCGCTATTTCAGTTACAATTAGTTACTACATCGTTTTGGTCATTAATTGTAACTATCTGTTTTCAGTGGCTAAAATTGGTGACTAAATTTTTTTTTTGTAGTGACCTCTTTGGAAGACATGAAACATGTGTTGGTAGTTGGGTCTTGAAATGTCTTTCTAGAATTTTCGCAAGTCTTTACCTAAAATAAGGACTTCATTCCAACAACTATGAAGCTTACTAAGATGCAATGCTGGGTCAGAATTCATGGCCTCTGTTTAAAATATTAAGATTCCCATAATATTTTTTATATAGCAAGAGGAGTTGGACCGAGAGATTGAATAAGAAATTATTAAATATAAATATACTTTTTATTTTTAGAACTTAATTTTGTTAAAATATATTAGTATACATTTGATCCTAATATATGATACAAGTGTTTGCGAATGTCTTTCTTGCATCATTTATTTTTCTTGGATTTTGTAATGTAATGTTAGAAGTATAAATACCAGTTAATTGTCTTTCTTGCTAAAAAATAAAGAAGAATATACTATTAATGTTAGAACGAGATTTCATTAAAAGAATTTGTGTCTTAACAATACTATAAATTTAACTAAGAACCTTTAAAAAACATATTGACATATTCTAAATATCTGTATTTTGACATGATTTTCATAAGATTGCAATTGCATTTAACATTACACACAAGTACCAATAAATCTTAAAAGATTCTAATTCTTCTCATAAAATATTTAAATCAATAAAAAATTCAGAAACATTTCTCTCTTGTCTAACAAACTGCATTTCATGTAATAAATATGAGATCCTAAAATGATATTGCTTTAAATTCATCCTTTGGATGGGCCAAAGATCTTTAACATTTTCAATATAAACTATGTTTTAAGCAATATGTGGGTGTGTAATCTAAGGAATCACCATAGCATTACACCTTCCCTTTCTTAAGAATAAAAGAAAACATCATTGGGATGAGGAAAAACAATACTCCCACTTATGAATTTAAGTTTGTTTCATGAGAATAAAGCGCATTTTATATCTAAAATAATGATAATTAGATTTAATGGGAGGTAACAAGAATCATATTAAGATTTTCTAAAAAATTAAAATATAAACAGTATCAACTTGATGAGTTCGGCGATATAATATTGTGTCGCTTACTTTGTATAGAAGAACAAGAAAATAAAATCTTGATCAAAGATTATATATAACAAAAGCCGAAGAAAGAATGAAGGCACAACGTAATCAGAACGGGTCTTACTTCGCTCGATGTCATATTGAATGGGCATATTAAAATAACCTTGCAAATGGAATGAAAAGCAATATATCACATTTAGGAGTAAAAATGTAGATTTTCTTTCATTAAAGGAATAAAGTGATTTTTCATATAAAGATTAAAAACGAGAAAAAAAATTTCGAAGTATCCATGTGGTGAGAAAACGTGTTCGAGCCCCACCATATCTGAAAAAATAACTTAGCAACAAGATAATTTTATCATATTTTTAATATAATAATTAAATTATTTAATTTTTGTCTATATTTTTTATTTTAGAACTTTAATTTTCCGTTTTCCTATTTTTAATTTAATTTTTAGTTAATATATATGATATTTTAAAATGAAATAAAAGAGGTCAATATTAGTTTATTAAAATATAATTGAGCTGATTATTATTTATTAAAAATAAAAGATTGAATATCTCTTTAAAAATTATATGAGCTGCGTGCATCATTTTATTAAAAATGATTAAGTAAGATTTGGTGTATTTAAATTTTTTTAATGTTTTTATATTTAATATTTAATAAATGTACAAATTGAGCTTTGAAATTAACTGTATTACTTTTGAATTAATAATATCTACATGTAATCACCATAATAGGATATTGGTAAGTATGTTGATATGTAATACAGCAATATTTGTTAATTTAAAAGTAATAATATAATTATTAATACCAATTGTTTTTAACACACCAGTTTTAATACATGTCAAGATGAAGTCATCATGAAATTGAAGACTAAGATATAATACTCATGATCTACATGGTGTATTTAATTCGCAGCAAAATCTTAGAAATTTGAGTTCAAAGAATAGGACACAATCTTACATAATCATGGAATGAAGTGCAAATTAAAAGAAGATTCATGCTTTGACTTTAAGAACGTTTAAGAATTTCTAATTATGTTGCCTTTTTTAAATGTCTTAATTTTCGATCATTTTTGTTTTTATTCATATGTTATTTACAAAGTTAACATCACATTAATTACTCTTCTATTAGTTATGTTTTTAACTGTCACCTAATCTTTGAATTATTTATACATGTAAATTAAATAAATATTTTATTATAATTAAAAATACTTTTTATTCATCTAAAACAACATTAAAGGCTAATAAAAAAATGAATAATAGTTATAAAATTGTAATTATAAGTATTTATAAGATTTTATTTGGATACTCTTATGCGTAATTTGATCTTTAAATAGTTTACGCGTATATTTATTGAGTAGAGAGAGAAAAAACTAAAATAAGAAATTGTAAATCTAGTTTATTATAATAAAAAAAATTGTGTTTATTTATTCATATAAATTATTTAAAAATTAAAAATATATAATAATATAATTGAAAAAATTAATTATTTTAATATCAAACTTTGAAAATAAAAAATAAATAAAAAAAATCTTCAAAAAAATCGGACTGTTAAAATGGAGTAAAATAATTATGTGTTTACTATACATCGGACAAATTATCCTGAATATATCAGTCAATATATACATGCAAATGCTTATGATTAATTAAGTTTATAATCTTGTAAACATTTAATTAATATTACAAATTACTAAAGAAAATTTTAACTTATAATTAAATTGTCAATGATTCCACTGTCCCCACAAATACTTAATTTTGGAAATTTTTAAAATAGTAAAAAAAAGTAGAATGAATCTGAAGATTTAATGACAAGTAGCCTAATTGATATGGTAGGTAGGTATTGAATTGTTTTTTAATGTTTGGAAATAAGGTAGGTATTGATTGGCATTTGGTAATGCGAGAAATAAGAAGTTAAATTCATACCAAGTGAAAAAAAGTGAAAAAAAAAAGTAGTACATAATAAAAAAAATAAGTGATGTGTAGTAACATATGCTACATAATTTTTTATTACAAAGTGAAGTTATAACTGTCAGATATTCTCACTATTAAATGAAATAATATTTGTACCATTTATAATATTAGTTCTAATAGGAAGAATGTATTATTAATGTAGTATTAATTATTTTATAGTATTTTAATTATTTTTTAGTTTTAGTGGGTCACACCATTTTAAATTTTTTTAATTTTTAGTCTAATATAATTTATCCTTATGAATATTATAAAACTCGTTCTAATTTTGATGAGAATTTTCATATCGATTATGTATAGATAATATTTGATTTGTTGAATTAGATATAGGGATGAGAATATATACTTATAATCTTCTTTTTCTTTGTATTCATCGTCATTCTTATACTCGTAATTGTTTTAAATTATTAAAATATTTTTAATTTATTAGATAATTTAAAAAATTTATATATTAACTTTTATTTTATTTTTATTTTTATAATTTATTTATAGATCATACATTTGATCATTTTTACTCTGATATATAATTATTTGACATTTATCTAATTGTTATTTAAGACTTTTATTTAATATTTATATAATTATAATTTTTCTTTTGATTTTTGATACTAGAAAAAAAAATATCCTTTTGATATTGAATACTTGACAATATTATGTTTTCTTTGTTGTAATTCTTATTTTTTATAAGAAATTATATAATTAATATTTGAAACAGAAAAGGAGAGGGTATGACATGGGATATACCCATTTTCCATTGATTTGGGGATGAGATGAAAAGTTCTTAGTCATTTAATATGAGAATGAGGAGATAAATGAATTTTTACTTCCATGATAGGAATGAGATAGTCAAATCCTCATTGCTCTACCTTATTACCATCTATAAAAACAAGAATTTTGTAAGACTTACACTTTCATTGATGTTTTATTTTATTGTTGACAAAAATGTATATTTTCAATACAATAAAATAAATGTTTTATTATCTTATTTAAGATTTAGATATTATTTTTCATGCCATGTAAGCATGTTCCAATAGAAAAGTCTTAATTTTATGACATAGTATATTCATCATGAATCTAAAATTGAAAAAAGTATATTTTTGTCTACAAAATATATATTCCTACCAATAATTGAATAAAATATTAATTAGATTTCATTAGAGTAAAATTGAAAAGAAAAGTCTTAAAAGTGTCACTTTTACTATCCAGATGATTTAAAAGAAATTTGTGTAATACATATGTCTATTAAGTAAAAGTGTCACTCCATCACTTTTAACAAGTGTTCCACTCTAATTAATGTAATATAATATTATTATTTGTTTCTATTTTTACATTAGTGTGTTTTTTTTGAAATTTAATAAGTAAATTTTGAAATTGTCTCAATTAAAAAGAGACTTTGAGAAAGAGAAAGGAGAATTTGAGAAAGAGGGATGATTTGAGTGTTTTAGTATGGAAGAAAAATAGAAAAACACAACTATTTAAACTTCATTTCATAAAAATCACCATCTTTCGAAAACACTTTTCCTTTATTTTCTTTTAAGACTTCATCTTTTCTTATATCACATCCACCTTAAAGGCCCTGATCAGAAACTGTTTTTGAATAAGTTTATCTTTGTCCTTTTTCTCTTGAATTGGTTTGGTGAAAATGGTTGCGTGTTTGGGATTGGAGTTGAATGTATTGTTTTTCGAGTAAAGATAAATTTTTGTTAGTTTAGGAGCATGATGTTATCTTTAGATTGTTGATAAAAGTATTTTATGTATAATTTTAGCCTTGTGTTGAGAATAGTCAGATTGAGAGCTTAAACTTGATTTAAGCAAGTTAAAAAAGTAAGGGAAGCTAGTTATTTCTTTTTATAGTACCTTAAGTGGATGTGAATGTGACATTGTCACAATATTTGATTTTATGTAGGGATTGTGTATTGTTTGAATATATTCAAATTGATTGAATATTGAAAAGAATGTTTGGTTATATGGGGAAGATGTTCATTATATAACATGATTAAATGTTTTTTTGTAGACAATTTGGTTAAATATGTATGGTATGTTTGAGATATTAAAGAGCTGAAAATGTTTAAGATAAAATGTGTATGGTTTGAGTGAATATATTTTAAATGAGTTATGTTGTATATTTTTGTAGTAAAAAGTTTGAATATTTCAATTAAGTCAAATTAGTTGAAGGTGTTGTTATTTTGGAACAAAATAGTCCATGTTAGACATAGAAAACAAAGAAAAAACTTAGTTTGAACCAAATGGATCACCTGTTATAGGCTCTGATACCATATCAAAGTGGACTTTAAGCATTGTAAGGTGAGGTTTGCACCCACTTATAAACTATAAAAAGGCCTCATCTCTAGGTCAATATGTGATCTCCAACATAGAATCACATAGAAGAAAATATCAGGTAGTGAGAGTTGAAGGAGGTTCCTACGACCTAATATACGGTGTAAAACAAATGTTTCTAGTATGTTATAGGGATTTACCTTGTCACGTGGATGGAAAGATGTTCTTGTTACGTAGTTTTGTAATGGTGGCAACTTAGTAAAGGTAGTGTGATATGTGCAAATATCTGAGAATGCATGTGTCTTCCGAAAGTAGAGTCAGATGTCTATGATGATTGATGTCAATACTATTCTGACATGAGATGTAACTAGTTGACTGATAGTAAGATACTTGATTCTGATGTTGATTCAATTAATAATTGAGATTGTATCCATTAGAGTATATAGATGAGATGTAAAAGTAATACGTGGGTATGATTTAATAAATACATGATTGTGTTACATGATGATAGTTTCAACATAGATGAATTGAAAATAGAGAAAATAATTATATTTTGTACTTGTTATTTTCTTTTGTTATAAGTGTATGTGTATTGATTCTCTACGAAGAAGGAAGTTTTATTTTGAAAGAATATAAAAAAATATAAATATATGCATATGTGTATTGTAGTTAATGTAACTATTACAAAAGTGGATGTCACAATAATAAAAAAAGATGTCATAGAAAAATATAGTTGACATTGGTTGAAAAATAGTCATACTAATATTGTTGAGAAAATTTGACTAACGTTGATGGAGAACTAAGATAGACATATATTGTGAAAAAATAACCTAAATATAGTCCTAACTAGAAAATAACCATTATCAATATCGACTGAAAAAATTTTGATTTTACATATGCTGAAAAATAGTTCTACAATTGTTGATAAAATAAAACTAGCTAAAATCGATGGTAAATAATTAATCAAATCATAAATAATTATATCAATGTTAATTGAGAAAACCCTATCTAATGATAACAAAAATAAATAAACTTGTAAAAAAAAACTAATTTTGATAGGCATTAATCGAAAACAACATTGACTCACATAAAATAAGAATAACTTGTAAAAAAAACTTAACATTAACTTAAAAAATAATATTGATGTTAGAAAAATAAAATTGTGATCATTGATTCATAAATATTTGATAAAAATAGTTATAAGTGATTTTAGTTTGAATGAAAATCTCACCAACATTATTAAAAAAAATAGGTGATTTCTAATTGAAGTGAAAGAGATAGAATTCTTAACCAAATACATTAATGAAGTTGTTGAAATAATATGGAAAGATATATTTTTTAAGTATAAATAAATATCAAATTCCTTTTTTATATAGAATTTAAAATTATATAATTTTAAGTTATTAGTCCCTTAAATTTTTATAATATCAATTTCTTTTAATATTTTTTATCTTAATAAATATTTTATAATAAAATATTTTAAATTGTTTATAATTGTTCTTATCAGGAGGATCTGAGTATAACCTTTTCGAGATGATCAAAAACTGATTTTAATTCGAATCTGAGTTAAGTATTTGATTTGTGTAATGATATCTGAACTTGAACTTGAAGACTTGAGGATAAAAAAGAGGTTTATATGTTAATGACACTTCTAGGCTAAAGCTAAGTAAGTGATTAGAGAAGCAATTAAATTTAAAATGTATGGATTGTGAAGTGTAATATAAATGTGTGGAAATAGTATATGTTGAGCTACGCCACATGATTGATTACTATTAGTTTGAGATTAATTACCCGCGATAATAAATCTATTTAACTTTGAACTCATTTTTATTTTCTTTTATCTCTTTCAAATAATTTTACTTCTCCCTTATTTATATTCCTTTTTTTTCTCTCTTTTATTTACTTTTTCCGTCTGTCAATATCAACCCATTCAAGAAATGTCCATAACTGTACAGACAAATTCGAAAGATAATTAAGACCAGGGATTGAATCTGACAAAATCATCACCAAACCTATTTAAAAAGAATCTGGAATTAGGTTGGATCTTTGCATTCAAACCTTGTTATTAAAAAGACTTTTTTTATTGACTACATAAAAGTATGTTTTTGCAGTAATTATTGTTTATTTCAAAGACCTTTTGCCCAGAGCCAGTAGATTTTGGACCAAGCTTTCAAAACCCGATGCTTTTGTCTTTTATATTCCCAAACGGCCAACCCATATCCTTTTCGGCGCTCGTCAAGGCACCGTGTTCTTTGTTGGGTATCACATGTTTTGATTTTGAATTTTAGACCCTCTCTTAACTTTTCTTATCCTAATATTGGAATTTATCAAAAAAGTATTACTTTTTAAATAATATCGAAAACAGTATTTCAAACATTCTTCATATTTATTTAATCAAGTTCTATACCAAAGGGAGATCCATTTACGCAAGATTTTGCTTTTATTTGGTGATCTCTTTAGTACTAATAGGGGTACAAGTAGAGGTTATTCTCTAGATAGGTATAAAATCTGGTGAGTGGAATATTACATTCAAGTTGTGATTCTTATTAACAAGGGACTATTCTCTACTATTAGTCTTGCTATGGATTATTCCACTTCTCATTCATCAAAGGACAATTCTATTTGTTCTTGTTGACTTGTCAAACCATGTTCTTGGACTTGACTTGTATCATCTGGGAAGCTTGCATGCTGTTTCCTCAAAATGATAATGATTCTTTTCTTGTTGACCAAGCTGCTCTAGTTTTTTTATGAAATGAAGAAATTCAATACCCACCATCACGTGGGATACAAGGTAGGGGGTTGTATAGTTGATTATTTAGACTCTGCCAAGTAGTTTTCTTTTATGAAAAAGTAAAAATCTTTCCATAAAAGTCTATTTTTATTTCGGAGATCACATAGTGGAGAAGATTACAAGAAATTGAGTTTTGTTTTTATTATTGCAAAAATCGAGAAGGGAGCTTGCGAAACTTGTTTTGTATTCGTTCTTGCACACGTATCCATAATATAAACGTGAGCGTGTCAAGTTTCATAGAAGACCTCAATAGTCCCAAGTCCGGAGCAACAGAGTGTTGCTCAGGACTACCTTTGCTTTGGTAACTCGAAAAGGTAAACGTTGTTGAGGTGTATTTTTGTTGTTTTTGTTTTACTTCGAAAGCGTTTTTACCTTACTTTCTGTGGGGTATTATTAGTTTCCAGCCTGTAAAATACCGACTCGTCAAGGGTAGCACAGTTTTTGAGCTCCTTTAAATTTTGTCCAACCGTGGTTTCTTGTTTCAGGGTGGAGGGAAAGAAGGTGGATGGGAATCGAGTTGTGAAGTTGGAATACGAGTGGAGAAGTTTCTTGTTGGGGGCTGCAAAAAAAACATGTCTTTTACAGCTTCAACATGGCTCACGTCTTTCTCGTGTTCGTTCAATGCAACTCAAAATCTGCCTCACTGGCTGAGATTCATTTTCCTATCTCCATGCCCTCAGAGGGCTCTTTTGTCTGGTGTTGACGTTCTACTTCTGTTGACCCTCTTTGTGTTGGCGCTTGTAAAGCTCTATTCTAGGTTCACTTCCAATGGCAACGCTAACTCACAACTTGATAAACCGCTTATCAGAAACAACAGAGTTTCTGTCAGGACAACGACATGGTTTAAGTTGACTCTAACTGCAACCGCTGTTTTGACAGTATTGTACGCGGTGGCTTGCATTCTGGTGTTTGTCAGTTCCACCAAGGAGCCGTGGAAGCAAACTGATGGGTTGTTTTGGTTACTTCAGGCCGTAACACAACTAGTCCTTGTAGTCTTGATCGTCCATGAGAAAAGATTTGAAGCCGTTGCTCACCCTTTGTCTCTCAGAATATACTGGGTTGCGAATTTCGTTGTGGTTTCTCTGTTCACTGCTTCTGGGATCATACGTTTGGTCTCTGTGGGAGTGGAAGATGGGAAACACTTCAGCTTCATGGTTGATGACACGGTTTCTTTCATTTCTTTACCTTTGTCACTTTTTCTGCTCTATGTTGCGGTTAAAGGGTTCACCGGGATTGTGTCTGGCGAAGAAACACAACCCCTTGTTGATGAGGAATCAAAACTGTATGAGAAGTCCAACGTTACTGGCTTTGCTTCAGCTTCTGCTATATCCAAGGCCTTTTGGATTTGGATAAACCCGTTGTTGAGCAAAGGGTACAAGTCACCTTTGAAGATTGATGAAATTCCATCGCTTTCAGCTCAGCATAGAGCTGAGAGGATGTCCGTTATCTTTGAATCAAAGTGGCCTAAATCAGATGAGAGGTCGAAGCACCCGGTTCGAACAACGTTGCTTCGGTGTTTCTGGAGGGAGATAGCCTTCACAGCCTTCCTTGCTGTTATTAGGCTATCTGTGATGTTCGTGGGGCCAGTTCTCATTCAAAGTTTTGTTGATTTTACAGCAGGGAAAGGTAGCTCCGTGTATGAAGGGTACTACCTCGTGTTGATTCTCCTGTGTGCCAAATTTGTAGAAGTTTTGACAACTCACCACTTCAACTTCAACTCCCAGAAGCTTGGGATGCTTATCAGATGCACCCTTATCACTTCTTTGTACAAGAAGGGGCTCAGGCTAACGGGTTCCGCGAGGCAGGATCATGGTGTTGGGCCTATTGTCAATTACATGGCTGTTGATGCTCAACAACTCTCTGATATGATGCTCCAGTTACATGCTGTCTGGATGATGCCATTTCAAGTTGGCATTGGTTTGTTTTTGCTGTACAATTGTCTGGGAGCCGCAGTGATTACGGCTATGCTTGGACTTTTTGGTGTCATTGCATTTGCTGTGGTGGCTACTAGAAGGAACAAGAATTACCAGTTTAATGCCATGATGTGTCGTGATTCAAGGATGAAGGCAGTGAATGAGTTGCTTAATTACATGCGTGTCATCAAGTTCCAAGCATGGGAAGAGCATTTCAATGGGAGAATTTTGGGTTTCCGCAAGTCTGAGTTTGACTGGCTTTCCAAGTTCATGCACTCAATCTGTAGCGTTATTATTGTGTTGTGGAGCACCCCATTGTTGATATCAACTGTCACGTTTGGTACCGCACTTTTGCTTGGAGTTCAACTTGACGCAGGCACGGTTTTCACCACCACAACTGTGTTTAAGATCCTGCAGGAACCTATTAGGACCTTTCCTCAGAGTATGATATCTCTTTCACAAGCGCTGGTATCACTTGGGAGGTTAGATAGGTACATGTCTAGCAGGGAATTGTTAGAGGATTCGGTTGAGAGAGAGGAAGGGTGTGGTGGACGCACTGCTGTGCAAATCAAAGACGGAACCTTTAGCTGGGATGATGATGGCCAGCTGCAAGACTTGAAAAACATTAATTTGGAGATTAATAAGGGGGAGCTTACAGCAATTGTTGGGACTGTGGGGTCGGGGAAATCTTCACTCCTTGCTTCAATTCTCGGTGAGATGCACAAAAATTCTGGGAAGGTATGCATTTATTTTTTGTTTAGAAATGAGGACTTTGTTTTGTTACCATGCAGTCACTAATTTGTACGGTGATGTTCGTTTCTGATTATATGTTTTGGTGGCAGATTCAAGTTTGTGGGAGCACTGCTTATGTTGCACAAACATCTTGGATTCAAAATGGGACCATTGAGGAAAACATACTCTTTGGCTTACCAATGAACAGGCAGAAGTACAATGAAGTGATCAGAGTTTGTAGCTTGGAGAAAGACTTGGAAATGATGGAGCATGGTGACCAGACAGAGATTGGAGAGCGTGGCATCAACCTAAGTGGGGGCCAGAAGCAGCGCATCCAGCTTGCCAGGGCTGTATATCAAGATTCTGATATATATCTTCTTGATGATGTTTTCAGTGCTGTAGATGCACATACTGGCACTGAAATATTCAAGGTGATTAATCTAATATCTGTTACTGTTTTCTACTCTCAGCATTCTATGAGTTAGACTAATTCATATTTTCTGGACCATTGGCAAGTGCTATTTTGTTGCTACAAGTCAATTCTGGGAATCCTTATAATAAAAAAAATGATGTGCAATTCAGTTTTTATTGATTTTTGGTGGGTTGAAATTAGCTCCCAGCCAAATGTTTCTGAGACAATATACTGAAAATGACCCCATATTTACAATACTCTATTTTTGTAGTATATCTATATTTTAATTGGAGTATTTTATGCAGGAATGTGTGAGGGGGTCTCTTAAAGGAAAGACCATTATTCTTGTAACACACCAAGTAGACTTCCTACATAATGTGGATCTTATAGTGGTAAGTCTTTTTTTATAATCCTTTAATGTTTTGCCCCATTCAGTCTCCAATTTAACTTGGTGAGTGATTCTAAATTTGCAAAACACATGTTTGCTTGGACAAAAGGTGATGAGGGATGGAACGATAGTACAATCAGGGAAGTACAATGATCTACTTGCTTCTGGAATGGATTTTAGTGCTCTTGTTGCAGCACATGAGACATCTATGGAACTAGTGGAGCAAGGTGCGGAAGTGCCTGGGGAAAATCTGAATCAACCAATGAAATCACCAAAGGGAGCTTCTAATAACAAACAAGCCAACGGTGAAAGCAATTCGCTTGACCAGCCCAAGACTGACAATGAAGGTTCTAAACTCATCAAAGAAGAGGAAAGAGAAACTGGGAAAGTTAGCTTTCATATCTATAAACTCTACTGCACTGAGGCTTTTGGGTGGTGGGGCATTGCAGGAGTAATCTTGCTTTCTGTGTTGTGGCAAGCATCTATGATGGCCAGTGATTATTGGCTGGCTTATGAAACATCACAAGAGCGTGCTCAGTTCTTCAATCCTTCTGTGTTTATTTCTATCTACGCAATTATTGCTGTAGTTTCAGTTCTTTTGATTGTGCTAAGATCCTACTCTGTTATGGTCCTCGGGTTGAAGACAGCACAGATTTTCTTCTCTCAAATTCTCCACAGCATCTTGCATGCCCCCATGTCTTTCTTTGACACTACTCCATCCGGGAGAATTCTAAGCAGAGTAAGAATTCGAAGAAAAATAATTTGCAGACATTTTATCATTTAACTTTTCCAAATTTTTACTTTTAAATTCTGCATAAACTAATTTTAATTTAAGAAGTTAATTTTTTTTTTCTCACCTAAAATTTGCTTTGGAGAAACTTGTCCAAACAGATATACTTCTTCTGCATTACTGTCGCGTTTACATATGTATAATGACTTGTATTTTCTTAAACTTTGACAGGCATCCACTGATCAGACCAATGTTGATGTCTTTATCCCCTTGTTCCTCAATTTTGTGATAGCCATGTACATTACAGTGATCAGCATCTTCATAATCACGTGTCAAAATTCTTGGCCAACAGCTTTCTTGTTAATTCCTCTTGCTTGGTTAAACGTTTGGTACCGGGTATGTGTCTCGTGTTTCTTTTCGTCCAATGTATTTCTGTTAATCCATGTTAGATTATCAATCAATGTCTATATTCTAAACTTTGTGGCTGGAAACAAAATAAATGTGCTTACTATTAATGAGTTCTCAATTCAACTATTGAAGTAATTGAATAGCCGTGGTAAAAGCGCATGAATTTCTCACAGCTAAACGATGTTTTTGATTTTTCCATTTTTGGTTTTGCAGGGATATTTTCTTTCGTCATCTCGTGAGTTAACTCGTCTGGATTCAATTACAAAAGCACCAGTCATTCACCATTTCTCTGAAAGCATTTCGGGGGTCATGACAATCCGCGCATTCAGAAAGCAGAAGGAGTTCTGCTTAGAAAACATTAAACGGGTGAATTCTAATTTGCGAATGGATTTTCACAACTTCAGTTCTAATGCGTGGTTGGGTTTCCGCTTGGAATTTCTTGGAAGCATAGTTTTTTGCTTCTCCGCCATGTTCATGATCATGTTACCCAGCAGTATCATGAAGCCAGGTAAACAACTCACTATAAAATGATTCGTAAATGTTTGCCTTAATTTGTCAATGATCCTTAACATTTACATACATCTGATTTACTCTTTCCAAGTGGTCCTTAGCAGATCAGGTGGTGGTTTTGTTTCTGGCAATGTCATCATAACTGAGTCCTTGGAACAAGTATTTGTTCCATGCAAAATTCTATGCAAAACTCATAATATGTGGACCAGGTTTATATGTAAAATTAGGAAAATAACATCACTGTCTGCGAAACACATCAAACGAAGTTATATGAAGAAAACTCTAAAGTTAAAACATTTTTTAAAGAAAAAGAATTCCACCTGTTACCCAACAAAAAGATTTGGCCATCACCCTATCCGACTTCCATACCTTGCTAAATTTGTCTTCTAAGTTCAAATCATGTAGTCTATTCAGCAATCACAACATACCCTTCCAACACGTCTCTAGCAGAATATTCTATTTGTGCAAAATGTCGGAGAGGTAAGACAACATATAGAGACAAGATGGTGCTTCTTTGAATTATTATTCAACTATTGTTACATGCGTTGTGTTTCGTAGTTACGTGTCGAAAATACTATAAGGTTGGAGTGTGCGACGTGTACGCTAGGTGTTGGACTAGAATGTGTTGAAAAGCAAAGCAATGGTATTTATACTACAGTCAAATTTTTGTTGTGATAAAGAAGTGATTGGGTTGTTGTGATTGATGCAGAGAATGTTGGTTTGTCCCTCTCATATGGGTTATCATTAAACGCGGTGATGTTCTGGGCCATATACATGAGCTGTTTCATTGAAAACAAATTGGTATCTGTTGAGAGGATCAAACAGTTCACAAATATTCCATCGGAAGCGACATGGAGAAATAAGGATATCGTGCCTCCTGCAAATTGGCCCGGTCAAGGAAATGTTGATATCAAAGACTTGCAGGTATCTACAATAAAACCAAATTCATTATGATTATTTCTTGTGGAAAAAGTAATTATGCATTACAGTTGCAGTGGCCCTATTTGTATATCCTAGTTTATTAGACCTTTTCAATTTAAAATCTTAACTTTGAGACTGTTGTAAAGCACGAAGGCAGAGTTTTTATTAAGTTTGCAGTTGCTGAAGTTACATGATAGAAATTCTAAAATCTAATGACTGATTAACGAATAAGATAACTATTTTATGTTATTGGTAATAAATGGTTTGTTGTGTCAATATATATA
>Ga0209489_101240_pt1 | contig 52102 bp, 27 predicted proteins | sample SiratrowhiteBW_FD_187527 | JGI IMG/M metagenome (GOLD analysis project Ga0209489, IMG submission 187527) | Root nodule microbial communities of legume samples collected from California, USA - Siratro white BW (SPAdes) (version 2) | ecosystem: Host-associated > Plants > Roots > Nodule | place...
TACTCCTTACGGCTTCTACAAACCGTAGAACATTTTTTTGTCTACGGTTTGTAGAAGCCGTAAGAAGTAAAAAAAATGTTCTACGGTTTGTAGAAGCCGTAAGAAGTAAAAAAAATGCAAATGCTTATACGGTTTCTACAAACCGTAGAACATTTTTTTTGTCTACGGTTTGTAGAAGCGTAAGAAGTAAAAGGGATGGTGGAGGATATAATGGGATATGAAATATTTTAAAAAGGGTTAAATAGTAAATTTGCCTAGAGTATGGAGGTGCAGGAAGATGATATGGAGGTGCAGGAAGAAGCAGTCTAGTTAGAATGAAATAATTTTAACTTATAAAAAGTTATCTTTTTTTTCTTTTAAAAAACTGAGCTTCTGCCAACTAAGAATATTTAAATAAATTCCTGTCCCTTTCTTTGGTTTTATCCAAGTTTTTAAATTTTGTATTTATTTGCATTTTAATATTTTACTCCATCGACATATACTAATAGTATCACTCAAATTATAATATTTTCATATGTCGATTAGACTAAGTTATCTCAGTTTTTTAAGATGCTGGTAACCAGGACAAAAATGGTGATTTGCCTCTATTTTTTTTTTTTTTTGTCCGAATTGTGATAATAAATATAATAAAGTGGTATTTTACAAGAGAAGGGAAGAGACCAAATATTCAAATGCCGGCAAATTAATAGTTGGTATGCTATCATTAACATCTTCGAAGCATGCAGAAGTTGTTCTGTCTTTACTTTGTGACTACTATTTCAATTATCCACCAACGTGAAGGAAAATGATTGGCCTATATAGAAGATATCGGAACTATAGAATGTGTCAATTGTTACAGAATTGGTATTAGAAACCAAACATTAGAAGCCACGTAAACCAATTTCAACAAGACATGTTGCTGAATGGCATTAGCATAGAAAAACAATGTTATTGACAAATCAGTTTAGAACAACTTTAGAGTACACAATAGGTCCATGTCAATGTCAATGTCGAAGGAAATCAGAACAAACAAACATAGTAATAAATATGAGCCAAGGATGACTTCCCAATGGAGCACAAGCAGAATGGTGAGTCCAACAAGAAGTTCACATGTAGACAAATAGAGGGTGCTGCTGAGTGGTGCCACCACCCTTATCAGATGTATAATTCTGCATGTTTCTTGCATCACTGTTAGATTCTGCAGTGTTTCCACGTGTACGAGTGGATTGTTGAAGCTTTTTGGTGTTGAGAAAGCGTCCACCAGCACCTCTTGCTCTCTTCAGTGCATGTAGATGGCGGGACTCGTGAAGATAAGGCTGCATGAAAGCATAAAAACTGTGTTATTAAGTTTGGTTTGACAGAGATTGAAGAGAGAAAACGTAGACACGCTTGTTACTTTCCGATCCTTGATGGGTTTGTTTTGTACTTCAAGTTTTGCTCGATACTGTCTTCGCCTCAGAATAGCATGGTACTGCTTTGAATTCACGTATATGGGTTCTTCTTTGATGTCCAATTGCAGAGGAATTCGAATAGGAGCAGTTTCCACTGTCTGGACATTAGGAATCTCATCAGTTTTTGCAAGTGTCATGGTTGTGTTGTGCATGGTAATTAAATAATTTAGAGAACTAAAACGGTAAGAAACATGAATCTTAAAAGAGGATGAAGAGAAATAAAAGTAAAACTGAGTTTTAGTATCAGCAAAGTTTATCACAAGAATATTCTTATAATGATTGCATCTCCAATTGTTTAAACATTATAATAAAGAAAACCTTGGTGTCTAAGATAAGACATAAATTCCCCACCATAAATAATTATTTTGATGAAAAGAGAAGCAATGCAAAGAGGAGAACAAATGAGATGCAAAGGAAAGCTGAGGAACTTTTCAAACGGACGGATACTCCACATACCACAAAGGTTAAAATAAATGACCAAATCATAAAGTGATTCCATGAAATGTCAGTCAAAAATCAAAACTGAAGATTGTTTTTTACTTCTTACTTTAAGGTGAATCTCAATATAGCTAAGGTGACATAAATAAACAGTAGTGAAAAGACATGAATAATCTCTACTATAGTACTAATTACCTTAGACTGTGGACCATATGAAGAAGCCATTAGGCTGCTGTAGCCTGGATCAGCATAGTGACATGCAACATGAGCCTGAAACACAATTTTTAGGAAAACACATGCATATATCTTCCATCCAGAAGAACTTGAGGATATATCTACTTACAAGTGTTTGGCTGTGATCCAGTAGTGGAGGAGGGAAGGTGAAATCCTGATTCCCCATAAATGATCTGATGACACATTGCACAGTCTTTCCCCCGGTTGTGCCATGTGTTGAACCTGTAGAACTATGCTGGACAGACATTTGACCTATATATCATCCAAAGCAGAGCAAATACTTATCAATATGGTATATCAAAGTAACATGCCAGGAAAGTTGACAAGAATTTTCTGATGCCAATTAAGCCATGTAAGACAATTTCCAATTTTGGAAGAACATTTTCTATTATATGTGTGGATATAACTTTTATCCAATAGCCAATGCTGAGTGAGGAGATAGTGGAACATAGGATCACATCACAGTCATATACCTATAGTGCTCCATTTCATTTCTATTGCAAAACAGTGTACTGCTACAGTTTCACGGTAACCGCAATAGCAGAAACAAATGACAATACACTAGTTGATAAGTACAAGCATTCAGAATTATACAAAAAGAGAGGGTTCAAATCCAGTTACCGGATTGTGATGAATCAAGTTTGGTAGAAGATTGACCCGAATGAGTCGAAGATGAATCCAGTTCTTGGAACTGAAAGCTCAATGATTTGGTCCTGTGGCATTGTTGTGGCAGAACATCCACTTTTAAGCTCAAACTTCTGGATTTTTCTGAAGTTCCCCATAATGGGCATCCAAGAACATTGGGTGATGTTGAATGAGAAGAAAATAGACCAGAATCTTTCTCACACAAGCAATTCATTTTTTTTTTCGACCTCTTGGAACAATAATCCACTTGACTTCAAAAAAGAAAACAAAAAGATAAATAGAATTGAGAAACCTGGATCTGGCTATAACTTGAGATCATCATCACACTTTTTGTAGCAGCTAAAATATACTCCTCTTGAGAGTTCGAAATAAAGTAACTATATCAAACTCTAATTGAACATGTCAATTTACAGCTCCCTATAAAAAGGATGAACAAGTTCAGAAAACAACCTAGAATCTTAGAATCGTTATGTTTAGGCAGTGGACTTAAATTCTCGGATCATCTTATCCTTCCTAAACCATGATATCTGAATTGCCTTGCAGAAAATGATCTGTGTTGAAGAACTCTTTGTGCTCTTCAAAATAAAATAAAAAAACTCACTATCTATCTAAGATTTGTTCCATCATCCTATGCTCCAATAACTACCCTTTTACGGATTCACACAGGCATGTCATAAAATTACAAAGGAAAGAAGAAAGACAGCAAATTTAAATGGAAAAGGAAAAAGCAAGGAAGAAGAGAGACACCTTGGAAGTGGGTTGAAAGTTTGTAAGCAAAGAAGAGAGTCTGAGTCACAGATGACACTTGAATGAGTGCATCATTGTTTTAGTCTTTTTGGTCTCTTGGCTTTAGTGCTAAGTCTTGACCCTTAAAGTGACTTCTACTGAGTCTTAAGAACAGTGACTCTGTTGCATTAACACACACCAACTACACTCATCTGCTACCTGCCCAACTTACCATGTTAAAGAGAAAAAAAAAACATTTTTCAAAATCAGAATCAAAGTTTCAAAATATCTTTGAATTAAAAATAATTTATGATGCATTCCACTTTTGTAGTTTTGCTGTCCCTACTGATATTCCTTCTTGGCTGGTTTGAAAAAATAAAATAAGAGTTTTGTAATGGAGTATCGCATCTGCACTCTCCCATCATCATGCTTCCTGCGGCTATCATATGCTTTTCTTATTACACCTTGTCTCCAAATTTTCAGTCTCAGTTCTGTGCTGCAAAAACCCCACTAATGTGTTTTTTTATCATTCCTTCTTCTTATTTAATTCTGGCAAAGTAATAATTATACAACTTAATTTATATTAAATCTGCAGAAGACAACTATTTTCTTTTATTAACTCACCAGAAGAAGATAACTATTATGTCTGTATTACACTCAAAAACCTCTTAATATATTAACCCAATAAGCAATATAGTAACAAATGATTATGCGAGTTGTTAAATGAATAATTCTTATATTAATTAATTAAGAATATAAGAAGCGTTTTCTAATGTAGTTAGTGTAATAAGTTTTTAATTAGATTATAATGTTAATATTTGTTCTACTTTTATTTCATTTAAATTAAATTCATAATAATGGTAACAATAATATAAATTTGATTTGAATGTACTTGAAAATATTAATGTTTTCACTAGTCTATAATATTAATAAAGGAAATTCACCTCTTTTTCTGTATACAAATTCTTACCATTTTATTATTTGACTAATTTTTTTTTTAACTAAATTAACTTATCTCATAATAAAAGAATTACCTACAAAATAAATAAAGATTATCTATAATAAATTATTTATATTTATTTTTTTAATCACTTTTTTTGAATTTTTTATAATTTAATAATATCTTTTATTTTACTGGTAAGAATTTACTATAAAAAATCCCTTTGTTAATATTATAGATTTAATAAAATAAATAAGTGAATTTTTTTTTCAAAATAACTAAATAACATTTTTTAAAATAACTGTTACATAATGTTTTTAATACATTTTTACAAAATTATGTGTATGTATATATATTTTAAATTATATTATTTTTATTTTTTAATTAATTATTCATAAAAATATTAAAAGTGTGAATACAGATTAGCTGAAATTTATATGTTTTATTAACAAAGACATTATCTCATTTTAACTACTTTTTTGTTTACACGAATTTTTACTATTTTACACTTTTAAATTAATTCATTTTTGAGACATTAAAAGTAAACATTACATTGTTTAAATAATAGAGTATATGTTTGATCTTATTTTCCACCATATATTATTACATTCTAAAAAATAATGTTTAAAAATCTTATAATTGAGAATTTTATTTTTAAGTAAGTTATTATGTTAGGTATTATACAAAGTAAATGTTTTTTATGAAATTCAAATTCATAATAAATAGATCTTTTTGAAATAAATTATATTTTAAACTTGCATTAAATAATTTAAATTGTAATGTTTTTCTCCAACAAATATTAAAACTTAATTTAAAAAATTAATTGGTTATTATAGTTCTAAAATATAGTTTATATATTTTGAAATATTTATTTATAGTAAATTTAGAATATTCATTTTCTTTCATTAACAAAATACTAACTATATAAAATTAAGTTTTAGCCTATATAAAATATAAATTAAGATATTCTTTAAAGGTTGCAAAAACATATTAGAAATAATAATAATTCTTGAACGTGTAATAGTATATCCTAAAACAAAGATGTCAACTGTTGGATAAGTGTTTCTTTCTAGGTTTGTCTCCCCATATAAAATACAGGTTAAAATTATTATCTACATCATAAATTAGAATATAAATATGAAAGATAAGAGTCTAATTGAATATTATTAGTTTATTTTGTGCATTCATTTATACTTTTAGTTTTTTTTTTTTCCTAATTAGAGGTTGAAAGGTTGGGTGGGGGCAGACAAAACAGCATTAAGAACTTATAATTAAAAGAGTGACGAAAGTGGGAATATAGGTCTCCAAATTATTTAAATTAAAATTAATAACAAATAAATATTTTTTATATATAAGCCATGTTATAATAAAAAAATCCTAATAAAGTTTCCAACCAATCAGAGTATACAGCAACTAAATGGTAGCAGATATGTGGGAGTGTGAGATAAATGGGGCAGTTGAGGCTAAAAGAAGTAAACTTTGAATTGTATTGAAGGGGGGAAATAAAAAGGATGGGAAAGGTCAATCTGCGATAATCTATTACACAACCAAAGCCTGAGAAACCCCAAAAGATGTATATGCATGGGTTAAAACAAGGTCATAAAATTATATCCCAGAATTAGCAAACTTGGCAAATAACATAGTATATGCCTTCAGAGATTTTCGCATCAGCTGCAGATATCCTCGTTTAAAACTTATCAGGACAACCACTTCGTTTATTCTTTTCAAGCAAGGATTTGACTTGCCAACAAGAATGCGAATAGCCAAGTCGTCAATAGTCCCCCCGTCCCTTGTATGGCATTTCCTGTAAAATATTGATTTGAGAAGATAGAGTTCTCAGAACATTAATAAGCAGATAAAGTTCCTCAAAAGTGTTTATATAGGACGACAGATAAGATTATTCAAATTCAGTTATAGATATGCGTAAGTGAAGACACGTCATGTTCCACCAATGTAGGTGTCAAGGAAGAATATCCAACATGCAAGACACATCAAGGTGGAGCATTAACCATGTATTAAGTTATTGAAATACATGGTTTTATATTTATCTGCCCAGCGTTCAAGACATGAGCAATATCAATTAAATAGCAATTTTAAAAAATTAAGCACGAGAGTTCTTACGGGCAGGTAACTCGGCATGTATAAAGTTTGCCTAGGATGACCAAGGAGCTGTCCATACTGAAATCAGACGATGATAAGCAATTACCCTGAAGCACCAATATTTACGAAACAGTCGAAAAAGATTATACATGTGATCTTATACCTGCGGTGCATTCGGATGAAAATATGCTTGCGACGGCATTGGTGCTACCTGAGGATTATACATCATAGGTTGTGGACCAGCAAAAGTAGGTCCAATCTGCAAGACATGTACAAAACAATCAAGTTTATTAACAGAACCAAGGCTGGGAGAGATTAAGCCAAACCCAACAATTCTGCATGGCTTCTTTTGCAAAACTATTTTCCGCAATCAGCAAAATGAAACCTTCATTCTTATATAAAGTAACTAGCAGAAATTCAAAACACAGTAAGATTGATAACCAAACTGCTAAATATAGCCTGCACCAACGTGCGAAATGGATATGTGGAACAACCAGGTCAATTTGTCATAAAATAATAACGCTTTTACACTGATGATATGCAATAAACTTTACTGAAGTAAATCCACTCCCTAACTATATGCACTTCTATATATTCAATAAATGCACCAAATGACTTACTCCAATACCCATGGGCATGCCCGGCATACTTGGTACAGTAGTTGCATTAGTTGGAAAATAGAAGGAACCATCGGATGCTGGAGTGGGAGGCCGAGCAGGAGATGGAATAAAACTCTTTGCATTAGGGTTAAGCTTGAATTCCTTACAACATGAAAGGGTAAAACTCAGACATATGTCGATAATATAAAAGACTAGAACCAGACAGTGGAAAAAAAAAATCCTTTGTCAAAAAGTCAAGCTTGAACTTCCACACCTTTGCATTGGGATTCAGAGTTGATTTTTCAGAAGACAGTGAACCAACTGATGAACTTGGAGATAAGCCAGGACCAGAAGATGCTGCAGTGCCTCCAACGGAATCTGACCCATATGGGGTTCCCCGTGAATTTACAGATTTTGTTTCCCCATTAACCTTGCCAGATGCTGAACCCTCAATTAAATCTCCATGCGATCCCACCTTTTCATGTGCTTTTGACGAAGTATGAATTGAAGGGGCATAGGAGCTAGCATTAGGAGATAATACACCTTTATCAGAGCCATCCTTCTTCAAGTAGAGTGGTCCCTGTGAATCTGCACCAAAATTTGCCAAGATTAGAGGAATACATATATCATGAAAGAAGCAGCCACCAAATTGAAATGTAGGTTATAGCTGCCATTCAAAGAAGCACTTATGAAAAGTGCTAAAAGAAAGCTTCAGCACTTCTTTACAATAAACAGAATAATATAATATGAAAATGGTTAGTTCATTTGCATCATTTCAGGCACAACATTTTAAATCCTCTCAATTTAATAAAGCTAAGATAAAGATTTCACAGACCCTCAGATTTTGACAGTTGAACATCCTCAGCTTGCTGCATCAATTGAAGAAAATAAAAAAGAGATTTGGAGTGTTAGAACTAATATCAGGTCTAATGAGATATTTTCGTGGACACAAGTTTAAGAGACAATGCACAAATTTCAACTCACAATCAGAGTTGCTTCCCTGGTATCATTGTCTCCATGTTGATTACTAATTGAGTTCTCCAGAATCCTGTAGATTTTGCATTTTAAAAATCATGATGAATTTTATGCTTTTCATGTTCAAAAATGATGTATACAAAACAGTACAAAGTGAATAAGTATATACAGAAGACAAAAGGGCAACAAACACCTGCTTTCCCCTTCCACTGATGAATAGCTTACGGCAGGGAGTTCAGATGCCAACTGCTTAGCGTGATCATAAGAACCAGAACGGCTTAAATCCACACTGGTACTTGACTGAGATGATTGTGTGTGATCCTGCACACATAATTAACAAGTACTAAGATAAGTTTAGATAGTAAAATAATTACATCATAAGAGGAAGGAGAGACAAGGACAAAAACTTCAAAAAAGGAATAGTCTCATATCAACAGTTTTCCCCAACAAGACTCAACTGCATCAATTGGAGGTTCATGTTGTACCAATTTCAATAGCATAACAAGACTCGGGATTGTTAGGACATGCTCAAACAGAACTTAGTGACGAATGTGTCATTTAAAATAAGTCAAGTACCAGAATTTTCACTAATATTTTCTAATCAAGTAGGAGACAATAAACCATTGCCTTCATCACATGTTTGGTTCAGCTCATTTTCAAGAAATAATCATTTATTTTTGCAAACATTTTGAGAGAGCTTCTACAAAAATAAGCAATTACTTTGACATAATTGCATAACCAAAGATTTTTGGAATGTAAGAAAATCTAAAAGAAACTATTTACTTTAAATAAGGCACACATAACACAAAATATGGTAGTTTTAACAATTTACACACTTGGCACCTAAGTTAGCCTTACAAAACCGGCTTCCTTGGTGATAACAACCCAAAACTTATAGGGATGACTTTTATCATATCTCTAATCTATATGAAAACTTAACAGCAGTATTTAATCAGAGAAAGAAGGACAAGCCAGTGCCCTCCAAATGTGACATACGATTAAGCATTACTTAACAGTACAGTTTGAATAATTAAACAATAAATTGAGGTGATACCACAGAGGAATTTGCCAATATTCGAGCTCCATCGTTTCCTTTCCCACCACTTATTCCACTAGACCTCTTAACAACCGAACCAAATACACCGCCAAAAGTATCAGAATTGTGGGAATCAAACAGTACATCCTCATCATACCCACTGTCATCAGCACGTTTGCCCCTATAAACTGAAGAGAATCTAGTTTCTTCATCAATGTCAAAGTCTTCATGCAAGTGAAGGCCTCTTTCCTGTTGAGAAAATTTATATAGGTTGCAGAATTCAATTAGTCTATTAAACAAAAAACAGCAGAAATTCACAAGCAGAAATGAAAAACGAGAACAACAAGTATTAAAACCATGCTAACCTCCGCAAGATGAAGATCTTGGGTTTCCTCACCCTCAATTTCTCTTGCTATTCTTAAAGCTTGCTTTTCCAATTCTCTTGTCTGAGGCCCTTTTTCAAGCTTTGTTGTATAGAGTTCCTCATTGAAAGTACTTTTGACACCAAACAATGCCTCATTTGTTTCAAACTGATCCCATCCCCTTAAAAAATACAAAAAAAAAAAAAAAAAAAAAAAAAAAAAAAAAAAATACCAATGTAAAACAAAATATAGGCATTCTGTGAAAATTTTGAAATTAGTAAAATGAAGATGAAAATACATGTGTATAAAATAACCATAGTATTTTAGTTAATTTCATATGCTCACTCCAGCCTCTCTTTAGTCATGAAGGATATACCATAAAAATCCTATTTCCTTTTGCTACATCAAGAGCATAGTCTCAATCAATTGTGTGCCAATGATCTTTTAATAATTCCTTTCGCAATATTTGTTAGCTTCCACAAATGATTATCTGAAAGCTCAGAACTATACTTGAAGCAACAGAAGAAAACAAATAGAATACCTATAAACTCAGACAATCTTTATTAAAATCAGATCCATAACAAAGTTTAGATAATTATAGATAGCGAGGTGAATGAACCCTAACCAGAATTATGGATCCAGAAGTCATCCAGAAATACAGGAAGTACATGTCTATAAAGATGTTTTATTTCTTGATCTCCAGTTTTTATTCAACATACCCAATATGAAGTGTCGATAATGAAAGGAGAAATGTTGTCAATGAAAAATGGAGAAAGATATCATTCTAAAATCTACTACTTACAGCTGGACACTTCTAAAGAAATTTCTTGTTGTATACTAAAAATGTGGGGTACTAATAAAGGCAACTAACAGAGTCCGAATGGGAGTCAAAGTGTTAAGAAAAACTGATATTTATTCCATTCACATATTATTTTACAAAGAGCAAGCAACCTATTCCAATGGCCATCAAATATGTTTTCCAGTTCTGGGCATTGTGGATCATCTTCATCAGGTACCCAGGGTTTCAATTCTCTCCCTAGCTCAACATGACGAGATTGAGATATCAATGAATCAACCATGATTTCCTGATGCATATCATGGTGAGATTCATTAGCTAAAGCATCCCTGCCAATAGCAACATCCTGCCATGATTGAAACACGAATAATATTATCAGCAAAAATGTGAAAAATATGTTAAAAGCTACTTCTCCTAATCTAAGTTCACCAAAATTATTGCTGAGTATACAGCATTCCAACAAAAAACCTTAGCTTAGTAACTACCACATTACAAAAGACATTGCAAATAGTTAAAAAGTAGGAAACCTGTGCTGTAACTTGAACAAGGTCTTTGGCAGGTATAATTAAAATCTTCACAGGGGGCTTGCTGACAAATTCTGCACCAGATTTCTGTCCTCGAGACGAACCATCTTTTGTTAAGCGAGCCATTTTCAAAACGATTCCTATAATATGATGATATCATAAAATTAATCATGAAAAGCAGCAGAAAGTTTATTCAGTTAGTGATCTAGAACAAGCCTAGTAAAATCCCAGTTAAGCAATAACTCCTAAAACAAAGTCTTGTTAAAAAAAGACAAATCCTAACAAAAATACAAAAATATTCCAAAATGGGATAATTTCCTTAAATAGCATGCTGATCGAAATACAAGATAATAGTCTTCCAGATACAACCAAAATCAATAAAAACTGGGAGAAATGTGTTTTTAATCCCTAGTGAGTAAAAATTAGTTTTTGTAGTTATACTTTTAAATCGATGAAAACAATACTCAAACTACTTAAAATATGTGATTTGTGTGCCTCCATATGTGATTTTGTCACCAACAAAATTAGTTCGGAGGGACAAAAATCTATTTTCAAAAGTTTGAGGACAGATTTCATCGATATGAATGTATAAATACTAAAACCAAGTTACAGAGACTAAAACACATTTTTCCAATAAAAAACTAAAACAGAACGTACCAAAATCTTTGTCTGTGTTTGTTGCATGAAAGACTCCAGAGTATGTGGATCCATTTTTCACCTGGACTTCCACCTGGTGCCCAATAAGACATGTTGTTACATATACTAATCGATCATGTGAAGGACTCTCGTAATTGCCACCTTTACTGCCAATCACCGCACCTTTGACAACAACCAAAACATATCAACATTCAGAATGTGGCAACAAATAAACAATAATACATTACACAGCTCCGAATTTTACCTGTATTCGTTAATCTGCTGGCATTTAATTTGCCAGATAAGGTTTTATTCTCAGATTTAATTGCCCCTTCTCTTTCAGCTTTTCGGCGGCCATATCCATTGGAGGATTTGGGCTGCCCAGCTTGTTGCATATTCATCCTCACTTACAGCCCCTGCCCCTCTAATCTGAGAATGATAACAAAAGAAAAAAATATATATATACTCATGAGAAAAAAAAGCCAAAGATTTTACATGAGATTCAAGGCAAAATTTATGAAATCAAGCTGATTTTCTAAAAGAACATTACAGAAGAAGAACTGCCGCTGATGGTAATAGCGTTATAGTTATGCTAAGTTGTCAAAGCTATATGGTGGCCATTGGATACAAGATAAATCACCCTTAGATTTATGGTGGATTTCTATGTTGAAGCAAGTTGCATTTCTAAAATGGAGGTAAAATTCAATAAACACATCAAAGATGCAACTGTGAAAACAGAGAAAGAGAGAAATGAAGAGCCAAAACAGAAAGGTGGGGGAAGGGCTTTCTTTATCTTCAAACTATCAGATAGAGCGGTCTTTCAGATTTTCAAGAGGAGTTGGGAGAAAGAGAGCTGTGAAACAGTGTCAGATAAAACAGATCCAAGTTTGTCTGGTATGGTGCAGAGCACCTTGTGCTTTTTTTTCTTATAAATTCTAGAATTCTCTACCTCGGCAAGCCAAGTGTAGGAATAAATTAAATTCTATGCCATAAGTCACGAAAATGAAATTTTTCAAGTGCTTGAATGAAATGAACAAGTCTATTTCTAAAATATAAGGCAATTAGGACAGCAATTTTTTTGCCTATTAGAGTTGAATTATGCTTCATTCAAATTGAACGCTCTTCAAACAACGCATATGCAAGTTGATAAAATCAAATCAACATTTCAAAAATAATTTTGTAAACAAATTTTTAAAATTAAACCTATTTTTTGCTGAATAATTAAATACTGTTCATATGGTGACAGGAGAATGGTGTAGGTACAGTATAGAAGTTCATGAGTATGTAATTTGTTCCTTCTTACATTATTATCACAAGTCTACTTTTAAAGTGTACATAAGATGGTATACTCAGCATGTCAGATTATGGTTGTTGAGAGAACACAGTAGTCATCTGTGCATTAGTTAATACATATGGGGATTGGACTTCACTTTGCCGATATAATAGCCACTACGTCCTTTGATATTCTATAGTAGATTTAGAAGATATAAATAAGAACTTTCAATTAGAATAAATCCTCAATTTGCTTGATAAGATCCTTCAGAAAATCACATATAAAGCAGTTCATATATGATATCCAATTTGGTGAGCTGGAAAATGCAAAACCACTGAATAATTTCCAATCAATAACTAAACAATTTTAAAAATCACCTGTGACTAAATTGAAATTTCTAAATGGTATTTAGTGAGGCTGACATGACACATGTTAAAAAATAAACCGCAAAACATCTGACTCACTGGAAGAGTAGAGAAACAGGTGGAAAGTATACATTTCGATATACTTTACAGTAATTGTCATCACAAAATAATATTCAAAGGCGCTTAAACTACATTATTAAAAAATAGAAATTACTCGGAACAAATTTGTAGCGTCAAAAAGTTACAAGAAACATCAAAAGTTCAGGCTAGAGATTGACGGGAACAAAATGCCACCCACACAAATGACTGTTACTGCTATTTCCAAGAAGCACATAAAGATCCTTGCATTATACATTATACATATTACAAAATCAAAGAAATTACTCGGATAACAGCAAACAAGCCTGGATCAATGAGAAACTCGTGTTTTGGGGGGGAATTTTTACCCAATTACCTCTTATTCTTCCCCGCCCCCTCTTCCCCGTTCCAATCACAGCCAAAGTACTAATATATGTCTACCCTCGCTCGTTTATATCAAGAACCCTTTATAAATCAGAAACACACATTGGCAAAGATTCTATGAGGACTTGCAGATTGGGAACGTCCCTAACTCCGTTCCGATCCCCCGACGCATACGTGTTATTTGGCATCCGCTCCCTACATTGCAAACTTATTTGAAGCTCTTTTTCTTTCAGAAATACAAGATTTACCGAAATTTCAAGTATTCCAAACCCTAGAAGAAAGAGAAAAATCAGAAACTGAAGTCCCTGGGTTTTATACTAGGCCATATGGAAACCTATCCTAGAGTACAACGATTGGAAGTTGATGTTAGAACTCGAGATTCGTTGGGCGTAAACTATCGCTAGTCCTATTTACAGTTCCCAAGGCGGAAATAAATCTTCCGGTGTGGTCCTTCTCAAGAAACTGCGGCTTCTCCTAAGGTGGAAACCCTAATTTACGAGCTGTTTTTAAGAGGATCAAAGCATGCACAGAAATAAATAGCAAGAAGAGAGGTATTGGAGATAGAAACCGAAGGAGGAAAAACGCAAGAAAGGAATTGAAAACGAAGTAACGCACCTGTAAGAGGTCGATCAGAACCTAACTGACGGATACCGGCAGAGGTTGAAAAGAGGAGCTAAAGAGGGAAGTTGTGTCGGTTAGGGATTGATTGTGACGATTGAGGTGCTGCTCCGGTGGGAGGGCGCCGTGGCCGGACGAGGGGACGGAGAGAGAGAGAGAGAGAGAGAGACGGCGGATGAGTTCCGTTCCGTTAGGTTCTCTCGGTGTGATCGAGAGAGAGAGAGAGAGAGAGAGTGGTTTTTGAGATTTTGAAGAGAGAGCGCAACAAAGGAGAAACACCCAAAAGACAATCAAGAAATGATCTGCTGTGGTTGGAGTATCCTGCGCCTCTTTCTTGTATTATTATTACATGTATTTCTCTGTATAACAGTTTTTATAATTTGCTTTTTGTCCGAATATTAATCTAATTATGGTTTATTTCATAAAGATTCATCTAATCTGTTTAATAGTATTTTTTTCATATATAGGTATTCAATTCATCCAAAGGACAAGTATTTAACTTATGGAAACTAATAAAAGTAATTAAATATTATTAGTTTCTCTTAAAAATTTATTAATTTTAATTATTAATAATGTCATAAATTCAAATATTAAATATTTTAAATTGTAATTATATTCGACAGCCTTTCTTAATTTAATAAATTATTTTTCAAGAGATAATAATGATTTATAATATTAATAGTCTAATAAATACATTCATTCTCACGACAAACGGGTAAGAATCTCGTTTATATTATTCGCGATAAACTAATGTATAAAAATTAACAATTCTGTATTTACAATGATTATATATTCTTTTATTTAGAGAAAAAGTGTTCTAATTTGTTTTTTATATATAAAAGCGCAGTTATGTATTTTGATTACTTATTTTTTTTATTTTCTGAACTGAATTTTAAACATATATTTCTTGAATCAAATTTTGAAAACATAATCTCTAATAAAAATTATTTAGTAACTCTATAAAAAAACTTACTTTGTTTTATAAAAGCATGTGTTATAAAAACGATATTTATTTTTAGGTTTTTTTTAAGAAAACAGTTGTTTTTAAAATAAATGAGATGTTTCATACCTTAATTGAATTTTAATAAAAAATTTAAGAGTAAGTTATTTCATGAATCTGAATTTTCGTTTATGTATGATTATTTAAACAGATTATTTTAGCTTCGACATGTCCTTTCATACAATAACTGATTTTTTTTTTCACTCGAACAGAATTCGTTATCGTTGGGATCATTTTTTTGGCAAACTTTCTCAAACAAAAATTAATTAGATTATAACCAATTATGAAATTAATTAATTACAGTATAATTAATTAGTAAAATAATTTAATATTTGCAGTTTAAATAGTAGATACAATTTGATAGAAAAAATAGAGTACAAGAAAATAAGTTATGAAAATGAAAAATTTCAAGTGCTTGAATGTAATGAACAAGTCTATTTCTAAAATATAATGCAATTAGGAGTGTAATTTTTATGGCTATTATAGTTGAATTATGCTTCATTCAAATTGAACACACTTCAAACAACGCATATGTAAGTTGATAAAATAAAATCAACATTTCAAACAACGCATACATTGCGAACTTATTTGAAGCTCTTTTTCCTTAAGAAACACAAGATTTACCGAAATTCCTAGTATTCCAAACCCTAGAATAAATAGAAAAATCAGAAACTGAACTCCCTGGGTTTTATGCATATCAAATTTATCGTTTTTTAGTACAAATTATATTAACATTTTTTAATGATTAAAGATGTTGGATTATATTGTATTTTATACAATTAAAAAAAATTATTGTAAAAAAAAGGCATAACAAGAATTTGAAAAGATACATATAGATAATACTAAGATTTTAGTGTCATTTTTATGTCTTGGTCGATTACTTTTCGATATCGAAACAGAATTATTTAGATTATAACAGAATCGTAATAAGAAAAAAAATATGCTCTAGAACATAATTTAAGTATGTAAATTAGAAAGTGATTAGTAAGATATGAGATATGAAAATAGAAAAATTTGAACAAAATTTAGCCGTGAAAAAAAGACCAGAATTAGAATTGAGTAAAAAAAAAATTGGATAACACAAACAATTTCACTTTTGATAAGTCCTTAAAATTATCACACGAATTTTAATAAATTTATAATAAATAAAATGATTCAAGAAAAAACCTAACAAAAAATATTTCACTTTTAAATAAATTATATAAATTAATTTTAGAATATTAAAAAACATATAAAAGATAAATAAATTATCAATATCGTAAAATAAACTGTTTTTATGATAAAGAAACTTAAGATTTTGATTCGATAAACATTTTATTATATTATGACGACCCTAACATATTCCTTACGGAACCTATTTTAATAATAAGAAAGTGCACTTGCCTTGGCCAAAAGAGCAATCCCAAACTGCTTCAAGCATTTAAAATGGCACTTAAAGTATGATAAATAAATGATTCTTTCACTCAATACAGATAAATATTGTAAACATTTGTTTTTGAATGATTGAATATCTTCATGACTTGTATCACTTTGCTTGCCTTTTCATCTTCTGTATTGGGCTGAATTTTGTAAAGCCCAAATCCAATTTCCCTGTATTTATTTACTATTTCTGCATACAATTCATCTATGAGAATGGGGAATCAGCAGCTACAATTTATCTATTAGTTTTCAGATCCATCATATGATCTCAAAGTTAAAATACCTTATAACCCAAAATTCAGAGCAGTTCTTGAGGTCCTTATTTGATTATTTTTTGGATTGCTTTGAAACGTTCATAATCGACAATAATAAGTTCTCTAAATTTGCCATAATAATCAGTAAAATAATGATGTCAGCAGATTTTATTTTTGGTAATAAATAACTAATATAAGTTGTCAACCCTTGCTAAATTTATCTCCCATTTTCAACATATAATCTAGATGAATCAACTTTAAATCTCAAGTACCCATTTTATATATATATATATATATATATATATATATATATATATATATAATATTCATATATTATATAATTTTTGTGTGATCTCATATAAATTTCGTCCTTATCCTTTTACTTTAACAAATCAAACCAAAGAAATATTAAGTTTCAACTTTTCGGTTGCCCTACTTCCCCATCCTATCAAATTTTGATACCATTGTGAAATTTTGACTCATGAATAAATAAATAATATGAATGACCAACAATTGCTATAACAATCACTGTCTTCTTTTTCAACCATACAAGTTAGACCATGTCCAGACGCCTTCACACGTTTTCCTGTAATTATGGGTTGAAAATAATTTTGACGAATTTAGATTAAAAAAATAATTATATTTTTTAGTCGTGTCAATTTCATCTCGTATGTTAGATTCTTTTAGAAGAATCTGTAAATAGAATGCTCGTACTGTGACTTTTTTTTCACTCAGCAAATAACATTTTAGGTAACTTAATACAATTTTAGTTCATGTTTCTGTAATTTGATGTCAGATTCAAACCATTGATATTTAAACATGCAGCCATGAAAAACAATTGTGAATATTTAGCACATATAGACGACAAAATCATTCATCATACATTATAGACACAATGCACATGGTTATGTACCCTTTACTACAGTTGACAAATCAAAGTTGACCCACAAAAATCAACACATAACATTCTAGAATGCATTCAAATTTTGTGTTGAAACATTCAAACTTAATTTTCAACAACGGACACTGCACGGCAAGGTGGCAGTATCACTATAAATACACCCCTAACTCAGTTGTTGATCCTCAATCAAATTGGTACTATCTGATAGTTTCACCCTCAAAAATGGAAAACAAATTGCTCTTCGTTCTTGTGGCAATGGCCCTTGTTACGGTTCCAAAAAATGTGAGTGCTCAGAACTGTGGGTGTGCTGCAGAGTTATGCTGCAGCCAATATGGGTATTGTGGTGAAGGTGAAGCATACTGTGGGACAGGGTGCAAGGAGGGTCCTTGTACTACAACATCAACTCCCTCTACCACCAACAACGTTAATGTTGCAGAAATTGTCACAACAGCATTTTTCAACGGCATAATTGATCAAGCTGATTCTAGCTGTGCCGGCAAGAACTTCTACACACGAGATGCTTTCCTCAGTGCCCTCAATTCCTACACTGACTTTGGCAGAGTTGGTTCCGAGGATGATTCCAAACGCGAGATTGCAGCTGCTTTTGCCCATTTCACCCACGAAACTGGACGTAAGAATTACCATTATATATAAAAATTAAAAAAATCTTTTTTTTTCTTGTCGGTTAAGTGTTTGTTGAAACAATTTAAGAACTTCAACCAACATGGTCACATAAACTGAGGTTGTTTTACGAAGTTTCTAACTTGAGATTCTGGGTGCAGATTTTTGTTACATCGAAGAGATAGATGGTGCAAGCAAGGACTACTGCGACGAGGACTCGATTGCGCAGTATCCGTGTTCTTCCAGCAGAGGCTACCACGGTCGTGGGCCCATCCAATTGTCTTGGAACTTCAACTATGGACCAGCGGGACAGGCCAACAATTTCGATGGATTGGCGGCGCCCGAAACGGTGTCGAACGATGTTGTCGTGTCTTTCAAGACAGCATTGTGGTACTGGATGCAGCACGTGCGGCCTGTCATAAACCAGGGCTTCGGTGCAACCATCAGAGCCATCAACGGTCAACTTGAGTGTGATGGTGCCAACCCTGCAACTGTTCAGGCACGTGTTAATTACTACACAGAATACTGCAGACAATTAGGTGTTGCCACCGGTGATAATCTCACTTGCTAAATTCATGATGTTTTATCATTATACACTATACTGTGAATAAATGGTATCATTTTACTGAACAGTTGAAGGCTTGTTGCCTCACTTTATCTCATTATTGTATTTGTATTTGCTCTTGTGGAGTAAAATAAAAATAGCACTGCTTTTTGCTTTTAGATTTTTATTTTTGTTTTTATTTTATTAATCATAGTCCACCATGAATTTTCTGCAGTTTTAGTCATTTACCTTCTCACACAGACAACTACTATAGCAATCATGAAAAAAAAATATTCAAATATAAAGAAAAGATGAAGTACGAAAATGATATTTCATTTTCTTGTAATTTAATAAAAAGATAGGATTTTTCACGAAACTTACAAAGTCCTATACAGTAGATAATAAGACTACTAAAAAAACACCAAAGGGCGTAATCAAAAGAAAGGAAAATGATATAAATACAGAAATAAAACTGTAATTATTTATTATTATTAATATTATTAAGCGGATAAGCCAAGAAAAATGGAGAGTGCAACGCCGAGGGAGTAGGCTCCGACGAAGGTGCCAACCAACTGAGGAGGGGGGCGAGTGACGGCGCCGACGCCGACGATCCCGGCCACGCCGACGGGGAGGCGCACCATGAGCGCTTTGGAGGCGGCGGCGACGACGGCGTCGGTGTAGAGGTGGTAGGCCCATTTTTTGAAAAGGGGGAGCGGGAGGGTGTCGTCGTCGGGATTTGGAGGGAGGAGGCGGAGTGCGGCGTCGATTTGGGTGCGATCGGGTGGTGCTGGGACCCACTTCCGGAGGAGCGCGTGTGTGGCGTGGGAGTGGATGTAGTCGGAGGCGGTTTTGAGTTGGTAGGGAAGCACTCCTTGGAAAGCGTGCTGTGTGAGAGCGAGGCAGTGGGAGAAGGCCGAGTCGCATACCGAGTCAAAATCGCCCGAGTTTGACAAACTATTCTCCACTCTCTTTGACGCCGATAAAAATGACCCCATCGCGCTCCTCTCTACAATTTTCTTCAAGCTACCTTTTTTTATTTCACACAAAGGAATTGAATGAACCTCTGACTGATAAATACTAAGACAGTTCAATAATTTAAATGATGACATTGTAATATTTTTTTATGAATAATTATTATATGAGTTCAAGAAACTTAGTAGAAAAAAAAACAAGCTGCATTTAAAAAAGTATTATTGAAAATTATATAGAATATATAATATAATTAGGAAAATTAAATTGTGGAAAAGGTATTTTTGTTAAGGAAGAGCATTTGTGAGACTTGTTTGAAAATGATTTTGAGAGTCTCTGAGAGGGTGGCGCTATGGGGTTTAGAGCGGCGGTTTTCAATCTCAAATTTGAATTACAACAGAGCAGTGACGGTGTGCGGCCTCCGTTCAAGCTACAAAGCGCGGCGGCGCACAAGGATACTCTCCAAAGAAAGCATTCAAGTGATTCACGCTCTTAAACTCACTAAATCCCCCGATCACGTTCTCAATGCCAAACTCTCACGCCTTTTGAAACCTGACGCCTTAAACCTGTTCGACGAATTGCTAAGACAGAATGAACTCAGTTTATCCCTCAAGGTAACTCACACTGTCTCTTTCATTTTCAATATTCATGACTTCCTTTTATTTGTTTTCGTAATTCAATTTGTAGAGTAGGTTTTCCACTTTATTCGCGAGGAGGTGGGGCATGATACGCTGCTGCAACTCTACGCCGACATGATTCTGTTGCTCGGAAGAAACAAGAAAATCGACATGGCGGAGGAGCTCTTCTCTCAAGTTTTGGAGAAGGGATTGAAACCGGACACGAGGATGTGCGGTGAGATGATTGGGGCGTATTTGCAAGCTGGGATGACGGAGAAGGCGATGGAGATATACGGGTCCATGAAGGAATGGGGTTCTTCACCCGATAAATTCACTTTCACTGTACTGATTACAAATTTAGAAAGAAATGGACAACAGCAACATCAACAACTGGTGGAGTCTCTCAAACAAGACTGTCTTCAGTATGTGGAGTTCCCTGATAAATTCCTTCAACAACTTCAACAAGATAAAGTATGATTATGCATACGTACTTCATTCGTGGGCATATAATTTTTCTCTATAATTAATAATAATTATTATTATCATGTTTGTTTTTTTTTGTGTTCAGCCCAAAAAGAGACGTGTCGATCTTGTATGAAATTTTGCAGCTTCTGCTTCAGGGTGGTGTTGGTGGCACTTGTTTGCAGCGAATTATACTATTAATCTTGAATTGAAATTCTTATATGCTCTTGGCATGTAGAAACATTATTATTATTTGTACCTCATAAATCTGATGATCCTTTCCCGAGTTATAAGTGGTGTTTGTGATATTGATTTGAAAATTGGATTTTTTTTTTTTTTTGAGAAAAAAGTTTTTATACATTAATATCAGGTTGTGGGAGGACGAAAATACAAACAATCTTGTTGAAACAAACTTGTATTTAACTCTTCCCTTATATCATTAGAAATCTGATTACTCTGTGTGTGTGGATTCCCTTTTCAATGCAGTCCAATTCCTTAGTATAATTGAATTTGAAAACTATATGCTATGAATTCTACCAAGAAATGGCAAGGAACTATCATGGCCAGCTGACGTTACTAGAATGTGCATACATAAAATAATTAATACAATAAAAAGCCTCTCTCTCTCTCTCCTGATTATTTTTGTCTCTCCTTTACAAGATATTACAAGGCAAAATACAGGTAAAAATTGGTCAAAAAAATTAGTTCATCTCACACGAAAGGGGAAAAGCGTCGGATGGGAAGTGAGGAAAGAACCAGAAAACTAAGTGACTAATACAGAAAAATCACAACTGCCTGCTTGCTCAGTTAGCTAAATGGCTCGGAGAGTTGTTGAACATGCTGTGCCTCATAAACGCACGAGAAAGTACCATCTCGAGCTCCTGGTGCGTCCAGTTCTTAGTTGGAAGGTGTTGAAGGAACATTACCAACTTTTGGAAATCAAGCTTCTGGAGCTGTTGTGACCACTGATAAAACAGTCATAGAGATTAGATGATATTCATTCTCTACTAAACATAATCAATATCACTGATAAAACATAATATATATTTATTCTAAAATGACTATACTATAAATGGTGACAGAAATAGAATACATAAACAACCCAATAAACCATACTTAGGAAAAGCATAACTAGATTATGTGCTTTGAAGTGAAAACAGAAACCAGAGAATATACATTTATTTAACTGTATGTAGAACGTCTCCTACTAGACCCGAGGACTGACAAGAAAGGGTAAGATGCTGAACATCAACTTACTGGAAGTTTATGTAACTTGGCATCCTAAAGGGAACCTAATAAATAGCGAATGCACAATAGGATATTAACACTGATAGGACCTACCTAAATGAAGAAACAAAAATCTAACTTAGAGCTTCTCATTAATCTTTAGTTTACTTATGGCCACCATAACCATTAATCATCCGTCACCAAGTTATGCCAGATTATACAGTAAGATAACATAATAGATCACAACTGTGTTTTTTGATGGTTGTTAAAATGCACAATATGACCGAAAGGGATTTCTAACAGCATAAAAGTGTTGCCAAAGACAAGTGTTTTCTGGCAAACAAAAATGAAAATCATAATTACCATTACCTACTGCAATGTACCAGTAGGGGGAAAGACGTACAAAAATGAACCAACAAATACTACCCCTCGGCATCTTGGCTACAGAATGAAATGTAATTCAAATAACTTGCTTTGGTGAAAAGTCCAAAGTAAGTTGACTCACCGTTAGAAGAAAACTGGCAAATACATACACAAGGAAGTCTGGTAAGGCATCTCCTTCAGCTAGATACGTGTCCCAAAGACGTGTGACCAAATGGAAGGGTATCTAATTGCAAAAATCAGAAAACAGAGTTAGCATAAGCATAAATTTTGCCACTTTGTACTACCTAACTCCTCTACTGACAAAATTTACAAGTTCTTGAGGCTTGAGATGCAGCCAGTTTATAATATATGCATGAAGTTCTTCTTGGGAAAAGACTACTGCACTCTATGAGAAAAAAAAATAGTTGAAAGCAAACCTCTCAGTTAATTTTTCCAGTAATTTTTAGCTCCAGAGGACTTTCTTATTCTTGTCACTATTTCTCTTTCTTTCTCAAAAAAAAAAAAAAAATGCTGTATAATAAAAAATGAGATGCTTGACATATGTATAACATTTTGGGCCATCAACCAAAGGATAAAAGGTATGAACTACTCAGTTGTCTTGCAAAATTAATTTGAACCTTAGAATTAAAAAATTATACAAGCAAAGGCAACTGTGTCATGAGTGTGTCAATATGGGAACACGGCTCAGCTAAATATCACACTTCCACCAGAGTAGAAAAGAGCAATGAAGAAGCAGTCATTAGTGATGTAAAAAAAATGGAAATGGAGAGCTTATAATACCTAATACAACCATCAGAAAGCACCTTAGTGAACTTCACAACCCTAGCAGAATCTGTAGCTCTAGCACCCAATGATGATTTCTGGACTTCTTCAGAGAGGCTCTCTACATTGGATGCCGATACTTTTGACTTATTCTCATTGGGAGTACCAAATGATTTATTTGTACTCTGAGCTTCCTTCTGTGTTAAGAATAGAGGTTTCATTTGATGAATTGCAACCCATTATGAATCTTAGAGATATGTATGTGAGTATAACATCATCTACTGCTTATCTACCTCTACCCAACTCCATCCTGCACGTTTTCTCATTCTCCTCTGTTGCATAAGCCTTCTGACTTCAGCTACTTCATTCCATAAACCTTTTCTAGCATAGACATGTGCTAATGTTAAATATGGTGCTGCATTACATGGTTCCATCTTAATAAGTTGATCAGCAGCCTCCCTCCCAAGTTCTACATTTCCATATATCTTACAAGAACTCAAGAAAGAGCTCCATATTACATAATTAGGATCATAGGGCATTTCTTGTATTAAATCCCTTGCCTTACTCAAATTTCCGTTTCTAGCATAGAGATCAATCAAGCAAGCATATTGATCAATATCAGGAGACAAGCCATAAGTTGTTGTCATTTTGTTGAAGTATTCCACCCCTTTGTCAAGCAATCCTGCATGATTACAGGCTGTTAAGATGGCAGTAAAGCAGATATGATCAGGAATTAACTCTTGCTTGGTCAATAGACATTCGAAAAGTTCCAAAGCCTCTAGACCTCTCCCACATTGAGCATAACCCATTATCATGGATGTCCACAACACATTATTCTTCTCAGAAGTCTGACCTAACACCCGTTGAGCCTCGTCAATATCGCCACCTTTTGAATACATATCAATCAAAGCACTGGCCACAAACACATTCCTTTCCGAACCGATTTTAATAACAAGAGAGTGCACTTGCCTTCCTTGAAGGAGCAATGCAAGGCTGCTGCAAGCATTTAAAATGGTACATAAAGTATGATTAGTAAGACCCAAATTTTGCCCCCTCATTTCTACAAATAGTTTCAATGCATCTTTGCTGCACATGTTTTTAGAATATCCAGAGATCATAGAATTGTACACAACAATATCCTTCTCACTAGTTTCAACAAATAAGTGTACAGCATCATCAATTCGTCCCCAATTTGCATAACAATCAATCAATGAGCTGACTACAAAACTGTTAGTATCACATCCGTGCTTGATGATATGAGTATGAAGAGTTGAGCAATGCTCAAGGGCACCATTTGGCCCAACACAGGCACTAATGACACTAGCAAAGGTAAGACAATTAGGCTTAATTTGAGTGCATAGCATCTCTTTGAACAACAATAAGGCATCTATTCCTTTTCCATTGATCGACAATCCCGTAATAAGTGAAGTCCATGAAACCTGATCATGTGTTTTGATGTCACTAAATACCTTCTTTGCATCCTGAATAGCAAAACATTTGGCGTAGAAATCAATAAGTGCACTGCGGAGAAACAAGTTATCTTCAAATCCAGATCGAATCATGAAAGCATGGATTTGTGTACCCAAACACCAATTAAAGGTTTTTGCACAAGAACTAAGTGTCGTACAAAGAACATATTTTATTGGCTTCCTCATTGATCCACTCATTGTGCTTAATGATTCTAGGGCTCCATAGATGCTAGAAATTTCAGAATGGTTCCTAAAGTAATGTTTTTGACATGGTTTGCCAAAGAATTTGCGGGTGAAACCATAAACAAAATAGCTTGAACAACGCACCATAGTACATAAGTTGTCTCAAATTCAATCTTGCATATTACATAAGGCAAGGAAGGAATTGAAAACGAAGTAACGCACCTGTGATCGAGAGAGAAAGAGTGGTTTTTGAGATTTTGAAGGGAGGTGCGAATGACAACAGAGCAGTGACGATGTGCGGCCTCCGTTCAAGCTACAAAGCGCAGCGACGCACAAGGATACTCTCCAATGAAAGCATTCAAGTGATTCACGCTCTTAAACTCGCTAAATCCCCCGATCACGTTCTCAATGACAAACTCTCACGCCTTTTGAAACCTGACGCCTTAAACCTGTTCGACGAATTGCTAAGACAGAATGAACTCAGTTTATCCCTCAACGTAACTCACACTGTCTCTTTCATTTTCAATATTCATGGCAACATCAACAACTGGTGGAGTCTCTCAAACAAACTGTCTTTACTAAGTGGAGTTCCCTCATAAATTCCTTCACCAATAAGGTAAGATCATGCATGGGTACTTCATTCGTTGGAATATACTTTTTTCTGTATATAATAATTATTATTATTATCATGTTTGCTTTCTGTGTTCAGCCCAAAAAGAGACGTGTCGATCTTGTATGAGATTTTGCAGCTTCTGCTTCAGGGTGGTGTTATAGTGATTCTTATATGCTCTTGGCATGTAGAAACATTAGTATTAGACTTGTACCTCATAAATCTGATGATCCTTTCCCGAGTTATTAGTGGTGCTTGTGATATTGATTTGAAAATTGGATTTTGTTTTTTTTTTTTTTTTAGAAAAACGTTTTTATATACTATCAGGGTGTGGGAGGACGAAAACACAAACAATCTTGTTGAAATAACTTGTATTTAACACAATCCCTTTTATCATTAGAAATCTGATTACTCTGTGTGTGGATTCCCTTTTCAATGCGGTTCAATTCCTTATTATAATTGAATTTGAAAACTTTATGCTATGAATTCTACCAAGAAATGGCAAGGAACTATCATGGCCTGCTGACATTACTAGAATGTGCATACATAAAAAAAATTAATACAATAAAAAGCCTCTCTCTCTTCTGATTATTTTTGTCTCTCCTTTACAAGATATTACAAGGCAAAATACAGGTAAAAATTGGTCAAAAAAATTAGTTCATCTCACACTAAAGGGGAAAAGGGTGGATGGGAAGTGAGGAAAGAACCAGAAAACTGAGTGACTAAATACAGAAAAATCACAACTGCCTGCTTGCTCAGTTAGCTAAATGGCTCGGAGAGTTGTTGAACATGCTGTGCCACATAAACGCACGAGAAAGTACCATCTCGAGCTCCTGGTGCGTCCAGTTCTTAGTTGGAAGGTGTTGGAGGAACATTACCAACTCTTGGAAATCAAGCTTCTGGAGCTGTTCTGACCACTGATAAAACAGTCAGATTAGACGATGTTTATTCTCTCTTTACACATAATCAATATCACTGATAAAACAGATAATATATATTTATTCTAAAATGACTATACTATAAATGATGACAGAAATAGAATACATAAACAACCTAATAAACCATACTTAGGAAAAGCATAACTAGATTATGTGCTTTGAAGTGAAAACAGAAACCAGAGAATACATTTATTTCACTAGTATGTAGACCCGAGGACTGACAAGAAAGGGTAAGATGCTGCCCATCAACTTACTGAAAGTTTATGTAACTTGGCATCCTAAATGGAACCTAATAAATAACGAATGCACAATAGGATATTAACACTGATACGACCTACCTAAATGAAGAAACAAAAAATCTAACACAGAGCTTCTCATTAATCTTTAGTTTGCCTATGGCCACCATAACCATTAATCATCCGTCACCAAGTTATGCTAGATTATACAGTAAGATAACATAATAGATCACAACTGTATTTTTTGATGGTTGTTAAAATGCACAATAACAGAAAGGGATATCTAACAATAAAAGTGGTGCAAAATACAAGTGCTTTCTGAAGTAAGCTGGCTCACCGTTAGAAGAAAACTGGCAAATATATACACAAGGAAGTCTGGTAAGGCATCTCCTTCAGCTAGATACGTATCCCAAAGACGCGTGACCAAATGGAAGGGGATCTAATTGCAAAAATCAGAAATCAGAGTTAGCATAAGCAGAAAATTTTGCCACTTTTTTCGTACTACCTAACTCCTCTACTGACTAAATTTACAAGTTCTTGAGGCTTGATATGCAGCCAACTTATAATATATGCATGAAGTTATTCTTGGGAAAAGACTATTGCACTTTATGAGAAAAAAAAATAGTTGAAAGCAAACCTCTCGAATTAGAAGACAGTTGAACCAGCGGAAAGCAAATTGAAGAAATTCCAGTCCTTGCTCCTCCATATGGCTTGAAACAGGATCTGGTGGAACTCAAAATTCAGTATCAGATTCAATTTGAGATATAGGAATCATAATATACTCCCACATTTCAATATATCAGTCATCTTTTAAAAGAAATTGTTTCATTTCATTAATCAGTTCAACGTTAATTTATTCATTTTACTTTATTTTCAATTTTATACTTATTTTCTCTCAGTATAGCCGCAAAGTGGAATAAGAGAGAGCATTAACATAGAGTGACAGGATAATTAGTCAAATGTTATATTTTCCTAAACTGAGGTTTAACGCATATCCAAATCCATATTCAAAAGCGGAGTCTTTAAGTTGATGCAATTATAGATATACTTGAAGAAAAAAAAAACAGCAGTCCTGAGAAAAGGTTACCATCAATCCTCCTGACCAATTCCTTCAACTTAAAAACAAGCCTTTGAATTCCTGGTTGAGCAAATGTATAATGGTCTTGCATGCCGTCAAGCAATTTTGACAAACACCAATAGCAGTCGGCCTCTACATTGGAGATTTCATCCGAAGATAAATCAGACATTGACCAATTATCTATGGCCCCTTCTAGGTATTCTGATAGGAAAACAACTAAAAATGGCGTAACAAGATCATTTATCCCCTGAACATATCCACTTGCAGGATGCCGGATGGCCCTGGCAGAAAACCAGGAAACCAAATAAGTAAAAAACTTCTAACAATAGCATACCTAGTGAGCAAAAAAAAAATTAGTTCAACAAGGATAATCCAGTAGAAAAGAGTTCCAGAGTATTTATCATGGTAAAGATTGCTACCAATCCAATTGACAACTGAGTGATGCACTTAAAATGGGAAAGCTAGATCACAAAGGTTTATGGTGGTTCTGTCATTTTATTTTTCCTATTTTCTTTTATCAAGCTATTGCTCTAAACTACCATTAAGAAGAAACAGAAGCATAGAATATCATGGCCGCTATTCTCAGCATCTTCTGAAAGTGCAATAAATATGTATAAGAACGTAATTTGGACCATTTTTTCTGGTTTCCAATGCAGAAACCATTTCTTGGAGAGAATCTACTCAGTCTCCATCAAGGTTATCATTTTATAAGATAAATGGAAACAAATATATGAGCACTCTAAAAGTGAACGAAGTTAATTCATCATGTATATCACAACCACAACTTTTTGGAGCTTTCTTAACTATGACACATAATAATAAATTATTCATGGCATATGCTAAATTATGGAATAACATCATCTGTTTACTGTCGTAAAAAAAGATCGAGTACAGAATCTGGAAAAATAGAAGCAGAAAGCCCCATTCTAAGGTAGTGTTCGGCCCAACTTATTTTGGGATTCTCCCCTAAACAAACTATTTTTGGAAGCTTTTGACTTCTACTTCTCCTTTTCCTACTTTATTTCGAATCCCAAGATTCTAAAAGACACTATACAAGAAATTTAAAACTTCAAAAAATTATAGAATATAAATTGCCAAACATTTTTTTAAAGCTCTTAATTTTAACTTTAAGTTTGAAGTAGCCTTTAAGCTCAAATAGAAACAAGTCAAATGCTACGTAAATATAGTGTAAGCTAAGAGCCTTATTTCACCTAAAAATATTTCACAACATAGAACACTAGTTCAACATTCAGACACAAAAAAAAACAAGATATCAGTAGTATCTAACCATGTGTAAAGAATACGCTCCAATGATTTTTGAACTTGCTGTTGCTGAAAGAATGACACTTCAGGTACAGTTCTTGGACAATCAACAGCAATCTAACAATCACAAAATGCAAGTAGTAAAAATGAAGAACCTTATTTTTGCTACTAATCCAGTTAGGAATATGTTATAATTGACAATACCTGGCGAAGCATATTGATCTCATCATCTGAGCGTTCTGTATCAGGAATATCATAATACTGAGAAACACAGTCAAGATACTCAAGGCGCTTTCTTCTCAAAACTCCTTCCCTTCTATCTGAATTAGTTGGTGCATATCCCTGAACTCCAAAGTTCATCATTAAATTTTTAATAAGAAAAGAAGTATCCGTAGAAAACATGTGGTTAGCCTATTCACTTTTTCAAAAATTATAGGGTAAATACTCATTTTTTGTGTGTGGTCTTGTTTATAGTTTATATATGCAGCACCAAGATCCCTATGAAAGAACATTTCTGCAAGCCCACCCTCATTTTATTTCTATAAAAAAGAATCAGATATCGCCAAAATAAAACAACAATACACATATCCTTACAAAGTATAACCTAAACTGCAAAGTATGACTGATAACTGTCGTGAAAGTACATGCTTGAGTAAGATAAACGGCTTAAGATCACAGAGCTTACCAAGAGAAGTCTCCACACTGTAGGACGCATGTAATCTGGAACACCACTCCAAGATAATTCACGCAATTTCTCTACAGGATAGATGAGGAAGAAATATAAGGTCTGCATCATTGATCATTGGTTCACTGCTGAAAAATAGAAAACTAATTGAATATTGTTAATTCACGATACTGCTTTGTCAGTTAAGAAGCTGAGGCGGTTTCACATTGAGGCTTTTACTCTGTGGGAAACAGTTATTAAAAGCAAGTATGCTTTGTACTCAAATGAATGGGATGCCAATTTTGCTTTTAAAGCTTCTCATGCTAGCCCTTGGAATTTCATCCCTCGAGGATATAACTCTTTCAGATATCTTATTTCTATGGACTTGGGAGATGGATCCCACTCTAAATTTTAGGAGGACCCTTGAGACGGGATCACCCCATATCTTATGCATTTCCAAGACTTCATCTTAAATCAATGTGCCTAGAAATTAACAAAATTTACACATTTGTCAGACATTCAGACATACTTGCACGCTGTCCTTTAAGCATCATGCTCTCAGTTCATTTTTCCAGTAATTTTTAGCTCCAGAGGACTTCTTATTCTTGTCGCTTTGTATTTCTCCTCTTTCTAAAAGGTATGAACTACTCAGATTGTCTTGCACAATTATTTTGAACCTTACAATTAAAAAATTATACAAGCAAAGGCAACTGTGTCATGAGTGTGTCAATATGGGAACACGGCTCAGCTAAATATCACACTTCTACCAGAGTAGAAAAGAGCAATGAAGAAGCAGTCATTAGTGATATAAAAAAAATGGAAATGGAGAGCTTATAATACCTAATACAACCATCGTCCCAGAAAGCACCTTAGTGAACTTGACAACCCTAGCAGAATCTGTAGCTCTAGCACCCAATGACGATTTCTGGACTTCTTCAGAGAGGCTCTCAACATTGGATGCCGATACTTTTGACTTATTCTCATTGGGAGTACCAAATGATTTACTTGTACTTTGAGCTTCCTTCTGTGTTAAGAATAGAGGTTTCACTTGATGAATTGCAACCCATCATGAATCTTAGAGATATGAATGTGAGTATAACACACAACTATGAAACATGAATGTACCAAAATCACCTCTACTCTCTCAGATGTGTGGTCACTTGTGCCAGTATCACTGTATGAGGGGCTCCGTGTATAAGTTGGTGAGGATAAGCTTGAGTAATCTGGAGAACCAACCCTCTGGCTCAATAGTATTTTACCAGGAATGTTACGACCCTTGAGTAACCTTCGCAAAGGAAGAATACAAAATTATAAATTACCATCAATTGTATATGGCATATGCTTCAATTACCTTTACCCCAGCATTTCACAGCAACAATCAATACACTATGAAAGGAAGCTACCAATTTGAATGAACAGATCACAATCACATCAAAATGGGGTGGTTACACCAGACCCACATAAACCATTCCTAAGTACCGTGTCTCAGAATTTCACCCATCGAAAATTCGTGATCCTAATGCCAAAAAGATTCAAAATTTCTAATGGGTTTTCTAAATCAAACGGAGGGAAATATTAGGAAGCGAAGATCAGCAAATCAGGCGGCGAAATTCGCGAGATCGTGAGTTTTTCGTAGAATTATGAGGAAAAATTAAAAGCAAGTAGCTAAGTAGAGAGAAGAAAGGAGAATAGATACCCTTGAACATTTCTGAGGGTCTGGTTGAATCGGGAATCTAGGATGCCCACCGTAGTGTCTTTGTTGTGTTCGGCGTTGTCGTTGTTGTCGTCGAGGTTGTTCTTCATGGTTGATCTCTGGGAATGGAATCCTTGTTCTTCTGTTTTGCTTTGTTAGTTATTAGTGACACTTTGTTATTGTTTGAGAGCTAGTGAGTGACTACTGAATCTGGGTGTGCAAGCAACATCATGGTTCATGAATCAATGCTCCCCAAAATTCTCTTTTTCTTTTCTTTTTCTACTAATCAATAATCATGCTTTATTCTTCGTTTTTCATCTCGCTAATCAGTACCCACTTCATACACGTGGTGGCAAGAGAACACAGATCCACAACTCGAAATTAATTAAAATCATAAAAATACTAATTATTATATTTATTATCTAACACCTCTTTTAATACGCTTTTTAATTTAAATTAAAATGTTTGAAAATTACAAAAAATTGCTTATGTACTGCAACAGAACACTTACTAATCAACTCTTACTGAAGAAGTGTTAGTAATATATTTCTTGATATACTTTTTCTTTTAAATTATTAATCAAAACATATTGAAAAGTATAAAATTATAATGAGATTCGTAATATGAAGTGGAATCCATAATTTTTCTAATTTTTCAAATAATATAGTAGAAGAGTTTTTATTTTCTTATTAACGTTTCCTTGGTCCATATTTTAGCCAAAATAAAGTTTAAAGTGAGATGTATTTTTGAGGTACAAGTATAATGAACTCGTGATTTCTTCCTATAACCTCGTTTAATTTAGCGAAAACTTAAATAAAATATTATTAGATATGAAGTATAATTTAAAATATATTTTTAAAATTATTTAAATTTAAACATGTCCAAAATAAAAAATTTATAGGATAATATTTACTACAAAATTTAATACAAATATTTATAATATATAATTTTCCAATCACAGAAAAATATTTTTCCAAATATAAAATTTTATTTCTTTCTATGGGCAATGTCATTCTCCAACATAATTCATTTACAAGAAGTCTTCTAGATTGAAAAATCTAAAATAGTAATATGAGAAGTTTTATTGTAACTCTTGAATTGATCAATCTAAAATAGTAATCTGGGTAGTTTTATTACTGTTAAAGCATGCAAGTTCTGGAAGATAAAATGTACCCTTCTCAATTGTACAATGAGCAATATGGGACAAAATACTCAATTAGAAGAACTTTTGACTGTGGAATCCAAAATAATATTTTTAAGTTCTAGATTAAGAAATCATAAATTATCTCTAAAAGCTTACTACAAAAATATCAATTCAATTTCCAGATAATCAAAATTAGTTTTTTGCATTTCCAAACTGGTCAATCCAAAATTAATTTTTTTCATCGATCCGTTTGTTTTTTCAGCAAAGCCCCATATTGGTATAAGAAGATCCAAGAAAATTTTGGTTACGCAGCCGAAATGTGAAGGCAAATATACAACATCATCAACAATCTTCTTGCACAATTGAACCCAGGTCACATAATTGTGGATCCAACCAAATTTGACATCACATGCAGAAGTCGAAGATGATAAAGCATTACTGCAATAATAAAAAAAATTACAAGCAGTGGAACAACGGATTTTTAGATACAGCACATCAGTTACAACACCATATTATGCTTGGAACAATGGCATGCATGGTTACGAGTGATGTATTAATTAAGCCAAGAGAAAGGGAGCAGTGAAGATGAGAAATGGAGAAAGCAAGAATAAGAAAAAGGTTAAGTTGAGATTGGTACATATTATACATACCACATGCAAAGGGAGATATTTCTACATGTTATATATACTATATGGAAACTGTAAAATCGTATTGTGTGAGTAACATAAATTTCTTTTTTGAATTATACGATCAGAAATACAATAATGTATCTTCAAAAACTTACAAATCACCAATTCCGAAAATTTTAGATAATTCAATCCGTAGTCTTCCTTACAAAGCTGCATGAAGAGGTATTTTCAACATTTCTAACAATCTACGGAGATAACACGCTTTGACGACTAAAATTTGAGATTAGTTAGATTGGACCAATTTTCATGAAAGGATTTAATTGAATCCATTATAAAATAATGGATAAATCCAATAATAATTTATTTAAAAATAAAAATTATGCATCATCTTCTTTAAAAGTGTTAGTGAAATATTTTCTAATATACTTTCTAAAAACACTTTATTAATAGAAATATATTGATAACTTCAAAATCATAAATGGGATCCTTTTATATGAAGTAAAACCCATTCATTTTTTATATTTTCTAAGGAAATAATAAAAAAGCTAGATATTGTGATGTTAACATTTGCCTTCCCAAAGTGCCTAACGTTAGGTATCACAGCGAGTTCGCACTAAGGCGTGAGACCGGACCAATTTTCATGAAAGAATTTAACTGCAACTATTAGAAATAAATGATTAAATCCAACCAAAAACTTAATGAAGAATCAAAATTATGCATCATCGATGCCATTCGTATTAAAACTGCAATTAAACCTAAAATTTAACTTAGACTTTATTAATCATACCGATGTATGCGCATCCATACGTAAAGCAAACCTGAAGAATATTCACGCTACAACTACACGAAAAGGAACGTAATTAAATAGCCCACAAAAATCTTATTACAGGTTACAAAATATTACGTTATGGATACAAAATAATACAAGTAAGGAGCAAATATAAGCATCCTGCAGATTCAAAGAAAACACTTACAAGGTATAATGCAGGGATGGTATCTTATTTAAGATCTCCTTCCAGTAAAATCAAGACCAACGCAAGCAAAGAGAACAGGAAACTGAATTTAAAATCTGAGATATACACGACTTTGCAGCTTCAGTATCTTCTTTGTGTAATGCTGTTGCCTCTTCTTTTCAATGTACTTGGACGAACTCCTCTAGCAGAATAACTTCACCGTATCATTGAGGGGACTCATTTCCCCAAACATTGTCCCATGAACCACTTGGAGCAGCCTTTGGTCCCTCAATGTAATTTACATCTCCAGAAGAATTGTATGGTCCAGGCAGCATCTGTCCATTTGGACCTGGCGGGTGAACCTTCTTAGACTTACTTCTAATACCGAGCAAGCGCAACACAAATCTAGCTAGCTCTCCATACAATAAACCAGAGCGATCAAACAGCTGCAATAGACATCAAGTGATCATCTTAAATTAAACTACACCATAACACAATAAAATGAAAGTGCTATATATTATAGAATGAGTTCCCAGATTCAGCCCTGTGCTGCAGAGAAATTAGTTCAACAAATGCAAAGAAAGTGTTACATTATATACCCAACTGGCTTACTGCTATACGAAAATAAATAACACAGCCATTAATCGGTGTGCTTGGACAAGATTGTTTTAGTTACTTCTGAAAATTTTGAGTCTTTTAGAAAAGCTGGTAGGGACTAGATATCGGTTTGCCGGAATAGGCTATCGTTCACCATGCATGACCAAGTAGACCTAAATTTTTTTATGAAAGAGAATGCATCATTTTTATACCCTTTCTCATAATTTGGCAGCAAAAAATTATATTTCATTAATATCCAAAGGAGAACAATTTCACCGACCACATTTTTAGACAACTTTATGTAAAAAAACCTAATCAAACATTGTATAATTGATCCTTCCCAAAGATAAAATTTCACAGCAATTATAAACATATATGACCTTCCTTTTTCACTGGAATATTATTCTTCTAACAGTCATAGAAGCTGGGCATACAATTAGCAGAAAGACAAAATTACATAGTCAAATACAATACCTGGAGAAGTGCAGTCATGAACAGATGAAAAGCCTGTGTGTTCTGGTCTATAAGTATTGATATTCTACCAAAAAAGTTAACCACACCTTGCATCTGTCATTATATGCAAAAAAATGTTTAAATAACATATAACACAAAATCGTATACATACTAATATAGGTAACTAAATATAATATTCCTATGCTGCTTATAGTAACCAGGCACTTTAAATACGATAAGTTTCACTATAGACCAATAATGCCCAGCTACAAAAGATTAGCAGAAGGTTTGGAGTCACTTCTTTTTCAGAAGCTTTCTCAGAAAGTCGTTAAAAATAAGCCAATATTTCTTCAAAATAAAAATGATTTAAAAAAAAACTGATATTATCCTTATTATCACGGTGTATTGTCTCACATGGCTCATAGGCATTCCTAACTAATAATGCCAAGATTGAAACATAAGATTTGGATTCTTTTTGCACAATAACACGCAACAAGAAAAATGAATCACAAACATGAAGTTGCTAGTAGTAAAGAATTAAATATGACTCAACAAAAACCAAATCGGGAGAAACAATAACCATTGTTCATTTTCATCAAGCACCCCTATGGAAGAAAAACTAAATTAACCAAAGTATCATATCACTCACCACACGTAGGACGGAAATCCAAAATCCAGGTGGGGATGGAGGGCCACCAAATGGATTGTTGGGATCTTGTTCTCCATAAGGACCACCACCCATGCCATAACCACCCATTGGACCCCCAAAGCCACTGTTATACATTCCCCCTCCATACATCCCGGACGATCCATACATGCCACCATATCCTCCTCCCCTGTACATACTGTTACCATAAAGTCCCCCGCCATAAGAAGATCCATACATCCCTCCTCCTAGTCCACCATAAGAAGATCCATACATTCCAGACCCATACCCAGAATTATAATTCAGTGTAGAACCATATCCTGCATATTATAATAACAAAAATACCAAGGTTCATTAAAATAGCCAAACAACGAAGTCGCCAAGCAGAGAAAAAGGTTTACAGCCAAGACATATTTTTTCAAGAATAAACCACCTCCATATGTGTTATTCCCATAATTCTGCTCCCACGGCCTTGTGGGCACGGGCCTCCCAAGAGAATTCCTGTTAACAGCTGCAGTCCTGTCAGAACCAGAAACAATCTCCCCAGGTTTTGCAGTCCCTGAAGCCTCAACTACATCACTCGTGTTGCCAGCTGACGGGGGTTTAAAAGGCGCTGGGCCAGACGAGGAACCTGCTTGCTCCCAGGGTTTTGGTGGAGGACTATTCGCTGCCACAAATAACAAGGAACCTTTTGAGAAGCGTGAACAATTACCAAATTTAAAAAGTAAATTTTTAATAAAATCCATACACAAATAAACAATCACACAGCCAAAATATTAGAAAACTTTGAACGCAATTTCTAGAGCCACACTTCGTACACATCATCAATAACAAAAGACCTCTTCAAGCGTGAGCAAAGGTGGAAGTTAGGCCGTTTCAAACAATCAGAAATACAAAAAAAAAAAAAAAAAAAAAAAAAAAAAAAAAAAAAAAAAAAAAAAAAAAAAAAAAAAAAAAAAAAAAAAAAAAAAAAAAAAAAAAAAAAAAAAACTAACAAGTTGGGAAAACAAATTAGAATATAATCAAAGCATGATTCGATTCCATAAATCTACGGCGAACATAAACCAAACTCGTTTTCAGAATATTCAGATTATACAGACATCAATTGATACGAGGCTGATGATAATGAATGCGATAACAGATCGAGAGAACAAACAGATAATTACGTGAATGCGTAGGATTTTAGGGTTTGGAGATAAAAAAATAAATAAATAAATAAATAAATAAAACCGAACCTGAGGGTTGAGCTTTATGTTCCATGGGAACTGCAGAGAGACGGCATATAAAGAAGCAGTTTGTCTATGGTTAGGTTCAGGTCTTGGCATCCAAGCCAAACGATTCGGGTGGCTTTCGCCTTACAATTAGACGGCGAAGAAGAGGGCGCGTTTTGTTTGGCACCACCTTCCTTATTTCTTTCATCTTCTATTTTTCTATTCTATAATATTCTAACGTGGGACCCACCTCCTTCACATATAAAGCGTCTCTCCATCTCATCCAATTCCCAATCCAATCTCTATCTTCTTATTTTTTTCCTAAAATCACAGATAAATCTTTTGTCCCTTCACAACGTTTAATAATATATATTATGTAAAAAGACATATTCTATCTCTATGTTTTTTGAAAAAATAAGATTCATCATAATAATCATAAAACAAATAATATATTATGTTAGTGAAATATCGTAAACAATTTGTATTGTGGGTTGTTTTTTAAAATTTGTCGACGGTTTTAAAATATAATTAAAGATAGAAAAGTAAAAATAAGAATATTAAATATGCGTAACGGATTTTTTTTATATATTGTTATATAGAAAATATAACTTTAACTGATTTATAATTTGAATTTCATTATTATTTAATTTTTCTATAACATGTTATCCAATAACAAATGTTTTCATATTTTAAAAATAAGTAATATAACAACATTCCAACTAATATAAAATTTATATGAAATTTTGTAAACATGGCCTAATTAATAAGGATATGAAATTTAACATTTAATTACATTTATTTACATTATGTAAAAAAGGTTATTAGATTTTTAATTTGACAATATATTTGTGTAATTCAATATGAATATATAATGCAAAATATATATGTTATGATAGATTTTTTATGATTTTGATTAGTCCAAATAAATGATGGTTTGTTGTATGGGATATTATGGTAAAGTATTTTGGGTTTCAATTTAAATGTAGTTAATTATTATTAATGATTCATTACTAAATCTTAATAAATAGATGTATAATCAAATATGCTTATAGAGAGTGGGAGTGGTAATTTTTAATAGTTAAGAATTTAAAATACACCCCGACCCATAGTATTAATGTCCATGTTCAAAAATTGAATTTCTTAATGTTACCTATAAGTTATGATATGTTTATATAAAGTTAGTGATTTTTTATTTTTGTTACCTATAAGTTTGTTTCTTTTGTTTTTATTTATCTAAAATTTAAAATAATTGTTTTTAATTCTTATAAAATGTGAAAATTTTAATTTTAGTTTTTTAAAATACTATTCTTTGATTTTTTATCCTTCTAAAAATTTCAAATTACTATTTTTAGTCTTTAACACTCATTTTATCACATATAAATAATATTTATTTTACAAATTTTAGAAAAAAAAATCTAAACTGTCACATGTGAATATACATTTTATTAGAATGGTTTTATGTCAACGTAGTTAATTCAAGACTAATAAAATTGTTGTATTACAAATTTTACATATTTATTAAATATTGATATAAAAAAAACACCGAAATTTTTTAAAGGTATTAATTTTAATAAATATTGATTTTGGAAGTATAAAAAACTTATTTATTATAAAGAAAAATAGTACTTCAGCATAGGTATGAAATGGAATATTCTCAACAAGCAGTATCATTCTGAGACCTAACCAGAGCTTGTGCTCGTCTTGTCTGAGTCATCAAGATAATTCTGATAGATATAAGAGGCAAAACCCCATAGAGTAAAATCAAAGAAATTATCTTGACTCCATCTTATCATAAGTCTATAACAAACAGTATATTGGACTAGAGGGAAGACACTAGGAATATCAAGCCAACATCACAACTGGTGCTTCATTTCTCCTTGTAAAGTACGCCACTACTTGTAAATAGATGATATGATAGAAGCACCAGTGGCAAAGGTAGTAGCATACACTGCAGAATCTCCAAAGGATACATAGAAGTCTCCAAAGGTAGTAGCATACATAGAAAGACCAGATGGCTCAGTCGTGTCTTCGTTAGCAGCAAGGCGAAAAGCAGACAAAGTCAGAAGAACCATTGTAGAGTTTATAATCAAATCTGGGAACTTTTGAACAATGAGAAAACTACATTAAAAGCAAACTGTGATGCACAAATCAGCGAGTAGGTAGAAGCCGAGACTTATAAGAGTTCAGTGGAGCACACCATACTGCAGCAGCAATTGAGAATCCCAGAACAAAACATATCAAAACAATAATTTCGATGGAAGGTGTAAAAGAAGTTGAAGCCTCTAGAAGTAAAGGAACGAACAAGATTGGGAAGGCAACAGTTTGAACTAGGGTAGCCATATATTTGCTATTTTCACCCTGATCATTGTAAAACCTTCAGGGATAACAGCACCAGATTGGCCTATTATCAGAAAGGCTATGTTGAGTGCCACAAGAAACCACCATTGCAATCGTTTATATTCACTACTGCTGATTCAGACATTGTTCTGGTGTAGTCATCGGTTCTTCATCATCTGTCATTTGAAGCAACATCAAAGTTTGGTCTTCTTTTGAGTACTCTAAAAAGAACAGCTAGAACATCCAATGAAAAAGAAATGTGAACAAGACAAATCCCATTGAAAATCAACACATAAGTACAGCACTCTAAGTTAGTACTGAATACGGGTATCTCAATGTTCATTCACATGGAAGAGTGAATTTATATAGTATACATACTGATAGAGACAAAGTTAATCAAATTTTCCAAAGCCAAAGCAGAGCAGAATAGTCGCTTCCAACTTTCATGTTATTCGTCTGTGTCATTTGAAGTCGGAAAAGAAGCAATCACCCAAATTAAAAGTACTAATAATTTTTATAATCGCCTTCGACAGTTCTGAATTAGTTACTGTTGTAGCCACCTGACTTGGATTTGTCCCTTTTTATCCATATAATCATATTTTAGCTATATTATGTCATGGGAAACCAATCAATCTATCCAGATACTATCTGTCAACATTGTCTATACAATTACAGGGTGCGATCACAGCATTGCAGAACTGTTTACCTCAGTGCTGATTTCTACTACTACCACTACAAATTTCTATTCTGCTGCTATGTGTTCGATATGTACATAACTATGTATTTAACACACAATACTTCCAAGGAATCGCATTTCCGTATCTTCCAAAAACCTATTCAGAAATGATAATTTGGCAAAGCGGTAAATGAAGCTTTGCACTTGGCACAGGTGGCTTGTGGCTAAGATTCAAACTCCTCAAGATGCAGAACCTTTAGAAGATTGTGAAAGACTAACATCATCTTGTCAAAGCGAGACTTGAATTTTCACATCGAAGTCACCCACCACATCTATGAGTTGCCTCCCAGGTAGCTATTGCTACTGCCAGAACTGCTTAAAATGGAAGGCAAATCACGAACAAGAAACCTGACGTTGCATGTACCAATATCATCCAATATTTCTAGACACTCCTGCAAATCGGCATCATTCACCAACATCACCCATTCCTCTTCATCATCTAGATATTTAAGCTGGAATGACCCAGTTTGTAGTTTGAATCTTGCTGCAACTTCTTCATATAACCTTAAACAACCCGCAGATCGATCAAACTTGAAACGAATGGTGTCTTCTCTATAGATAGCTTTGACAATTAGTTTCGACCCACTATCAACGATGGTTGACTTAACATTGGACTGATTCTGGTTCTTGAAGCTCTGAGAACCTGACGAAATGCTATGCATCATTGAACCAGAGCCACTAGATGAGTCTGTCAAGCTTGAGGAAGTAAGGTGGTTACGTTCAACAACCCCAGCATCCCCATCTACACCAATGTTCATCTCATCGCCAATCAAGGAATTTGAACTCTGGCCAAGAATACAGCATTTAAAATTTTCTACTCCACTCTTGTTCAGAATCCATTTATCCTGTTCTTTTGGAAGAACAGAACCCAAACAAGCTTGTTCAGGACAATCCTGCACCTTGGTGCAAAGCCTTTCCATTTTGCATGACCCGTCATCAATTGCCATTGATTTTGAATCTTCACTACAACCAACGGAAAAAGCATTGGTCTTCTTCAACTTTTCGTCCAACTTAAATGCAAAACTCTTAACTTCACTACAAGGTGCAGGTGGTACTGAGACTCCTTTTTGTGTAATAGGTGCAGCTTCTTTTACAATACTTTCCTCAGGAAACGGACTTTTATGTGCATCGGTTTCGTGGATGATTGACCCTCCTGCCACGAATGCCCCCGTAGAGGGATCAAACTTCAACCCTCCTTCCACTCCTCGGACAGAGTCGAGCACAGTCTGTATCTTCTTCAGTGATCGATTCACTTTATTAATCTTGCGGGACGGCCACCTTGAAATTCCATGTTGCCTGCATATCCTTTTCAGAGTTGTTGGGCAAACTGGTCAAAGGAGAAATATTTGTCAATAGCAAGATTGTTTCAATTAACAAGAATTGCCTTTCAGAAATACTGAACATCTCTTTTGGACAACGAAATGGCATCCTTTATTTAAGACAGAACAGTTGTATTACACATCAGTTAAAATCGTCTAACGAGGATGCTATTGAATTGCACTTTGCTCTGGAGCGAGGATACTGCAAGTACCACTCTTTAAACACCCCTCTTGTATCTTTCAATACAGTACTAACAATTGAATGCTTCAAATTAAAAGGTACTACTTGCAACCAGCACCATTTAAACAACTCCATCATAAAATACATTGTGAAATGCATTCATTGTTTTCCACACTAAATAGTAACTGGAGAAGAAAAATGAAATTCATATAGCTTTCATAAGGTATACAGCTGAAATGATGGTTGCATGCTTCAAATTAAAAGGGGCAACATGTAATCAGCACCATTTAAGCAATTCCATCATAAAATACATGACGAAATGCATTCATTGTTTTCCATACGAAATAGTAACTGGAGAAGAAAAATGAAATTCATAACAACTTTCACAAGTTATACAACCAAAATGATGGTTGAGATTGACCAACGTAACCCAAAAATTGCAAACCTGATAAAAGATTAATACCAGTCATCTTAATCCAAAATAAATAAGCCAGGAAATTAGTATAAATAGTGATGGAATCTAACCACCGATGTTTTTTGCAGCATCCTTCAGACTACCAGAAAAGTACTGTTGGAGAACACTCAAGCTAACACTCTTCTCTGATGTACTTCTATTTTTCTGGACCTGTCTTTTTGTTCCATTTCTTCCCTACAGGACAAAAAATGACTCAAGAAATATTCAAAAATACCATCCATAACTTGTAAAGTTGATGCATAAACTATATCAACTTTTTTCTCAATTAGCAAAGAACTTAATCACATAAAAGAATGAAGTGTAACGAGCATTCAGTATTTCTGTTCCCGTAATCTACTCCACAATTCATAATCACTTGCTGCACATGTGTCCTCAAATGGAGCAGCAATTTCACATTTAACTCTGCCATTATATCACTATAACGATAAATTATTAACAGCCAATTTTGGTAGACATGCACAATCTTCTTGGTTAAGAAGTACCAGAAATATATGAATATTAACAACTTTAAAAAATGTTTATTATATAAATTAGGTAGCCATTCATTTCAGGAGGAAAATCATTCGCATACTTAGATATTAACAAGAACATGCTATTACAAAATTTGCAAGATAATAAAATCATTTATTATGGCCAAATAATAGCATGAATACCTGGTCACTAGAAGGCTCAATTTCGTTGTCTCTTGCGTTAGTTGCCTTCAATAACATCATTGGGACAGAATGACAGTCACGATTTTCTAATGGTACTTCAGAGTCTCGACTTGACAAAGGAGAACAACACGGGGCATTTTTCTTTCCAAACCCTTCTTGTGAACTTTCTATTCTTGATAATTCAGCATCTGAAACTGTTCTCAAACTACTACAAATTCTCTGCATGGTACCTGAGAGGCTGTCTAATAAAAGTTGCTGTTCTGAACCACCTTTCATGTTAACAGGCAAAAAGAATTCCAATATGTAATCATCATGATTAGTATAAGTACTCCTTAGCCTAATTGCAACTGCAGCATTCAAATTATACTTGCGTGCATGATGGACAAGTGGATATTCACTAATATCATACGTCTTCACATCAGGACAAAAGAAAGGATGATTTGATCGAAGAGCTTTCCCAGCTATACCTTTCCCTTCCTCAAGATGATGTTCATTGCATGCACGGACAAATCCTGCCAGTGCTCTATCAGTTATATAGCAAGCAGATTCTTCAAGGCAGAGTATGCTTTTAGCACTATTAGTTGAATAACCCCCTTTAATTCGTATCCTTGTAGGTTCACATCTTGATCCCTCAGAGTAACAACAGGGAAGCCAAGTCAGTGCCAGTGGTAATCTATGGGCATGACAGACAGATCGTAACACATCAACTATCTCAGTCAAAGTAGCCTTTTTGTTGTTTGAAAGACACTGCAGAAGAAAAAATAAGATTGCAAGTGAAAAATACAGATGAATATTTTTTCGCTCAAATTATTTTTCGCTCAATCCCCTGGTCCCTCAAATTAATATTTCAAGAATTTTCGCTCAGCTTGATTTTCCATGCTATCAATTAAGGGGGGCCAGGTGGGAGAATATCAATAGGCAAAATAAATAAATTCACACACATACCTGGGGAAGGCATCGAAGAGGCTTGTCAGTCCTTAAATTTACAAGCTGCAGAAAATCATGATAAATACATCATTACTAGCAACTATGGTATAATGTTCAAATTCATAAAATATAGAATGGTTACATTTTGTAAAAAATTGAAGAGTTCATGCACAGAAAAAAAAGGATTACTTTTCTAAGTGATTGAAGAGTGCATCCATATCTGAATTGACCAAGATGGGTGATATGTTGGAGATCCCACAGTTACTAAAATAAGGTCAATTTATAGTATATAAGTGGGTACAAACCCGACCTTACAAGGTTGAGTTAAGTTTAAAATTTACTTCTTAAGATATTAATATAAAGAAAAGAGGTGATAAGAATTGTTTATGATTTGGGAGCTTAATCACATGATATTGAAAAGATTGGATCAGGTATGAAAACTACAATTGACTATTCTTCTTTTCCATTTGTTTGCAATGTGAATAAGAAATAATATTTCGTTCTAAATGTTTAAATTATTAGAGTTATATGGCTTAGCATTAAATATTGTTACTCTTGGAACTACTACTATTACTAAGACTCTTATGGTGACCGAAAACAATAGAACCACTCCTTAAGGTAAAATTAATTTTGGCTTTAAATTTTGCACATTACATAGATGACCTTGATCTTACTAATAATTCATTATATTATTTTATTGTTTTGTAGTGTTTGGGGTTTTGGGCAAGACTTCATGCATAGGTAATGTTATGGCTTCTGTTAGTTTACACTTTAGATTATATTCACTATGATGTCAATATGTTGTTTTACGGTTATGCTTGTTAGTTTAGACAAATTGTGTTGTATTTTCTTTTATGTTTTGAAATAGTTTGGACAAACAGTGCTGTGACTTCATTGGTTTGAAGCCTTGAATTAGTTTGCATATATTGTGATCGACTACTTGCGTTATTGCTTCAATTAGGTTGGACAAATTGTGTCTAGCTTTATTATCAAAATATACTTGTTTGACAATTTCATTATTTCAAAACATTGAACCAACCCAATCTAACACGAGAACTTTTTATTCGGCTGGATCATGAGTTTATCAGAACTCAACTCAACCCGACCCAACAAAACTCATGCATAACCCTAAAAGCATCCTACTTCAGCGTATATTTGTAGTAGAGGAGCAACAAATTGAGCATAAGGACAATTTTTAATTTTATGGTGAAGGTCACCAAGTAAATTACCATCAAACTCATTACGAAATGCAGTGAGACAGACAGAAAAGTGCCCAAAGGTAAGTAACACTGGAAAAAGAAACAGATACCTGGAGTGCACGGCAAACGATTTCCAATTCTCTGTTGAAATCTGGCTTTTCCTTTGTAGTGACAATTTCCAGTACAGCACATGACAATTCAGAGTGCACATCAAATATGGGAAATGCAATTGATCCACGAACATGATGATTAATTGCATGCTCGAACCTTAAATACTCATTCGTACTGTAATAGCCAACATTTGACGTCCACTCATGAACTTTGGAGGTAAACACACGCCCAGGAAGTCCTAGGAGACAACCAGATTTTCCTTCTGCAGAAAATGTAAATGTCCTGGACACTTCACGATACCCTGCAAGCATTTGATCTAGCAAATAAGGTTGTTCACTCGTGCTTAAGATTAATTGATCACCATCTTTAATGGGTACCCAAACTTGTGCCAATATTCCCCCTCCAGCTGATTCCTTAAAGAAGGACAAAGCCCTCAGCATTCTCTCATCAAGTGACAAAGCAGGTGGCCTGGACATTATATAATTGTCTGCATCAGAGTTATTAAGTTGTTGAGGAGAGCCATTATTTTTTTGCTTATAATTCAAGTTATTTGCTTCATTTGCATCATTTAATAAACCAAGTAGGGTGTCCATTTGCTGACACGCAACTTTCTCCCCGTAAATGGGAGAGCTTTCCATATCGTTGTTATTTCTGTCAACTTCTGACATATAACATTGCCCATTGTTCTGTTGGACTAGATTGAATCCATCAGGCAATGAATATGATAATGAAGCAAATGACGGAAGTTCATGAGCCAAAATCTGATCAGATATGGATGGGCTGCTGCACAAGCCAGAATAAGTATCAAAGTTCATGAGCTCTGAGAAGCTATTGGGTATATCTTCTGATATTGAATTGCTCATTCTGCCATCTAACGATGTTGATCCCACCAACTGAGTTCCGGAAGATTGCCAATCCCCAATTTCTCTTTCCTTGGAGGAAAAAGGGTATTCCATACTCGGGTATCAAACTTCTTGAAAAATTTAACCAATGTCAGAGTTCCTCAGTGTACAAATTTGCAGAAGACGTTGCTTCCATGTTCACCAACACTCTCGAAGTCTGCAAGTTTGTCTACTCGAATTAGCTACCTTTATCAATCAAGCAAATTAACATCAGCAAAAAAACCCAAAAATAAAATTCTCAAATCGATAATTAGAAACCCACAATATCACAAGAGCAGATTTTTTAAAATGGTAAGTTTTTAAGCACATGCTCAAGCCAGGATACGCAACTGCACTAAAAATATTTAAAAGAAGAAAAATAAAATTTCAGCTCTTGCAAAGTAATAGAACTCTAATGTCAGTATGAATATACATACTTGGTATTTACTGATTGCACCAAGCATTTTCATTGAGTTGATTTAAAGTCCTTTTACAATCTCGATACATATTAAATATTAAATATTAATCCAACACCATCATATCCATCTTTGTAACTCATTTTCTACAGTCTTCACACTATAGAAAATCCGGATCCATGACAACAACTTAAAGGCCGGCGTTCCCATACCTCAAAGCTCTGCATCCAAACCCCAGAGAGAATTCCAATCCACAAAACGGCACTGCTGAACTATATATAGAAGTGAAATTACATTTCAAACACACACCTTAAAAACAAGAAGCCTTTAAAAAACTAACAAAGTTAACTCAGTTAGGGTTCCCAAAACCTTAATATGTTGAGGAATAAAACGGCGTAGGATACAAGGGACATAGATTTGAAAATCTTGTCAACGATTGGCAAATTGCGAGGGGTTCCAATCCTCGTTATTATGTGTGAAGTGTTAACATAGTTTAAAGAATAGAGGTAGACGACAATTTTGACAAAGCAATTGGGATTGCTACCACGAGAACCCTAGAAGTAGGTTTGGTGAGAGAGGCAGCGATAGACACCGACCTTAAAATCCTCGAGCATGACGAAATCGCTGTTCATAGAATTCAACAAAACAGGGGCAGCTCAGCTCCGATGTGGACGCAGTGAGAGAATTTAAAATTCTGAAAATGGAAAAAATTTTAAAAAATAGAAAAGGAATCTGTTGCTGAAAAGAAAAGACAGAGAAAGTTGTAGCAGTAAACTGAAATGGTTGGAGGGAAGTGGCAGAGAAGAAGGTTTTGTTTTGGGTTGCTAAAAGTGGAAAGACGGTTTTCCTAGCCGTTTTCACCCTTTGTACGGCGTTCTTCACTATGTGAGCTCATTCGTCTCTTCCGTTTTAGATCCCAATTTTTTTATCAATATAAACTAATTAAATATCTCCAATCGATATTTTTAATCTGGTTTTGCTTCAATCTCGCTGTTTAATATGAATTTTAGTGTACAAAATCTATATTCTTATTTTATTTTTAATTATTTTTTAAAATTATAAAGATTAATAATAATTATGGAGTTTTAAACAATTCTTTTAACAGCCGCATTTTATTTAAATGTCAACACCTGTTAAAATTATATAAATATTATTAAAGTTTACCATTATATTAAAGTCGGTTGAATCAAGTAATAATTAAATTACAACGCTTAAATTAATGATTATAACAAGCCTTTTATCCAAAAACTATGATTTAGTTTAAGTAATAAATAGTATATGAAAGTTATTTCACTGCTTATTTGGAAGTAAATAAAAAAGTTATATAAATTCAATATATAATTCATATTTAGTATATATTTGTCCTATTACAAAATCTCGCTCAGTTAGTTAAATAGGTGTTCAAGTTATTGTATAATTTCTTACATATGTTGAATTCTTACAGATAAAAAAATGTTCATTTTATTTTAAACATAAGAGTAAATTTTCAAACCAAGTGAAAAAAAAATGTTTTTTTATTATAAAAGAATTAAGACATGTTTATATGACTTATGCTAACTATTTATTAAATTGTTTTAATTGAAAATTTTATTCATAACATTTATTATGGAATTAAAAATTCATAGGGATATATTTTAAAAAGTTATATTAATCTGAAAAATTTGTTTTATATCTTGTGTGTATTAAATTGATGCAACATGTATTTCTTAAAATACATGCAAATAAATTATTCAACACGCGTAATCAATGTGATATAAAATTTTAACTTGAGATTCTACAATTGCGTCAATTAAAATTATATTATGCAAAAAATATTACTAATGGTACACTAGTTTACGTAAGTTGTACTTAGTTCATTTCACTTCGTTGCTAAATAGATTATAGAATGTTCATCCGAATTGAAAGTTGAATGCAAGAAGATCTTTACTTTACTTTTAATTTAATCAAATTTATTAAAGTTCTTACTTTATAATAATGTGGTAGATAGAGGATCGTATCATAATAATATATAATTTTTTTTTAAAGTGCATAAATGAATTTCTGTTTTGACTTTTTTAATTATGACCAGAAGGCATCTTAAGTCAACTTGTAATAATTTTAAACTAAATTTCTGCTCAAACTATTTTAATTGCGTATATTACATTAACTCTGTATAATTATTACTTAATTTCACTCTTCATCACGAAATCCACTTTAAGATGTTCGTTCAAATTGTGTGTAAGAAAAAAAAATTTAAAAATTCAATACAAGATCCTTTTGAAATTTTCAATATCTTCACAAAGTTGAAAGTTAATTATCGATGAGGTGATTATGCTTACAAAATGCCCTTTTTTTTCATTCTGCATTATGAGGGTGCATGTGATGTTGAAATTAATGCATTTTTATAATGTTTTTTTGGTAAACATCAGTATCTTAAGGCGTAAATGTTTGATAGAAAGAAGCTTCGTGTTTGAAGAAGCTTTGAATATCGGCTATGGGACTTGACATGTTGGGATTCACAATTACGGGATTAGGTTTGATTTTATTTTGGGATTTTATATCTCATTGAGCTAATAAAGAATGGTCTTCTTTATTTTCTGATTTTTTTTCAGATATATATATATATATATATATATATATATATATATATATATTATTATTATATTCAAAGAAGTATCTTCATTACTCAACTCCAACGCCATTGACTAACGATACAAGGTAATTTGATATAGATATATTTGTATTTATTTGAAAAACTTTAACTTCTCGTGCGTGTCAAATTAGTTAAATATCTTATATTTTTTTATGTTTTTGAGACCATTCATATATTAAAGAAAACTGTGTTTGTTTTGTCGCGGAATTTTGTCAGGTAAATGACAATTACAATAGTGTAAGCGAGATTATTTTTTACTTAATGTGTTGTGATCAACTTTATGAAACAACAAAACAAATTCGTGACAAAAGAAATTGACATTTTCACAGTATTTTTGGTATATTTATTGTTTTTCCAAACATTATGTTACATGAATTTTTACATTAATTAACAAAAAATAAATAATGGTTTACTTTGAATACTAGGGTTATAAAATATAAATATTTAATGTTTAATGGTTAATGTTATAAAGTATTATTCCTCTACAAAAAAAAATATATATTTTCTTTTGTATTCTCTGATAATAATTTTTTTTCTCCACTATACTTCTCTTATATTTCTAATGAAGAGGTATAGGATTATTTGATCGAATTTTTTATTTAAGTAAACTTTAATTTCGTTTTATATCTTGAATTGGTTATGATTGTTTTGATTATTTCTAATGTGGTAAAAGAAATATGGTTTTTTGTTAGTTTAATTTCGTAGTGATATAATGTGTTTATTTTTTGAAACAAAATTGTTGAAACAAGTTAGAAATTCTTAATTCTTAATTTTTATGTTTTTTTTTTAATATTTTTGGTTGAATTAACTTTGGTTAATTGGATATTTGATTATAAATAAGTTAGAATTTTGGTTTTGGATTAATTAAATGAAATTGAGATGTAATTATTTTAGGGTAGATTGATTACTGAATTGTTTAATTATGTGACGAAAGTGATTATTTTGTGTTAAAATACTTTTGTTATTTATAAATGTTGAGTTTGATTTCCCATTGAATAAAAAACATGTGATGAGTTATATGTCTTGAAAAAATGTTTTGAATTTAAATAAATTTGGTCTTGACTAAATTGGAATGAAATGTTTAATGATATTTATTTAAATTATTTAAATGATGTATTGTTCGTTTATTCAATAGTGTAACAATATATTATTTATTGTTAAAGTAATAACATGTTAGTTAATGATATTATGATATTGTATAATGCTCAAATCATAAAGTAGGAACTTGATTGAGAATAAAGTTGTAACATTTAAAAAAAAAAAAAAACAGTATTGCTTAAGTGTTGAAATTAATATTAGACTATTATTTATATTGTTTAAATGATGATGCACTATTCATATGATACTACTTTACTCAAATGATATTAGTTAGTGTGTAACTACTTACACATTTGATAATTAAATCTTCATTGAAACATTATGTATATGAATTATTATGTATATGAAATGTTTGATGATCATATTTGTGATTTATATGAATGGTTGATGAGAATAATTAAGTATTTTTTGAAATGTGATGAATTCTGATGACATGAATTATTAGTAATAGAGATGTACGGTTTAGTAGTAGAGATACTATTAAGTAATGATATACAATTTTAATATAAAATCAAGAGTTTCAATGAAACATACATGATATTATTGACAATTAAAATCATATGGACAAAAATATAATAAAAGTTAATAGATATTTTTTTAGCATAGTTAGAAGTGATGACTTATCAATGTTCAATAAAAAAATTATACTAAATTGTCACACTATACAAAATTGCCATTTTAAAGATATATTAAAGCAAATATGACTTCTAATATACAAGATTATATATATATATATATATATATATATATATATATATATATATATATATATATATATATATAATGTATTAGTGTTTGAACCGAAATTTAATAAGAGATCTTATAAATCGTTAACTTTAAAATTTGAATTTATGTTTTGAATAACATTAGGAAGGAAAAAACAGTGCATTCCAATGTATTTTGTTAAATAATATTTTTGAATTTTTATGGATTATATATATATATAATGTATTAGTGTTTGAACCGAAATTTAATAAGAGATCTTCATAAATCGTTAACTTTAAAATTTGAATTTATGTTTTGAATAACATTAGGAAGGAAAAAAGAGTGCATTCCAATGTATTTTGTTAAATAATATTTTTGAATTTTTATGATTAACTTATCCCTATTTTATTTGTATGTTAATTGGATTATGACTGTGCTGTTTGTAATATATGAGCATATATAAATGCATGTCATGAGAATTAAGAGATGTTTTTATTCTTATAGGGGAAGCAACTACTATTGCGTCTCACAATAGTAAAAGACATTTGAAAACTTGATATAACTGTTATTACAATAAAAAAATTACCAATTTTTTTTTTAATAAAATACACACACAATTAAACAATCATACAAGTAATTACTTTTTGTTCATTATTTTAATTATATAATAAAAATATTTTTCATCTTTATGTGTATTATGGGTAATTTATTGTATATCGTAAAAATAAAAAAATGATTAATAAAAATAAAAATTAATATATATAAAATAAAAACAATAAAAAAACTATTTTCATTATTAATAGTTACAGATAAATAATATACACATACAAAAATTTATTTTATTGCAGTAATAATAATGAGATCGTTACGTATTTCTTCTTTATTTTTCAATATAAAAGTGCCTAGATACTATACTACTAAATTTCTTACTATTGTCGTCACTCTGTAACATAAGTATCTTAGAGTCGTCATCAACAGATTTTATATGAGTTCAGTAAATATGTATTATTTACATTGCAATTTTTACTTCATGAACTAGTCATCCTTTATATGATTTTTATAGAAGCTAATAAACCTTTTATATATAATAGTTTGCGATGGAATAATAATGTAAAAATATTATAATGGATACATAGTCAAATTTCTCATTTTGTATTCTTTCAATAATATAAGACAAACAAGTTTAAATCAATATGAGACTCTAGTGTTTCAGAAATCTTGATTTGTCTCATATTTTGGTTGGGTGACTGACTTTTTTTTAATTTTTTCAATTCAAAAAAATAATAATATATATATATATATATATATATATATATATATATATATATTTTTTTATATTTTTTTTT